>MDTG01418062.1_pt1 | contig 15404 bp, 13 predicted proteins | sample 811421 | NCBI WGS metagenome assembly MDTG01 (sample SAMN05326645, study PRJNA326480) | marine metagenome | isolation source: seawater | place: Pacific Ocean: South East | collected 2011
CACTAGCTTTAATAACTTTAAAATAAATTAAAGTTACTTTCGTTAAAGTGTGTACGACAAATTTCTTTATTAACCTAACCGTCCACACTTCTCTTCTTAATCATTCACAATTTAAAAAAGCTAAAACTTTCTAAAATTAGAAAATTTGAACGCAAAAATAGACACAAATTAGCTTTAAAAGCTAAGCTTTTTATACCCATTCAGGCGAACCGCTGTTATATAAAAAATTAGGGATTAATCAAGGCGTTTATTTGCTATTTTATGACAAAAACTGCGAAAAATAGGGCTTTTTATACTACTTGGCATTGTATCAAGGGCTTTTTTTTAATATAGAAAATGTCAGCATGGGAATTCATATAATTTTTCAAGATTTAAGCCAGTCTATAAAAAAACTTCTTAGAAATAAGAAAGGTAAATTATTGTTAATTTTTGCCCCTATTGCTTTTATTTTTTTTATTTACGGGTCTATTAGTTATAACTCAAAATTAAAAAGGGAAAGAGTTGAAAAAATAAGTTCCTTTCTGTCAAGTAACGAAACAATTTTATTAAAGAACTACGTATTAAATCAAATAAAATCTCCTTATTTAGAGTATGACTACCTAATAAAAGATGGGGATACAGTAGACAATATACTTAAAAAATTTAGCATAAAGAAAGATCAAGTAGATTTTGTCGTCAAAGAAATAAAGAAGATGAAATTAGCAGATATAAAGACAGGGCAGAAAATCTCTTTTCTGCTAAAGAAAAATATGAACACAAAAGAAATTGAGATTGTAAGCGTCAACTATCCATTAACAAAAGAGACCTATGTACAAATTGATAAAAAGAGAGATAAAATTGAAGTTACAAAAAATGTTACAAGACTTTTTAAAAAAGAAATAGTTCTTAACGGCAAAATTAGTAGTAGCCTTTATAAATCTGCAACAAAAGCAAAAATAGAACCAAATATTATTATTGAATTCGCAAGAATTTTTGGTTTTGAGGTAGATTTTCAAAGAGATATTAGGAAAGGTGATGAGTTTGAAATTCTTTTTGAGAGATTTACTGATGATAGAGGAAAAACAATTAAAACAGGAAAAATTTTGTTTGCTTACCTAAATGTAAATAATCAAAAAATAAAACTATATAGATTTGGTAAAAAAAATAACTTTGATTATTATAATATTGATGGAAAAAGTATTTCTAAAGCCCTTATGAAGACTCCAATTAATGGCGCAAGATTATCCTCGCCATTTGGAATGAGAAAACATCCTATTTTAGGTTTTAATAAACATCATAATGGAACTGACTTTGCTGCACCTACTGGAACTCCAATTATGGCTTCAGGAAGTGGAACTGTTATTAAAGCCGGCTGGTGTGGTAATGGAGGTAACTGCGTAAGAATAAGACACAATTCATCATACACAACTGGTTATGGTCATATGTCAAAAATTGCAACAAGAACAGGAAGAAGAGTTAGACAGGGACAGGTAATTGGTTACGTAGGAAACACTGGGATGTCTACTGGTCCTCATTTGCATTACACCGTATCGTATAATGGAAAATTTGTTAATTCACAAAAATTAAAGCTTCCATCTGGAAAAATTTTAAAGGGAGATGAGAGAAAACTTTTTGAAGTTGAAAGAATTAAACTTGATGTAAAACTTGCGGAATTAAAAAATTATAATTAATTATCTACTTTTTTTCTTCAATTGAGGAAACAACGTTTTCTTTTTCAACATTTGCTTTATCATTTTGTGCAACCTCATTACTATTATTTTTTGATCTTGCCTCATTTACTTCAGATAAAATTCTGGAAAAATGATCTGAATGTTGTAAAAAATTCTGATTTAAAACTTCATCTCCTGAACTTAGAGCTTCTTTTGCAAGGTTTTTATATTTTTCTACTAATCTTTCTAAGTTTTGCGGATTTTTAGGAGTATTATTCCTGAAATTATTTCTATGCGAATTTATATGATGTATTCCATTTGTTTTGTTTGAATGACCCGATCTTCTTGAACCATGTTTATTATGGGTTCTAGGTCTAAATCTTCTTATTTTTCCGTTTCTCATATTTAAATATTAATTATAATGTTATTAATTAGTAAAGTTTATAAATAGTTTTCAAATTTTTTATAGTAAAGTGCTAAAAATACAACGAATATTATTCTTATAATCTTTTACTTTTTCCTTAATTCTAAAGTTGTTCTTATTTAACATTCTTATAACATCTGTGTGCTGACCTGAGCCAATTTCTAAAGCTAAAATACCATTTAATTTGAGAATATCTTTAGATTTGTAAATAACTTTTCTTATTACGTCAAGGCCGTCGTTGCCCCCATCTAAAGCCGAAGTTGGCTCATACCTCTTAATATCCTCTGATAGATGCTTAATATCTCTATTAACAACATATGGAGGGTTTGAAACAATTAAATCAAATTTGTATCTGTTAAGCTTGCTAATTGGTTTATGTAAGAGTTTTACACGGTTTTGCAGTTTAAAATTAATAAGATTTTTTCTCGCATTAAATATGGTCTTCTTACATTTATCTATGCCTATACCCTTGCTGTTTTTTAATTCTGCTAATATTGAAAAGATTATACAGCCTGTACCAATTCCAGCATCTAAAAAAAATAATTTTTTTCTTTTAAAAATTGACACAATTGGATCTATTAAAAGCTCTGTTTCTGGACGAGGTATTAAAGAGTTTTTATCAACGAAGAAATTTGTACTTCTGAATTCTTTGTTCTTGGTGATATATGCTACTGGTTCATTTTTGGATCTTCTTAAAATTAAAGACTTAAACTCTCTAATTTTTTCTTTTTGAATAAGTTCTTCATCAATCAACAATCTTTCTCTTGAAATACCCATTACATATGAAAGAAGAATTTCCGAGTCTATTCTGTTAGTCGAAATTCTATTGTATTTTAAAAAATTTGACCCCATGTTAATTAATTCGTGAGTTTTCATTTTAGTTAAGTGCTTTAAGTTTAAGGTCTTGTTCTTTTAACCTCAGATTTTCATTCATCTCCTCATGAATTTCTCCATTTAAAAATTGTGAAAGTTTATGCAAAGTAAAGTTAATTCTGTGATCCGTTACCCTGCCCTGAGGAAAATTATAAGTGCGTATTCGTTCAGATCTATCTCCAGTTCCTATTTGGCTTTTTCTTTCACTAGACCTCTCCTTTTCTTTCTTTAATTTTTCAGATTCATATAACCTAGCTCTCAAAATTTTAAGTGCCTTAGCTTTATTCTTGTGCTGAGATTTTTCGTCTTGTTGTGTAACAACAATGCCTGAGGGGGTATGTGTTATTCTGACCGCACTATCAGTAGTATTTACAGATTGTCCTCCTGGACCGCTTGATCTGAAAACATCAATTCTAAGATCGCTATCATTAATTTTTATATCTACATCTTCTGCTTCAGGTAGTACCGCTACCGTAGCAGCAGAAGTATGTACTCTTCCTTGTGCTTCTGTTTCTGGAACTCTCTGAACTCTATGAACTCCTGACTCATATTTAAGATAGGAATAAATATTATCTCCAGTTATGGAAAGTATAACTTCTTTAAACCCTCCTGCCTCACTTTTAGAAATACTAATTATTTCAATTTTCCATCTTTTCTTAGAACAAACTTTTTCATACATTCTAAATAAATCAGCTACAAAAAGTGTTGCTTCTAAACCGCCAGTTCCTGCCCTAATTTCTATAATTGTATTTTTTTCATCATCCTTATCTTTTGGAAGCAGAAAAATTTTTAGTTTTTTTTCATTATATTCTTTTTTTTCTTCCGCATCTTTTAATTCTTTTTCTGCTAATAAAATCATATCTTTATCATTCTGCTTATCTTGTATAATATTGTTTAAATCTTTTTTATTTTTTTCAAATTCAATATATTCTTTTGCGTAAGGAACTATATTTTTTAGATCTGAATACTCTTTTGATTTTTTTGCCAATAGTTTGGGCTCGACTTTTCCCGTAGAAAGTTCTTTTTCTAAAGAAATATGTCTATCTAAAATTTTTTTAACTTTATCGACAGGTATCATGAGTGTTAATTATTGTTTTCTTTAGCTTTAGACTCTACCAAGTTTACAACTTGGTTTATTATATCTTTAGAAACAACTTTATTATGAGGTATCCCAGATAAGTAGAGAAGATTATTGCCGTCTCCACCTCCAGTTAAACCAATATCAGTTTGTGAGGCTTCGCCGGGACCATTTACTACACACCCTATGATAGACAGTGTCATTGGTTTTTTTATATGAGAAAGTTTCTCTTCGAGAATTTTAACTGTATCTATTACTGGGAAAGCTTGTCTTGCACAAGATGGGCATGAAATTATTTGAACACCTCTTGATCTTATGCCTAAAGCGCTGAGTATTTCAAATCCAGCTTTAACTTCTTCTATTGGGTCTGCTGACAAAGAAACTCTAATTGTGTCTCCTATACCTTGCATCAAAAGTTTGCCAATTCCAATTGAAGATTTTATACTTCCGGTAAATAAACCGCCTGCTTCGGTTATACCTAGATGTAATGGATAATCGTATAATTTTGATAAATTTTCATATGCTTTCACAGCTAAAAAGACATCTGAGGATTTAACGCTAATTTTAAAGTTAAAAAAATCATTATCTTCTAACAATTTAATATTATGTGTTGCGCTTTCGACCAAAGCCTCTGGGCAAGGTTCTTTATATTTTTCTAAAATTTTTTTCTCTAACGAACCAGCGTTAACTCCAATTCTAATTGCACAATCATAATCTTTGGCTGCTTTTATTACTTCTTTTATCCTATCATTAGAACCAATATTACCTGGATTAATTCTCAAACATTTTGCTCCTGCAGCTGCAGATTCTATTGCTCTTTTATAATGGAAATGTATATCAGCAACTATTGGAGTATTAATTTGTTTAATAATTTTTTTTAATGATGTGGTTGACTCTTTATCTGGGCAAGAAACTCTAATTATATCTGCTCCAGCGTCTTCAAGTTCTTTTATTTGTTTAATTGTTGCTACGTGGTTTGTGGTTAAAGTATTAGTCATAGATTGTACTGAGATAGGGGCATCGCCTCCTATGTATATATTTCCAACCTTTATTTTTTTTGTTTTTTTTCTTTTTATGATTCTATGTGGTCTAATTTCCATTTATGTATCAATCTAAGTTAAAAGTTTTATGAAGTTTTTTTACTGCATCTATTGTTGATTTCTCATCAATTATTACTGAAATTTTTATTTCTGAAGTAGAAATTGCCAATATATTTATTTTTGCATCTGCTAAAGATCTAAACATTTTATACGTTATTCCTGGCGTAGCAACCATTCCAGCTCCTACTATAGATATCTTAGAAACTTTATCATTCATGTGCATTTTTTCATACTTTATTTTTTTGTTGTTTTTTATAAGTGAAACAGCATTTTTGCTGTCTTGTCTTTTGGTTGTAAAAGTCAAATCTGTTTTTTTTCCATCTGTCGATATATTTTGGATTACCATATCGACATTGATTTGATCTTTCGAGAGAGGCTCAAATATATCCGCTGCAACACCGGGTTTGTCTTCCACACCTAGAAGGGTTATTTTTGCATCATCTTTTGAATAAGCAACGCCAGTAACGGCTTTGCTATAGTCTACATTTTCTTGATTGTTTATCTCTGTACCTTTTCTATCGGTAAAAGTTGATTTAACTTGAATAGGAATATCGTTCATCATTGCTGTTTGCACAGCAGCGGATTGCATTACTTTTGCACCGAGAGACGAAAGCTCAAGCATTTCCTCGTATGATATTTTATCTATTTTTTTTGCAAGTGGTATTTTATTTGGATCTGAAGAATATACTCCATCAACATCCGTATAAATTTCACAACTGTCAGTTCCGAAAATTTTTGCTATTGCTACGGCTGTTGCGTCTGAACCGCCCCTACCAATGGAAGTAATGTCTCCGGATTTTGAAATACCTTGAAACCCAGGTATAACAGCAATGCCGCCTTTTGATAAATAGTCGTCAACACCTTTGACATTCATATTTATAATTCTTGCGTTTGAATGGTCTCCTTCTGTTAAAATAGGTATTTGCCAATTCATCCAAGATTTTGATTTTACACCTAGATCATTAAGAGCGCCTGCCATAAGCGCACTAGTAACTTGCTCACCAGACGTAAGTAGAACGTCGAGCTCTCTTTTACTAAATTTTTTGGATATAGATTGAGAATGCGCAAGCAGATTATTTGTTGTTCCAGCCATGGCTGAAACCACCACTATAATTTGATTGCCATTATCATGTTCTTTTTTAGCAATTTTTGCCGCATGTACAATCCTTTTGATTGAACCTACTGATGTACCACCAAATTTTAATACTTTTTTTACCATAGCCAAATTTTATTATAGAATAAATTAAGTTAAAATTAAGTTAATAAAATATAATAAAGAAATTAATGACTACAATAAATCAAAGAGAAATTCAAAAGTTTTCAAAATTAGCTGATCAATGGTGGGATGCTAACGGTAAATTTAAACCTTTACATGCTTTCAATCCCATTAGAATTAAATATATTATTGATAAATGCATTTCCCACTTTAAACTTGAGAAAAAAGATTCAAAACCTCTTACATCTCTAAAAATATTAGATATTGGATGTGGGGGAGGCCTAGTTTGTGAGCCACTAAAAAGATTGGGTGCAGATATAACTGGAATCGATGCTTCTTATCAAAATATTGAGGTTGCTAAAATTCATGCAAAGAAAAATAATTTAAAAATTAATTATTTTAATACTTCGCCTGAAAAAAAAGAAATCAATGAGAGATTTGATGTAGTGCTAAATCTTGAAGTTGTCGAACACGTAGAAAATTTAGATTTATTTTTGAAGTCAGCGAGTGATATGTTAAAAAAAAATGGAATAATGTTTGTTGCAACAATAAATAGAACATTTGAGTCCTATATTAAAGCAATTGTAGGAGCAGAATATATTTTGAGATGGTTACCGATAGGAACTCATGATTGGCAAAAATTTTTGACGCCAAATGAAATAGAAAATAAATTTAAAAAATTAAATTTTAGCAAATTAGAAACAAAAGGTTTCAAGTTTAATATTCTTTCTAACAAATGGACTTTGAGTTCAGACTGTTCAGTTAATTATATTATAATAGGAAAAAAGGATTAATTCTCTGATTTTTCTACCCAGGGAATACTAGCGATTTCTATGCCTTCTTCTTTTAACTCTTCTGCCTCTTCGCTTGTTGCTTGACCGTAAATATTTTTATTTTTTCTATTATCATAATAAACATTTCTTACTTCTCTAGGAAAATCTTTTCCTACATTTTCAAAGTTTTTCTCCACAAATTTTCTAAGTTTTGCTAATTCTTTTTGAACCTTTTTTAAATCCTCTATCGGTTTTTCTTTTCTTTTTCTTTCATCTTTACCCAGAATTGATGGCGACATTATTGATTTATCAATCTGTTTGGATTTACAGTAAATACATTCTACTAATTTCTTCAATCTTAATTTTTCAAATTCTTTTGAGTTTGAAAACCAACTTTCAAATTCATGTTTATTTTCACATTTTAAATTATATTTGATCATATATTCTAATTTATTAACTTAATATTTTTTTTCAAGTCTTAAGTTCTATAGTCAGCGTTAATTTCTACATAGTCTTTTGTGAAGTCACAAGTGTAACACTCGTAATAAGCTTGGCCAATTTTTAAATCTATTTGAATTAATATGGAATCCCATTCCATATATTCTTTAATTTTTTTTTCATCTATATCCTCGTATATTTTTCCTTTTTCAGCTACTTTAAAATCACCAATTTTAATTTCAATTTTTTCTGGGGAAATTTTTTCACCTGACTTTCCAATTCCCATTACTATCCTTCCCCAGTTTGGGTCACCTGCTGCCATAGCTGTCTTGAAAAGTGGCGAGTTGGCAACTGAAAAAGCAATTTTTTTTGCCATTTGAAAAGATCTGGCATTTACCACTTTGACTGTTACAAATTTTTTTGCACCTTCTCCATCACTAACAATCTGTTTTGATAAATTTAAAAGAACTTTCTGTAATGCATTTTCAAAATCTTTTAATTTTGGATCTAATACATTGTAAAATTTTCCAGTTTTGACTTTTCCAGTTGCAAATATTGCAACCATATCATTCGTTGATGTATCGCTATCAACTGTTATAGCGTTAAAGGTATTTGCTACAGCTCTTTTCAGTAAGCTTTTTAAAAAAACTGATGGAATGTCGGCATCTGTAAAAACAAAAGAAAGCATTGTACCTAAATTTGGAGCTATCATGCCAGATCCTTTTGCAATTGCAGAAATTCTTATATCTTTGTTCCAAACTTTACAGGTTTCAAATGCTAACTTAGGTCTTGTATCTGTGGTCATGATGGAAGAAGCGGCTTTAAACCAAACAAATTTATTTTGTTTTTCTCTTAACTTTTCAACAAGATCAGGAATATTATCTTTTATTTTTTGGGTCGGATATTTTTCGCCTATGACTCCAGTTGATGCAAAAATTATTTCGTTAGGCTTGATTGCTTGAGTTGTTCCATCTTTTTTTTGTGACTCTCTTAAAGTTAGATTTTTTGCTAAAGATTTTGATAACGTTTCTACACCGTCTAGACCCTGTTGCCCAGTGAAAGTATTTGCATTTTTTGTGTTAACCAATAATGCCTTGATTAAACTTTTTCTTATATGTCTGTTCCATGTAATTGACTCCGAGCATATAGAGTTATTTGTATAAACCGCAGCATAGTTAGTTCCGTCTTTAAAATAGAATAGACACAGGTCGTCTCTTCCTGTTCCATACAGGTCGGCAGAAACAGCTGAGATTTCTAAGCCCTCAATAGGCTCGAGCTCTTGAAATTCCCCCATTTTTGATAATTTGGGTTTATCTTGTAAAAAATTTTTAAGATTTATTGTCATGTAAATATTTTAATTTATCACTATATATATATGAAACTAATAATTATATAAATTTAACTAATGAACTTTTTAACTAAAACACTAAATAAATTATTTAAAAGCGGCAATCAACAAGAATTAAATAGAATTAAGCCAATTATTGGAAAAATTAACGATTTAGAGAAAAGTTTTCTTAATTTTACCCCTGAGGATTTTGCCAAAAAAACAGCTGAATTTAAAAAAAATATTTCCGAAGGAAGAGATTTGGATGAAATTATACCTGAGAGTTTCGCTTTAGTAAGAGAGGCTGCAAAACAGGTATTGAACGAAAGACACTTTGATGTTCAGCTTATAGGTGGCGTAATACTGCACAGGGGTAATATAGCAGAAATGAAAACTGGTGAAGGAAAAACTTTAGTTTCAACATTGCCTGCTTATTTAAACTCCCTTAAAGGAAATGGCGTACATATAGTAACTGTGAATGACTATCTTGCAAAAAGAGATTCGGAGTGGATGGGTAAAGTTTATGAGCGCTTAGGATTAAAAACAGGTTGTGTAACTAATGGTCTTGATGATTTAGAAAGAAAAAAAAATTACAGTATGGATATAACTTATGCCACAAACAATGAACTCGGTTTTGACTATCTGAGGGATAATATGAAATACAATATTTCAGAAATTGTACAAAATAAAAGAGAATTTTGCATAATAGATGAAGTGGATAGCATACTGATCGATGAAGCGAGAACTCCTTTGATAATATCAGGGGGTGTTGAAGACAAATCAAATCAATATATGTATGCAACAAAATTTGTAAACAGTCTTGATAATAAAGATTTTGAACTTGATGAAAAAAATAAAAATGCTGTATTAACTGATAGTGGAATTGATAGAGCAGAAAAAATGTTGAAAAGTTCTGGTTTATTAAAAAATGACAATTTCTATGATCCACAAAACTTAAATCTTGTTCATTTGGTCAATCAAGCTCTAAAGGCAAATCTTTTATTTAAAAAAGATAAAGACTATATCGTTAAAGAAGACAGTATTAAAATAATTGATGAGTTTACAGGAAGAGTAATGGAAGGAAGGAGATTCTCTGATGGTTTGCATCAAGCTATTGAAGCAAAAGAAAATGTAAGTATTCAGAATGAAAATCAGACTTTGGCTTCTATTACCTATCAAAATTATTTTAGATTATATAAAAAATTATCAGGGATGACAGGCACCGCACTAACTGAAGCAGAAGAATTTTTTGATATTTATAAATTAAATGTTTTAAGTGTTCCCACAAATAAAGAAATGATTAGGAAAGATAATAATGATCAAATATTTAGAACCGAAGAAGAAAAAAATTATGCGATATTAAGCAAGGTAAAAGAATGCAAATCAAAAGGTCAGCCAGTTTTAGTTGGTACAACAAGTATTGAAAAATCTGAAACAATTTCAAAAATTTTATCTAAAAACAATCTTAGGCATAATGTTTTAAATGCTAAGCATCATGAAAAGGAAGCAAAAATTATAGCTGAAGCTGGTAAAGTAGGAATGGTAACAATAGCTACTAATATGGCTGGACGAGGAACAGATATTCAACTTGGTGGCAATAAAAATTTTGCAATAGACAATATAATGCCTGAAAAAAAAGAGTTTGAAAAAATAAACTCTGACAAAGAAAACATTAAAAAAATCGGCGGATTATATATTATTGGAACTGAGAGACATGAAAGCAGGCGAATAGATAATCAACTAAGAGGAAGATCTGGAAGACAGGGTGACCCGGGATCATCAATTTTTTATATAAGTTTAGAAGATGATTTAATGAGAATATTCGGCGCAAAATCCATTGATGGCGTGCTTAAAAAACTAGGATTAAAGAAAAATGAGTCTATTAATCATCCCTGGATAAACAAAGCAATGGAGAGAGCTCAACAAAAAGTTGAGGCAAGAAATTTTGAAATAAGAAAAACTCTTTTGAAATTTGATGACGTTATGAATGATCAAAGACAAGTTATTTTTGGTCAAAGGATAAAAATTTTAAGGTCAGAAGATACTTCTGATTTAATTTATTCTTTTTTAAATGAAATAACAGAAAATTTAGAAAAAACTTTGGAGAACTTTAAAAAAGATCAAAATTTTAAAATTCTTTCATCTGAAATTAAAGATAATTTTGGCAATATATTTGATGAAAAACAAATTGAAGATTTCTCAAAAATAGATAAAAAATCTGTTTCAAAAAAAATTCTTGAAATATTTGAAAAAAAGAGGACAGAAAGAATCAGCTCTTTGGGTAAACAACAGAACGCTGAAATAGAAAAACGTATATTTCTCCAAATTTTAGACTTTTTATGGAGATCTCATCTACAGTATCTTGAACAGTTGAGGCAAGTTATTGGTCTAAGAAGTTACGGTCAAAAAGATCCTTTGTCGGAATTTAGGAAGGAGGCGTTTGAACTATTTGAGACGCTGTTATTAAAAATTAAAGCTGAGACAATTAAATTTCTTTTTAATGTAAATATTGTGGTAGAAAATGATAATAAAGAGAAAGAAGCAGAACCTAATAAAAATGTTTTTGAAAAAAGAAAAAAAATACCGCGAAATTCTCCTTGCACTTGTGGTTCAGGAAAAAAATACAAGCACTGCTGTGGAAGAGCAGCTTAGATGATATAATTTACTAATGTCCGAAAAATTTCCAAATAAAATTCCTATTTTTCCACTAAGGAGTGCGATTTTTTTTCCTGAAACGAATTTGCCTTTGAATATATTTGAGCCTAGGTATCTTAAAATGGTTGAAAAAGCTATTAAAGGAAATGGTTTTTTAGGAATGATACAATCAAAGGAAATTGATGGAGACGTATTTAATGTTGGTTGCTTGGGCAAAATAAATGAGCATAAAAGGACCGATGATGGCAGAATATTAATAAATCTTTATGGTGTCTCTAGATTTAAAATTGATAAAGAAATTAATAACGATGAAGCCTTTAGAGAATTTTTAGTTAAATATGATTTTTTCAAAGAAGATGCTAATAAAAAATATTTAGTTGAGAACAACGTGTTTGATAAACTTATAGTGATTTCAAAAAAAATATTTGAAAAACAAGGCATGAATTTGAATTGGTTTGAGTTGTCAAAATTAAAAAAAGTTCAGCAAATTTATACTCTTGTGATGATTTCACCTTTTTCTGTAAGTGAGAAACAAAAGTTATTAGAAATTCCTGAAATTAATGAAATAGCAAAAACGTTTGTTGAAATAGCTAACTTTGCTTTATTCGAAAATTCAAATGATGAAAGTAGTATACAATAATTAATTTTCTCTTGTATTTTGATTAAAAGACTTTGTAAAAGGTATCGGAACTACTGTTGCCTCAACCGGCTTGTTTGAATATTTTTTGGGTAAATTTATTTTATATTTTTTTCCGAAATTACCAATTGGAAATCCATTGCTACTTAAATTTCCATCAAATGGAACATAACCCATAGCAATATTTTTTTTCTTTTCAGGATGATACCAAGGGGAAGTTATGTATCCCACAGGCTTACCGCCTTTAGCATTTGAAATTAACCAAAAATCATTTGCATAATCTTCGATTGGTTTTCCTCCAGCAAATTCTAAGCCAACTAATTGAAGTTTATATGGTTTTTCACCCTCTTTAAGCTTTTCTTTCATTTTTTCTAATGCCTCTTTACCAATATAATCAGATTGTTTGTTCCACTCTCCCTTGCCGGATAAAGAAACTTGATATCCTAAATTACACTGAAAAGGATTGTGCTGATGATCCATATCTTGCCCCCAAGATAATATTCCTGCTTGAATTCTTCTGTGGTGTGCAGGCGCTATTACCATCAGCTTATGTTTTTTTCCAGCTTTGAGAACAGCATTCCACATATCTTCGGCATATAATGTTGCATTTCTAAGATAAATTTCATAACCAGCTTCTCCAGAAAATCCGGATTGAGAAATAACGCAACTTCTGCCTCCCACTTTTGCTTCTGCTAATCCGTAGAAAGGCATATTATCTAAGTCAACCTGGTCGCCAATTAAATCATTCATTAATGCTTTCGATTTGGGCCCTTGTATTTGAACTGGGCATGCGTCTATTTCGTCTATCTCAACATTAAATCTTTTATCAGCATTAACGCCTTGTAAGTAAATACCAATATCAGAATCTGATAAACTGAACCAAAATTCATCCTCAGCTATTCTCATTAGAACTGGATCGTTGAGAACGCCACCTTTGTAATTGCAAAGTACGACGTAACGACCTCTCATTGTTGAAATTTTTGTAGCATCTCTTGTTATAACGTAGTCTGTGAATTTTTCTGCATCGGGCCCTTTGACTCTAATTTGTCTTTCGACAGCTACATTCCACATTGTTACATGTTTTTTAATAGCTTGATATTCAACCATAGCGCCACCTTTTTCTGGTCTCACATAACCTCTAGGGTGATAGATTCGATTATAAACTGTTGCTCTCCAACATCCTGCTTTCATTGATAAGTGCCAGTAAGGAGATTTCCTAACACGAGTTGAGATCAACATTTCAACTTTTGTTGGTCCGCTTTGTCTAAGATTATATGGCACTAGTCTATCTGATTGATCTACTGATGTTTCGTGTTTTACCTTGTCATAATTTATTTTTTCTACTTTATAAGAATTTGGGATCTTTTTAGACATAATTATTTTTTTCTAACCACGAATTTGTTTCTTTAAGTCCTCCAAAAGTATAAATGTGAAAATTATTTGTTGAACTTTTAATGTTGTTAATTAAGTCATTTGGATCTGATGGTCTTAATAAATCTAACGCCTTTGATGCGTTGGACTTTAAAAAATTAATTGAATTTTTTGCACCGACTATATTAGCAAATTTAATTAAACTACTTAATTTAAGAGGTCCTGTAATTCCTACGTGAACGGGTAGACTTTGTTTTGAAATAAACCTATTTATTGGTTCTGGGTTTAATAACCATTGCGTTACTATATAGTCTGCAAATGGTTTTTTATCTTTCATTGCTTTCTCCAAATCTGAATCCGATATATCAGGGGAACCCTCTGGGTGTCCAGCAATTCCTATCTTAAACGCATCAAATAATCCTGTCTCTAATATCTGAAGCGAGCAGTGGTAATCACCAATTGGTTCTGCACTACCCCCGATTACTAGCGCTTGTTTTACGCCAAAATCTTTACACATAGATGTGTATTCTTTGAGTTCATTTAAGTTTTTAATTGATCTTGCAGGAAAATGTGGAACTGGGTTAAACCCGGATTGGACTAGTTCTTTCGCTTTATTGGCTACATGCTTAAAATCATTTCCAGGCAACATTGTTATATAAACATCTTTCACTTTTGGAAGAACTGAAAGATCTGTCTTCATTGTTATCTCTAAAGAAAAATGCATATTTCTCGGGATATACCAGGGGACCCCTTAGTGTGTCCAGAAAAATCAATACAAGAAGAGTTTGACTTTGTGCCGCTATAATAGTCAAATAACTCAAGGGAGAAAATGAAAGTACTTTGTATTTTATACGATGATCCTAAAGGGGGTATGCCTAAGAGCTACCCAATAGCAAGTTTGCCCAAATTGGATAAATATCCTGATGGTATGGAATTACCAACTCCTAAAGGAATAGATTTCAAGCCTGGACAATTATTAGGCTGTGTTTCTGGAGAATTAGGTTTAAGGAAGTTTTTAGAATCTAATGGTCATCAATTAGTAGTGACTTCAGACAAGGATTCAAAAGGCTGTAAGGCAGATAAAGAATTGGTTGATGCTGATGTCGTTATATCTCAGCCTTTCTGGCCTTATTACTTGACAAAAGAGAGAATTAAATCTGCAAAAAAATTGAAAATGGCAATTACTGCCGGTATTGGATCAGACCATGTAGATTTACAAGCGGCAATGGATAATAAAATTGACGTAGTTGAAGTTACTTACTGTAATTCAAGATCAGTAGCCGAACACATTGTTATGATGATTCTGTCTTTAGTTAGAGATTACCACAACCAACATAATATTGTTAATCAAGGTGGTTGGAATATTGCTGATGCAGTTCATAGATCTTACGATGTGGAAGGTATGCATGTTGGAACTGTTGCTGCAGGACGTATTGGTTTAGATGCGTTAAGAAAAATGAAGCCTTTCGATGTTCATCTGCACTATTTTGATAGACACAAATTACCTGACTCGGTTGAAAAAGAACTAAATTTAACGTTTCATGACTCGGTAGAATCTTTAGTTAAAGTTTGCGATGTAGTTACAATCAATTGTCCTCTTCACCCTGAAACAGAAAATTTATTCGATGACAAGTTAATAAGCAAAATGAAAAAAGGTGCTTACATTGTTAATACAGCTAGAGGAAAAATCTGTAATAGAGAGGCAATTGCTAAAGCTCTTAGATCTGGTCAATTAAGTGGGTATGCGGGAGATGTCTGGTTTCCTCAACCGGCGCCAAATGATCACATTTGGAGATCAATGCCAAACCACGGTATGACACCACACACTTCAGGAACTTCTTTATCAGCGCAAGCTAGGTATGC
>MDTG01076110.1_pt1 | contig 15403 bp, 27 predicted proteins | sample 811421 | NCBI WGS metagenome assembly MDTG01 (sample SAMN05326645, study PRJNA326480) | marine metagenome | isolation source: seawater | place: Pacific Ocean: South East | collected 2011
ATGAGTAGCAAAGCCGCCAATGACAAACACTTTGGTGGACTAGCAGAATATCGTAGCAGTGAAGGCAGAGAAGTTCTTGTGCCATACAAAGGTGCAGTCGGCACAACCATTCAAGACATACTTGGTGGTGTGCGCAGTGCATGCACATATGCAGGCGCAAACAGACTCAAGCATCTCAGCAAGTGTACAACGTTTGTTCCTTGTTTTGATACACACAACAGGACCTATGAATGAGATACAAAGTACTCATGTGCTATGCACCACTGGCTGTATGCAGAGCAGAATGGGCCAGTCGTTTGATAAACATGTCACCAGACATGATGACATCACAACAGTTGGAATGGACAGAAGAAGAAAACAAAATTGGTGTAATAAGTGAGCCATTGGAAAGTGCATATGTGTTTCCAGACTTTCTCACAAGACAGTACAAAGATGTGTTCTTGCAAGGCGGTATACAAGACTTTGAACTGATGGATGAGTTCTTTGATGAACTGTTCAACCACATGACAGATGAATTAGAATCAGGTGTAAACTTTTTGATAAACGGATCAGACGTTGCGTTCTTGTTTGAGCAAATGATTCCACACTTGGAACAACGTTATTCGTATGCAGACTTTGTGCCCTACACCATACACATGAACATTGATCACGATAAACCTGAAATACAAGTTGTACACGGACACACTGTGAACCATTGTGATCACTATGCTATTAGACAATTTGATGAATTACCTGCTGACGAAGCCAGACATGCAAACATAACCAGCAGACAACAGAAAAGCACTGCAATGATTGATCATGCCTCAGCCGCATGGAGTGCAGTGTTTAGTTACACAAAACTAATGACTGACAGTTATATAGGAGAAATGTACAACAAACTAGAAATTCAAGCACCTACTGAATATGAAATCGAACAGGCAGTGTTGGACTATGCTAACAGAAACAGCAAAGTAAGCACCAGTGTTGCCCAATCAGATTTACTGGACAACCTCCTGCGCTAATATAGCGCAGTTATGCGCAACATAACCACAAGCTATGCGTATAATGCATAGCGAAATTTACTCATACGCATAAATTAGGACAGTGATACTGTACTAAATATTGGTATAAGACAGAGCGTCTTCAGCTCAGAAAAAATGAAGGTCATGACGTAAGACTCACAGCGCGGCGCCGGGAGAGACCGGGGTAGTAGCTTCCCTCAAGCACACACACATATACAGGAGAAAACCGATGACTACACTAGTAGCAAATACATTCGGCTGGTTAGGCTTTCGCGGGATGGCCAACTGGTTCGCAAACATAACAGTATACTTGCAGGCACGAAAAGCCGCACGTAACACAGTCACAGAACTAAGTAAATTAACAGACTATGAACTAAACGACATTGGTATGTCACGTGGCGAAATTCGTCATGTAGCAAAAAAGCACTACAACGATATTCTCAATGAGAATTTGAAAGGATGGGTGTAATGGCGGCAATGGCAATTGAATTCGTAAGCAACAGCTTTGGCTGGATTGGCGACTTAGGTCAAAGCCTCAAAACATCTATCGAAATAGCAGGGCGTTCTAGAGCGGCCGCTGAACTAGCAAGACTTGGTTATCAAGAAGAAGCCAAAAAACTTATGATGGAAATCAAAGATATTAGGAAAGAAATGGGAATCGACGAATGAAAGTATTAGTAGTTTATCTTGCGTTTTTCTTTGCAATATTTGCAGGAACCGCATATGCAGACGACATCACTATTGAAATGTTGAACAAACGTGACGATGGTGCAAAAATGGTATACAGTGAAGATGTAGCCACAATTGACGTAGGCGACACAATCACATGGGTACCAACATCTAAAGGTCACAATGTACAATTCATTGCAGGACCAGATGGATGGGACATTCCAAAGAAAAGTAAAAACAACAAAGAAGTTAGTATAACTTTTGATGTACCAGGTGTGTACGTGTATGTTTGTACACCACACGCAACAATGGGCATGCTTGGAATTGTAATGGTAGCTGAAGGTGGCGAAGTGCCAATGAATGATGTTAGCAAAGCTAAGGTCAGAGGCAAAAGCAAAAAGAAACTAAAAGAGCTACTGGCTGACCTATGAATTGGGTAAGTCGAATACCTGAGTTTTGTATGAGCCATTGGCTACTGCGAATTCCGCTAGCCGTTGTGTTCATACAACAGGGCCTAAGCAAACTTCCAGTCACTGTTGAAGGTGCTGAAAGTTTTGATCTTCCGTACATTGTATGGTGGTTTGCCGCATATGGTGAACTAGGTGCTGGCATTGGTTTGTTGGTTGCTGGTATTATGGCAACTTGGAGCCGTGTCAGAGATTATGGAGATCTACTCACACGTTTTTGTGGTATTACAATTTGTAGTATTATGACAGGCGTTATATGGGTAGGTCAACCTGACAGCTTGTGGGACGTTATCTTGTATGACAATCTACATGTACTGTTATGGGTAGGCGGCATGTTCTTTGCACTCAGAGGCAACAGAACATGAGCAAGCCAAACAAAAAGTTTGAGCTCGACGTTCGAGACATTGAAGTTATTGAACAAGCACTAAGAGCAAAAGCAGGTCGCAGAGGACTTGCTATTGCTCAAGGTGATACCAGCGAAAAACTAAGAGAAGAAATGCATGAAATACAAAACCTATTAGGACGCATTCATGCGCAGAAAAACTTTTACCGTCCTAAAGATAAAACAACATACGTGAGTGGATAATATGAGCGCACAACATAATTATTGTACAACCAAAGGATTGCTACCTGCTTTCCTAATCATTACTTTCTTTATTGTGGGTGTACCAGTACTGCTGGTAGACAATGCAAAATACTGCAAACAAAGCATTGTACCTTGTTATCCATGGACGGTGCCAGAATGACAGATGATGTAAAAGCCGCCGCACAAGCAGAAGCAGAACGCACATTTGAAGCGTTCATGCTGTGGACAAAACGTGTTGTATTGTATAGTTTGATTTTTCTTTGTGTTGTTGTATTTGCTTGCAACAGTGGTGTAGAAACAGGACCTAATGCAACTGGTAGCAAATACAACGGCGAACAGTACAATCCAAGCAACTTGAACGTGAAGAAATGAATCCACAAAAGCGCACAGTATATCTAATGATAGGTATTTGTGTTGCACTGCATTTTATTGTTATTCCGATATGGATGTGGAGTTTAGGATTATGAGCGGACAACGCAGATGGCTAAAACTATGGGCACGTACAGTTGGCATGCCCATAGGAATAAACGATGATGACAAACCAGAGTTTTTGCCAATAACACAAACAGATGTAAAGAAAGCACTTGCATTCAGAACATTTTGGATAGTGCTACATGTTGTTACTTGTGTGTTTATCATAAGTGGCAACGTAAAGGTATTATTTTTCACATAAGTATACACATGCAACAATGCCAAATAACAGTTGGCGGTGTAGAGCTTTGCACGTTTGATATCATACAATCACCATTCACTGATGTAATGTTTGAAAACTTTTACAGCGACAACATGAACTTGTCCTACATTGAAAGATCAAACTCCAGTATACAACGTCGACAACTACTCCTACCAACATACGCAGATATGTATCCTCAACTGTACAACACCTATCAACAATTGTTGACAGTGCTGGGTACCACAGATCAATTTGCAGTAAATGCTGAGTTTGATTACACCAACCGAGACACCAATCTGCTACACAGAGTTTTTACAACTGCAATAGATCAACACTGTTATGCAGGTGTTGAGTTTGCAATGACTGAACAAATTGAAGGTTTGGTACATCAAATAAATGACTACTGTCATGAACTTGAAATGTACATACCAAATCTGAGACAAAGCACACCAACTCGCTGGTTAGAACTAGCACCCGAAGGCAGAGAACAGCATGAGATCAAAATGTGTCCTTATGAACTAGACACAGACACTACAGTTGACGTATTTGCAATGTATGAGATATTGGGCAAAGCACATGAATGTGCATACTTGGACATGGACACACCAACATACGACATCACAGGCAAAGGATATCACACCTATCCTGGTATAATGATAGACTTGTGGGGCGATTTCAAACGTATATGGAACAGCGCAGAATATCAACAATGGAGTGCAGGTGCAACGCACACAGTTGGTAGAATACCAGTAGGAAGAATAACTCAAAAAAATGTAGATATTAGACTTGACAACCAAGACATCTTATGCTATAGTGTAACTAAACAATGAGAGAGAGTTTATGTACGCAAAAAACACTAGCAGTATTTGGCCCATACTAGAACAAATAGCGGCCACCAACAGCAACAAAGAAAAAATTGCAATCTTAGAATCGCACAAAGAAGAAACGTTGTTGAGTAGAATACTGTACTACACATACAATCCACATCTAAACTTTTATATCACAGGTGATGCACTTGATGCAGACTATCCTAATGCAGACGCAGACGTTAGCAGACCAGATGGAGTTGGCATCAGCAAGTGTTTGGAACCACATGATACAATACTTGAAGATCTAATTGCACGTAAGATTACTGGCAATGAAGCAAAAATGGCATGCTTGCGAGTGTGCAAAAAACTTTGCTATCATGACATGATCACATTCAAGCGCATACTCAACAGAGACCTGCGTATTGGTATTAGTGCTAAGACTGTGAACAAGGTATGGCCAGGACTTATACCAGAGTTTGGTGTTATGTTGTGTAGCCCTGCCAACGAAAAAACATTGGCAAAGATCAACTTTCCAGCCGCGGCTCAACTCAAACTAGATGGTATGCGAGCAGTGGTTATTGTAAATGGAGATGATGTACAAGTAAAGTCACGTAGTGGCAAAGACATCAACTTGCATGGTGAGTTTGATCAACAGGCTAGAATACTTGCACAAGAAAACGGTATAGTGTTTGATGGTGAGCTGTTGGTTGTTGATGACAACGAACAACCATTGGATAGAAAAACTGGCAATGGCATACTCAACAAAGCAGTAAAAGGCACAATGAGTGAAGCAGAAGCCAAACGTGTTAGAATGGTTATATGGGACACAGTAAAGTATGAAGGCTTTGCACGTGGTCACGACAATAGAATGAGCATGACCAGCAGGTTCAAAGGCTTGGAACTTATGTTTCAATTGGCTATGAAAAAGTTTGAAGAAGCTGAAATAACCAAACTAAAGTTTACTATTGTAAGTCACAAGAGTGTTGACAACTTGGAAGAAGCACAAGACTTTGCCAAGCAGATGATGAAAGAAGGACATGAAGGTATTATACTAAAAGACCTAAGTGGTGCATATGAATGCAAACGTGTGAATCACCAACTCAAGTTCAAAGCAGAGCTTGAAGCAGACTTGAAAGTTGTTGGTTGGGTAGAAGGCACAGGCCGTAATGTAGGCAGATTGGGTGCGTTGATGTGTGCTAGTGCAGACGGTGGTGTACAAGTAAATGTTGGCAGTGGATTTTCAGATAATGACAGAGATACCATTGACAAAAGCATAATAGGCAGTATAATAACAGTAAAGTACAACGAGGTAATCAAAGACAAAAACTCAGACAAACGTAGTTTGTTTTTGCCTAGGTTCCTTGAAGAAAGATTAGACAAGACAGAAGCAGACGTATTATGAAAGATATATGGGTAATAAGCGACACACACTTCAGACATGAAGCAATCCTCACATTCAAGGATTATGCTGGCAAGCCTCCACGGAGTGGCTTTGACAGTGTTGATCACATGGATGAAGTGATGTTTGACAACTGGAACAGTGTTGTAAAGCCCAAGGACACTGTGTACCACTTGGGTGATGTGTTGTTTGGACACAACAAAGACAGGTGGTTGAGTGACAACTTCAACAGGCTCAATGGTGTCAAGCACTTGGTGTTGGGCAACCATGACAACCCAAAGTTCCTTGCTCCTTACTTTAGAAGCATTGCATTGTGGGCAGAGTTACCTGGCTTGGTTATGAGCCACGTACCATTGCATCAACAAACAATGCAAGAAAGGCACAGATGGGGTGAAGGGGATTTGTTGAACGTGCATGGACACATACACAGCAATCCTGCTCCTGATGGTCCATACAAGTGTGTTTGTGTTGAGCAAATCAACTACACACCTGTTCACTTAGACGAACTCACTAGTAAGTAGGTCAAAGCTGGCTTGACCAAATTTGGTGCCTTGTATGTTGCACTTGCCGCATGCAGGGCCCAGTCTTTGACCCTCTGCTAGTTGTTGTCTAATGTTTGTAAGTGGATCAGCGGTCCACAACTCACTCAGCGTCATCATATCAATGTTGCCAAATGTGCCTGCGGCACGTTGCCAATCATTGCAACACAACACTATGTTGCCATTCCAATCAATCATTGTTTTATAAAAAGGCAGATAACACTGATTCTCATACACTTCACCTTTGGCACTGTTGCCAGCACGATTGTTGAAGTTGTATTCTGCTATTAGTTGATCGCTGTCTTTGTCAGGATCGTCATAGTGGTTGCGTATGCGCCAACGATCCTCAGGCCAATGTCGCATCATATGCACATAACGTTGGTATTGTTCTGCACCATCATATGAATCTATTGTGAGCCTGCTTACACCAGCGGCATACAAATCATTGATCAGTCTAGCATCAGTTTCTAGTCTGTCTCCATTGGTGGTTACTTCAATGCAATCGCTCCAATGAAAAGTTATTGCTTTGATCAACTCAACAATTCTAGGGTGTGTCATTGGTTCACCAAAGCCTGTAACATGTATTTCACCATCAAACTTGGCTTCTGCTAGTTGTCTACCCAAGTTGCTGGCTGTTTCTTTGCTCATGAACAGTTTTTGATTTGCATACACCGCAGGATCTGAACGTGGACAAAAACTGCACGTTCTGTTGCACAGTTCAGTGATGTTTATTTCAATGGTGCGCAATCCTGGCAATTGAGGATTTTCAACCCAACCGCTGTCTGCTCTGGCCTTGCGGTCAGCAAGATGCTGTTCAGCATCAAACGTTTGTTGTTGTGGTTGTGGAGTTGGAGTTTGTACTCGCTGAGGCTTAGGCTCAACCTGCTTTGGCTGAGATTGCTTTTGCGTAGCGAGTAATGTCATGATCATAGACGTGGTCAAAAATTTCCCCTTTGCGCCATGCTCTAAATAATCCTCTGATTTTGTCCCACCAATTTAGGAATGGGTTCATGCCTTTGTGTATTGTTTTCTTGTATGAAATGTAATACTTGGTGCCTACATGATCATACATGATTGGACCAGGCACTGCGGTTACTATATCATTGTTATTTACAAATCTAAAACATGAGTAATCTTTATCGAAGTGGTGTGCGAACTTTCTGTTGCCAACTCTGGGTGATCCATAAGTGTATGTAGCAACTGGCTTTCTTTCAAGTCTGGTAGTAACAATAGTTGCAATAGCGGCACCAAGGCTGTGTCCTGTCACGTATATCTTCTTATCGCTGTGTTTCTTTACAAACTTATCCACCAATGGCATAAGTTTGACTGCTTCGTCCTTGAATCCTGCGTGTACTCTACCTTTGTACTTGCTACTGCTTTTCCATGCTTTGAGGTCTGCTACAACATCTGATTTTTCTTTGGGTTCTGTACCGCGGAAAGCCAATACAATATAGTCTTCTTTGGCAAGTCCATATCCTTGTGCGCCTTCTACGTCCCAAAATTTACAATCTGTGTATCCTTGTGCTTTTGCTTGCTTTCTACCTGTGAGTGGTTGACTGTATGCAAATGCACTACACCATGCTAGATGTGCGGCGTTCTGCCAACTCCAGCTAGTTGTGTTATCAATGTTGCCCTCTAACATTGTTACTCCTTCATCATTTTTTGTATTTCTTTACCATTTGCCTCAATCATTTCTTTGTTGGCTTTGATAAGAACATCCTGCATTTTTTGTGCCTTCTCTATGTCTGTGTCCAAATGCAAGTCTCTGTTGATAACTTTCTCAAGTTTCAACATAGGTATTCTTTCGTTTGGTACATAGCGCCATGTGTAACCACGCTCGCCGTATGTGCCAAACACTGTTTCTGTTAGTCCAATTTTTACAATAATTGCTTCGTTGCCATCTAATATAACAGCATCGCCTTCATTGAAACTTTTGTTCATGCTAAAAGCCAAACCCTTGGCTATTTTTGTTGCAAAATCTTTGAACCATAAAGTGATAACTAGTATTAGCAATGCACTAATAAAAGGCATCAAGTATTGTGTAAGTTCCACGCCTACTTCGTTTGGTGACATTGTTCTCTCCATAAGTATTTATAGGAAACCTAAAAGGAAACCAAATGAACGACCACTATCTAGCAGAAAAACTGCTGAATAGAATATATCATGAAACCTTTGGCGACAAGGATTTTGAAGATCTCAAGCACATTGACCGTAGTTTGCTAGCAGGAATGTTGGTGCCATTGATGCGCAACAATGTTACATACGAACAACTGCTACAGTACGTAACCTACAAATGGCAGTTTGAATTCAAATTGTTTGTGAATGAAATGATCACAAATGCACAGCAAAACATGAGCAAGTTTTGCACTGTAGAAACCATGTGTGTTTGTGGATTGCCTGGAAGTGGTATAGACTTTGTTGCTAGGTATTTGCACAACTTTGCAAACCCAAACAGCAAACCACTCAAACTAAGCGCACAACCTGTTGACAGTGGCGAACACTACGACATATATGAAATACAAAAACTAATAAACACCAGCGAACCAAACATTGCCAGCATATATGAATTGATTGAACAGCTCAAACAAAAACACAACATGAGAATGCCTGTGTTTGCTGTAAACGTTTGGAACAAACAAACCATGAACTTGTTTGGCTATATGAAAGATGTAAGTATTGTAAAAATGTTGCCAGAAACCAAACACGGAAAATATTTTGCGTCAAAGCTGAGTCATACTGTGCTTGAAACTGTGATGGCAAAAAGCAGACGCAACATCAAAGGTGTTGACACAGGACAAGGCACATTCAAAAACACACTGCTCAACAAATGGCACAGTGGCAACAATCATCATGACGAAACACTGCTCACCAACAGTGCCAACAACACATACACAGACTGGTACAGTTTTGATACATTTCATCCTACGTTTCCACTGAGCTTGGACAGCATGGCCAACAATCCGCTGGCCGCACAAGCACAGTTTCAAACCATACTACAAGAAGTACCCGACACAGACAAAGAAGCAAGAAAACAATGCGCACAACAGTTTTACACACAATGGGAAGATGCAATCAATGTCTAATCTAATGGATCTGGTTTGTGATATAGACAAACACAGAGAATACATACGCAACACATTTGAAGCGCCACACATTGAATACAATTTGTTTGACAAAGACGATATTGAATGGCTTGAAGACTACTGTTACGAAAGCACACAAAATCGCAGACGCAATGACAATGGCACACTGTTTTTCAGCGGAGGCTTTGATACAATTGTAACCAAGTTTCAAAGAAAACTAGAGCAGGTGCTACCTGGTTGTACCAACTCACCAGACATAGACGGCAACTTTTTTATTACACCACATCAATATGGATTGCACAATGACAGCATACCACGTTGGCGTTGGGAAGAAAATGGTGGCAAAGACGGACACTACTATCCATGGCGCAACATACTGATACCATTGTGGCAAAGCCCTGCACATGCCAGCAGTCAAATAATATTCTTCAAACAGCGTGACTTGGATTGGGCAAAAGTGTACAAGCATGGCAGTGATGAGCATGTTGCTACAACCTATCCTGTTTGCCGTGACTATTCGGAAATAAGTACTTTTTATAACAAACACGGTGAACACATGCCATGGCAGGACCAACCGTTGGAGCCAGAAGAATTTTTGCTGTACTTGCAAGAATCTCCGCCAAAACGCTACAGTGGACTTGAAGTGGAAACAATGATGGACTGGACACCAGGCAGTGCATTTGCATTTGACAGTTGGCAATTGCATGCTACCAACAGAGGTGATCCTCCTTGGCATCAAAAATCAGGATTGTTGCTGTGTTTTTTCAAAATGATAGGAAGCCAGTATGGGTAACGTAAATGGATTGTTGCATGAACGCATGGACCTAAAGTTTGGTTCCAATGGAACGCTACTACATCAATGGCAACAAATACAAGAAAATCTGCCCTCAGATTATTGGTTTGGTGACGGCATCAAATCAGATCAAATTGCAGTACAAGGAAGTGTGTATGATGAAAATCCGTACAGAGATAGCTGTGGTAGGCATCAGCTAAAAGGTACAGGTCGCAAGAGCAGTGAATGGAACATAGTAAATGATATATTCCGTGACACACTGTTTGAACACATATGCAAAATAACCAAAGCCTACAAAATGAGAGTCATGAGACTCTATCCCAAATGTATGTACAGCGTACACATTGACAAATCTCCACGCTTTCATATTGTTATAAACACCAACCCAGGTTGTTTCTTTTTATGGCCCGATAGGAATGAACTGCTACACATGCCAGCAGACGGACATGTATACTACACCAACACTTGCCCACGACACACGTTTTGCAACAGCGGTGATGAGTACAGAGATCACATAGTATTTCAAAGCGATCGTCTGATGGAAGAATACGAAGGAACATGGGAACGCCTCCCCAAGGACACACCAAGGGGTGTTTTATGATAAAGGTATTCTTTATTGCAAAAATCAAAGACCTAAATGAAGAATACAAAACAATGAGCGCACACATTAGACAGCTAGGAGAACAACACCCTGGCTTTGTAAGCATTGAAAGCCAAGAAATAGGTGACGTAGAAATAACTGTTAGCACATGGCGCTCAAAGGAAGACGTAGCTGACTGGGCAAAAGATCCAGAACATGTGCTAGCAAAAAGTCGTAGCAAGGAATGGTATGAATGGGTACGTGGTATACATGTAGAGGTAGTAGATGAGTAAAGTAGTAATTGTAGGACACACCAAAGGATTGGGTGCCGCATTGATGAAGGTGTTCAACACAGAACCTGGATTCAAACAAGTTGTTGGACTCAGCAAAAGCACAGGCTTCAACATTGAAAAGAGTGGACACAGGCTCAACATCATCACAGAAGCAAAAGATGCTGACATACTCATACTCAATGCGTTCAGTGACGAAGTAAAAGATGCACAACATGAACTGTTGTGTGAGTCGTTCAAAGCACTGCAAAACACACCAATGACTATTGCAGTGGTTGGTAGCAATGCACCAGACAACTGGAAAGACACCATGCGCAAGTATCCAAGCTACAAAAAAATGATTGATCACAGTGTACGACAAATGTCACAACAGGACACAGCATGCAGAGTTGTAAACTTTAGACCAGGCTGGATCAACACCACACGCATCAAGCCCGAGAAACGTGCTGGCGCAATGGATCCACTGAGTGTTGCACTCACCATACGCCGAGTACTAGAACTGCCAGATGATGTGCGTCCTATAGAATTTACTTTTATACCGGAGAAACATCGTGATACCTGAATTCAGAACACAACAAGACATTGATTTTATGAAGTCAATGTACAGAGCACCATGTCAATATGGTGGTGCAATAACGGAGACCACACATGCTAAACTTATGGACCTATGGGCTAGTCATAAAGATGAGCAACAGTTTGAAGCTGGCGGCGGTGCTAGCCTACGTTTTCCTTACGAATGGGAACAATTGGATCCAATTATCGGAGATACTATCAGAGATCTCGTTGGGCATGATGGTTGGCGTTTTGTAAGTGGTAGACTGTATCACATACACGGAAAAAAGGTTTGGGACAGAATACACACAGACAATTGGAACAATGTAAAATCCAAAGGCGTAACGGCACCCAACAACAAAGGCGACAAACTGCTGAACTGGCTCAAGGAAAATCCACAACATGTGTACAAACCGTACATGACCTACGTCTTTCCACTTGACTTTTCGCACGAAGCTAGTACAGTAGTATTTGACCAGACCTATTGGGGAGTAGAAAGTATCTACTACAATGGGCACAAGGACCGTGTACACAAATACGTAGAAGATATGGATCCAGGTTATCACATAGATGAGGACACATATCAAAAGTATTTGCGACACATACCAAAGGAAACACTTGACGGATTTACTGTCAAGGAAATTTATGATTGGACACCAGGAGATTGTATAAGTTGGGTAAGCCCACAAATACATGTAGCTGGTGCCATGGACTTAGGCTGGACCAAGACTGGTATGACAGTTTGGCTAGCACACAAGGAGAACTAAAATGGCAGAACCAAAAGATCCAAGTAAAAAACACTTGTATATGAGTTTAGTAAAAAGCGCAATTAGAATACTTGCAGGCTTTGCACTAGTAATGGGCAACCTATGGTGGGCTGGAGCTCTACTCATTGCCGCAGAAGCGTTTGGAATCTGGGAGGAATTGTAATGGCACTGTTTGAAGATGGCGACTTTATCAGCCACGCAGGATTGCCATTGGGTTGGAAAATTGAATGTGATGCACTCAGCAAACACGACTGGCGCTGTCTTGCAAAAATGATTCATGAGTACGAACCACAACCATGGCGCAAAGCTGTGGGTATACCCAGAGGTGGTGTACTACTAGGTGAATATTGTGATGAGTATAGCACAGGCAACAAAGATGATCCAATACTGATTGTTGATGATGTGTACACCACAGGCACAAGTTTCAAAGAGTTTAGACTGAATGGCTATGCATTTGATCCTGTGATACAATGGTGTGTGTTTGCACGTAAGCCAATTGGCAACGGTTGGGGCAAAGAAGTTATTAGAACAAATGCACTGTTTACAATGCCACCTGAACCGGAGAAGAAACGATGAACCTAACTGATATGGTTGTATTGGTTGTATCGATGTGGGGAATGACTGCTGAAGGTGAATGGGTTTACATGGGCAATCAGTATGTGAATCAAAAACCAATGACACTTACTGAATGCAGTGAATTGATAGCACCACAGCGTTGGGCCAAATACGAAGAAAATAAATTTTACAAGATTGAACTAGCTTGTTATTACGTACCGGAGAATTAGACATGGGTCATAGCGTAGAAGATTTTTATCAAAAAGCAAAACTGCTACATGAAAAAGCAATAGCACTGCACAGAGAACGCTACAAAACACAGGGCACATATGATAAAATACAATGCAAAGCTCTGTTAGATGATGTAAGACATCTTGCTTCAGATTTACAACATGGGCTAATTGATATGGACATTGATTTTGGAAAGAAGCCCGTAGTTGATATATCATCAGATAAAGACACTTGAATTAGAACTCAGCAGTAGTTGCAACAGTGCTTGCCCGGTGTGTCCACGTTATGTAGAACACGATGGTGGCATCTACGATAATCCAATGGCTGATTTGAATCAGCACATGACTGCTGAACAAATAGCCAACATACTAGAATTTCCAACATACAGAGATGTAAACATAGACTGTATTGGCACTGTTGGTGATCCAATGGCCAACAAAAACATAGTTGATATCATACGTGCAATTGTTGAAGCCAAGCCTTGGTGCAAACTACAACTGCACACAAATGGCAGTTTGCGCAACACAAAGGTGTTTGCACAACTAGCAGAACTTATGCCTGTGGGCTCACAAAGAAAAATAGTGTTCAGCGTTGACGGACTCAGAGACACCAATCATTTTTATCGTGTTGGAGTTGCATGGGATCGCATAATGGACAATGCCAGCACATTTATCAGTCAAGGCGGTAATGCAAGTTGGAAATGGGTAAAGTTCAATCACAACCTGCATCAAATTGAAGATGCCAAACGTATTGCACGTAGATTGGGCTTTCAAAGTTTTTACACAGCCAACAATCAATCACCTGACGAGCTGGTTGACAGACACATTGTTGATGGCAAACCACAGCATAGAATAATGCGTAGGCCTCCTACCAGTGCTGATGGATATGAAGATGATGAAACTGCACCCACAGACTTGCCCAATGTACGAATACTGCCACAGTGCGAACAAGGACAGTATGTGCATATAAGAGCAGATGGCCTAGTGTTTCCTTGTTGTATGACAGCCGCACAAGCATACAACCCTAGCAAGTGGGCCAGAGATGATGTAGAAGTGTTGATGCAAATGGGCAACACAAATTGGAACAGCCTCAAGCACAGAAGTTTCACAGACATCATGTATGATCCACAGTGGGCACAAGTAAAAGCAAACTATGAAAGCAACAAGCCATGTGTTACTTGTGTAGAAGGCTGTGGAGAAGACATGGCTATAAACCCACCTGATCACATAGGAAAACTAAAGAGCTCAGAATCAAGTATCCTTGATTCTTTACTTTCTGTTAGCGCATAACATTGTAACAAAATTGTAAATACACTCGTCAACCACTTGACATCTAGTTATGGGAGGCCATCACATGGTAAGCAACAAACTAGCAGAGCTCGGAAACACAGAGCTAGCATATCTTCAAAAAATCCTCGGCGAAAAATTACAACAAGAAAATGAACAAAACAAAACCTGGCAAGCAAAGCACAGCGACCGGCCTTTTCAAAAATCAAATATGATATTGCGTTGTCTAAATGCAGTATCAGCACAGCAAAGATTGAATGAACGTGTTGCCATAAAGTGGTAGACATTGAACACAAATTAGTGTATAAATAATATTGTAAACGTTGAAGCAACGTGGACATATACTGGACCTGGGGGCAGTACCCAGCGGCTCCACCATAATAGCACTGGAAGTTTCGTAATTGCGCATAAAACGAAACAAGGCGCATCACGAGGGGTTACTCAAAACAACACCTCTCACGCTGAACCAGTGTTATTATGATGGGGCCGAACAAGGATCGACAGGTATGAAAGTGACGTGGAGTTTACCGGATGACTGCGTTATTGGTCAAACACTATAATTGCAAACGATAATTTTGCACCTTCAGGTTACGCCCTAGCGGCATAATTTGACGGGTTGGCAACTTACCTCGGAACAGAAAAGTTGTAACACTGAACACATCTAGATGAGATATTGAATCACTGCATGGATGTGTTTATGTGTAACACACAGACACGGAGAAAAATTATGGATAACTATACAAAAGCTGTCGGCGACAGCATGCTTGCAATGAGCAAGCAAATGGCAAAACTCTACGAGAACACAGGCTTGGAGCCACAAAAATTTGCAGAAGCAATGCAAAAAATGATGCCTGAAGCACCTAAAGTAAACTTCAACAAAAATGGATACGAAATTCGTGCTCAGATGCTGGAGATGGCACAAAACCAAATGTGGCAAGACTACCATGCAAAATGGGGTGCATTTGAAACTTCAGTCAACAAAGAAGACAAAGAAGTTGTTGTAAAAGTAGAAATGCCAACAGTTCCAGGCACAGATATTGTGCTTGAAACAGCAGAGAAGTTTTATAACTTTGTAAACGGAAAAAAATGACTACAGTAATAGTTGCATTAGAAGGTGAACTGA
>MDTG01368538.1_pt1 | contig 15402 bp, 14 predicted proteins | sample 811421 | NCBI WGS metagenome assembly MDTG01 (sample SAMN05326645, study PRJNA326480) | marine metagenome | isolation source: seawater | place: Pacific Ocean: South East | collected 2011
CAGCCAGAACGAGATGTTGTTCATGCGCGGGAAGGCCATGTCCGGCGCACCGATCATCAGCGGCACGAACCAGTTGCCGAAGCCGCCGATCAGGGCTGGCATGACCATGAAAAAGATCATGATCAGGCCGTGATAGGTGATGACCATGTTGTAGAAGTGTTTGGCGTTCTGGATGGCCACATCGCCTTCACCGGCAACGAAGCGCGTCAGCACGCCGATACCCGGCTCAGCGAGCTCCCAGCGGATCAGGCCGGAAAGCGTGTACCCTACGATCCCCGCGATCATCGCGAAGATCAGGTACAGCGTACCGATGTCCTTGTGGTTGGTGGAAAACAGCCAACGCGTGAAGAAACCAGGCTTGTGGTCGTGATCATCGTGGGCGTGGTCGAGGGCGACTTCATCCATGGGCATGGGACGTACTCTTCTCTCTCGGTTTATTCAGTGACCGCGGCGAACTTGGTCGCCGGTTCTACGGAAGCGATTGTCTGCACCGAAGCGGCTGCAGCATCATAGTCGCCGGCGAGCATCAGCTCCGCCCAGCGGTCGAATTGTTCTTGCGGCACAACCCGGACTTCGATCGGCATGTAGGCATGGTTCACGCCGCAAAGTTCCGAACACTGGCCGTAATAGGTGCCGGGCTCTTCAACGAGGAACCAGCCTTCATTCAGGCGGCCCGGGACAGCATCGGTCTTGATGCCGAAGGCTGGAACGGCGAACGAGTGGATCACATCAGCCGCAGCCGTGTAGTAGCGGACGTAACGTCCAACAGGCACAACCATCGGATAATCGACGGCCAGATTGCGAGGGCCAACTTTGGAATCGGTCGACAGACCAACCTGGAGCGGGTTCGACACAAACTCCAGCGGATAGCCAGCGTCATCGGTGATGTCCGGATAGGTATAGGTCCAGTTCCACTGGTTGCCTTGCGCCTTGACGTTCACGAACCCCTGGGCAGCCGCTTCCGGATTGTATTCCTTGGTGAAGCGCTCGTATTCAGCCGACTTGCCATCAGCGAGCAGCTGGTTGGCCTTCTCCTGAACCTTTTCGAGGTTCGGCGGAACATCCTGATAGTAGAGGTTCGGGAAGGACTGGCTTGCGATCCCAACCAGGATCAGCGCCGGCACGACGGTCCAGATCACCTCGATCAGCGTATTGTGGCTGAACTTGCGCGGTGTCGGATTGGCACGGGAATTGTGCCGGACGATGACCCAAAGCAGCAGGATCAGAACGAAAATCGTAATCGGAATAATGATCCACAGCAGGAAAGTGTGGAAGTGATGGATACGCTCGGCAATGCGCGTCGCGGCGGGTTGCATACCCAGCGCGCCATCGCGCGGAATGGCAGCAAAAGCCGGAGCGGCGAACAACGCTGCGCTAAGAGCGGCAAGTAGGTGTCGCACGAAGGAATCCTCGTCTCGTTGGAATCTCTGCCCCTGTATCTACAATACGTATTTGCCGCAACCTACCTCTTTCCGCGCTCAATATTGTCGCAGCCTGTCGTCGTCTCGCCTTAATGATGGTAAATTGACTTCAGGAGTTCCCGTTTTCCGGAGGCCAAGAATGATCCGCACAGCCCTGCTCGCTGCCAGTTTTGCCGCCATTGCCACACCCGCAGCATCCGCTCAGGTATCCGTGATCGGCGGCGGAATCGCCCGTGATTGCTATGAAGCGGCCCTGTATGGCCGGGTTTCCAACCAGGAAGGCGAGCGTATCTGCACCAGGGCGATCGAGTCCGAGCTCATGAAAATGGGAAACCGGGCCGCCACCTATACGAATCGCGGCGTGCTGCGCATGCGCAGCGGCGACTATGACGGCGCACTGTCTGACTATGAGAAAGCCAAGAACATGAAACCCGAATTCGGGGCCATCTGGCTGAACGAAGGCGCCGCCTACATTTTCCTGAAGGATTTCGACTCAGCCCTGGTCTCGCTGGACAAGGCCATCGAACTGGACAGCGAAGAGCTCTACGCCGCCTACTACAATCGCGCCATCGCGCGCGAAAACACCGGAGACCTCGCCGGGGCCTATATGGATTTCCAGAAAGCCGTGGAACTCAATCCGGAGTTCGAACGCGCCAAATGGCAGCTGACACGCTTCACGGTGAGCAACTGAGCGACAGCCCCCGCTGTTCAGGTTGAGGGGGAATCCACACGTCAGCCTCTTGCCGCTCACGCCACGGGCGCGCATCTAGTGTAGATGACTGAAAACGCCCTGCCCTTCGATCTTCGCCAGGCCACCGACATTCTTGCTGAAGCCGTCCGCGGCGGCGATGACGGTGACCTCTACATCGAACGCTCACGGTCGGAGAGCTTTGTCTTTGACGACGGCCGGCTGAAATCGGCCGCCTTCGACACCGATCAGGGATTCGGCCTGCGGGTTGTGGCGGGCGAGGCGCAGGGGTCCGGCTATGCCTCCGAACTTTCCCTCGCCGCAATCCGGCGCGCCGCGTCGACCGCCTCCGAAGCCAAACGCGGATACTCGGGAAAACTGGCCGCCAGCCCGGTGCCCACGAACCGGCGCCTCTACCAGCCGATCGATCCGACCGCTGCGCCGGATTTCTCTGTCAAAACAGGACTTCTGGCCGAAATCGATGCCTGGGCCCGCGCCAGCGACCCGCGGGTCGTACAGGTTTCTGTATCCCTGTCTGGCAGCCATACCGAAGTGGACATTCTGCGCCCGGATGGCGCGGCCTATTCCGATATTCGCCCACTGGTTCGTCTCAACGTGTCGGTCACGCTCGAAGAAAACGGCCGGCGCGAGTCGGCCGGAGCTGGCGCAGGTGGCCGGGCCGCCTATGACGACTGGATCCGGCCGGAGCGCTGGCAGGACATGGTCCGCCGCGCAATCCGCAAGGCGTCTGTAAACCTGCAGTCCATCGCAGCACCTGCAGGGGAAATGGAAGTCGTACTCGGCCCGGGCTGGCCCGCCGTCCTCCTGCACGAAGCCGTTGGCCACGGCCTGGAAGGCGATTTCAATCGCAAGGGCACGAGCGTCTATGCTGGCCGCATTGGCGAACAGGTCGCCGCCAAGGGGGTCACCATTATCGATGACGGCTCCATTGAGGCTCGCCGCGGCTCCCTCTCCTTCGACGATGAAGGCACGCCCACTCAACGTACGGTGCTGATCGAGGACGGCATCCTGAAAGGCTACATGCAGGACCGGCTCAATGCCCGCCTGATGGGCCAGGAACCGACAGGCAATGGCCGGCGGGAAAGCTATGAGGCCCAGACCATGCCGCGCATGACCAACACCGTGATGCTGGGCGGGGACAAGGATCCGCAAGAGATCGTGTCGTCCATCAAACGCGGCCTGTGGGCCGTCGACTTCGGCGGCGGACAGGTCGACATCACGTCAGGCAATTTCGTTTTCCAGTGCACCGAGGCCTATCTGGTCGAGGACGGAAAGGTGGTCGCGCCGGTGAAGAATGCCACCCTGATCGGCCACGGTCCCACAGTGCTTCAGGACGTCACCATGATCGGTAATGATTTCGCCATGGATGATGGCGTCGGCATGTGCGGCAAGGCCGGCCAGTCGGTGCCGGTGGGTGTCGGGCAACCAACCCTCAAGATCGGTGCCCTGACCGTAGGCGGCGCAGGCTAAAATTGCTGTTACTTCCGAAGGCCGGGGCTTGAAGCGCCGGGGTCTATTTGTCACTTTCTGGCCACAATCGGGCAGAGGGACACGAGCCGATTCGCTCGTGTGCCCGATCAGTAGAGGACGGTGACAGAATGCGATTCCTGACAGGTGCCCTTCTTGCGGCTTCTTTCATGGCGCCCCCCGCGTTTGCAGAGCCAGGCGACCTGCCTGCAGACTCAGCCTGGCAGATGGTGCAGCGGGGCGAAATCGTCGTGCTGGATGTACGGACGCCAACAGAATGGGCCATGACCGGCCTGCCCCGTGACAGCCACGGCATCAATGTGAAAGACCGTGACTTCGTCGCCCAGGCCCGCGGTGCGGTTCTGGGAGACCTCGACCATCCGATCGCTGTCATCTGCCGGACCGGGCAACGCTCCAGCGAGGCAGCCAGCGTGCTCGAAAAGGCCGGCTTCACACACGTCTTCGACATCAAGGAAGGCATGCTCGGCAAAGAGGGTGCTGGCGATGGCTGGCTGAAACGCGGTCTGCCGGTCGACCCGTTCATCCCGCCTTACAATTAAGGCTTCTTCCAAACTGACAGCCTGTCTGACGAAACAAAAAAAGGCGACCCAGCGGGCCGCCTTTTTCATGTGCGCAAGAAACGCGCGATCAGAACATTTCGTCCGAGACCATCGAGGATTCCGCTGGCAGCTCGTTACCCTTCATCCAGCTCTTGATGATCGGGGAAACAATGAGCATCAGCACACCTATCCCCATCGCGACATATCCGACATTGGAATAAACGCTGACATAAGTCGCCTTTGCCGCCGCCACATCTGTGATCTGACCACCAATGGTCTCAGCACCGGTGGTGCGGGCAATAACCCCAGCCAGATAGTTCGACAGCCCGGAATACAGGAACCAGGCCCCCATCGTCATGCCAACGACACGCGCAGGAGCCAGCTTGGTCACGGCAGACAGTCCCACCGGCGACACCATCAGCTCGCCCATCGTGTGAACCCAATAGATCAGGAAGATGAAACCGACTGCCGTCATGCCTGCTCCGGACATGCCGATACCCCCGACCAGCGAGAGGAAGCCCAGCCCTGCCAGGAACACACCGATGGCAAACTTCACCGGAGTGGACGGTTCCAACTTCCGCTTGGCCAGTGCAATCCACATCCACGCAAAGATCGGAGCGAAGACAACAATATAGCCCGCATTGAGGAACTGGAAGACCGGCGTCGGAACATTGACCCCCAAGATCTGCTTGTCGACGAGACGATCTGTGAACAGCGTCAGCGAGGAACCTGCTTGTTCGAACAAGGCCCAGAAAGGGATCTGCGCCAGGACAAAGTATATCGCAGCGAACATGCGCTTGCGCTCAGAGCCCTGAAGTTGAACGAACGCATACGTCACCAATCCCAGGAAAATGACGATTCCCAGAGAGCCAACGAACCAGTCCGGAATGACTTCCGCATTCATAACAAGCAGCATGGCGACCGCAATAACGACGACGCCAGCAAGATAGCAGGCTGTTTCGACAGTGATCGGCCCGAGGAAAGACTTCTTCAGTGTTTCCGGATTAGGCGGCTCGGCCTTGCCATCCAGGAATTTCTGTCCCCAGAGAAACACAACCAAACCGGCCAGCATGCCGATCCCGGCGAGGCCGAATCCATAACTCCATCCCCAGACAATCCCGATGATGCCACAAGTAAGCGACGACAGCAGCGAGCCAAGATTAATACCCATGTAGAACAGACTAAATCCTGAATCCCGGCGCGGGTCGTCAAAATCGTAGATCGCGCCGACAATCGTTGAAATGTTTGCCTTCAGATAGCCGACACCGGCGATAATGAAAGCCAACGAAAGATACAGGATGTTGGTGTAGAGCTGCTGTCGCTCGATACGAGTTGTGTAATCGTCTTTGGCGATCTGCTGATAAACAGGTGCAGTCGGCTCTTTCGCGGTGTCCGCAGTTTCGAGGATCTGCAGATCCCCCGTTCCCTGCTCGAACACGACCCTTCGGCTCTCTCCATCCAGGTCCACAAAGAGCTGGCGGTTGTCACCACGTCCTTCATGCTGGATTTCGATTTCTGCGCCATTGGTGACGACATATTCTTTGGAGCCCGTTCCTTCGAACGCCATTCCAAAATGCCCAAGGCACAGCAGGATGGCGCCAAAGGTCACCGCTTTGCGCTGTCCAAGATAACGGTCAGCCAGGGTGCCGCCGATGATCGTCATCACGTAAACAAGCGCGGTGTAGGCGCCGTACATGATCGAGGATTTTTCGTCTGAGAAAAGAAAATGCTGGGTCAGGTACAACACCAGCAGGCCACGCATCCCGTAATACGAAAAACGCTCCCACATTTCAGTGAAGAACAAGATCGCCAATCCTTTCGGATGGCCAAAAAATGACGTGTCACGGACCCTACCCGCTTCACCCGACGCAGCGATATCTGTCACGCGTTCAACTCCCCGGAAATTCCTGTGATCTTGTAGTTTGACCACGCAAACGAAGTGGTCTCAAGGCAGTATGTGCCAAATCATACCCAGAAACGGGGAAGGCTGTGCCCTAGTAGGCCTTTTCCGTGAAAACGTGGCGCACGTCGCGGTTCCAGGCTCCGTAATAGCGTTCGAGCAGCCTGTCCGCCGGTGTCTTGCCGGATCGGGCGATTTCGTCGAGTTCCGCCAGGTATCCGGTCTCGTTCTCGCCAGATGCGGAGAGATTGTTGCGATTGCTGAGGCCGATGCGGGCAAGGTCCAGCATCTCGATCGCAAGATCCTGCATCGTCGCGCCGCCGGGAATGGGCGTTTTCAGGCCGAGCGTCCGCACCGACTGGCGCATTGCTTCGCGCTCTGCCGCCGTCCAGTTCTTCACCCGGTCCCAGGCGCCATCAAGACAGACGGGGCAATAGAGCAGTCCAACCCAGAACGCCGAAAATGCACACAGATGCGACCACGGCCCGGCATCCGAGCCGCGCATCTCCAGGAATCGCTTCAGGCGCACTTCCGGGAAAATCGTTGAGAGGTGGTCGGCGAAATCGTCCATGGCCGGCAGCTCGCCCGGCAGGATTTCCAGCTTGCCATCCATGAAGTCCCGGAAGCTGAGGCCGCTGGCATCGAGATACTTCCCGCCCCGGCGCACAAAATACATGGGCACGTCGAGCGCATAGTCGACATAGCGCTCAAAGCCCATGCCGTCCTCGAACACGAAGGGCAGCATGCCCGTCCGGTCCGGATCGGTGTCCGTCCAGATCTGCGACCGGTAGGACAGGAAGCCATTCGGACGGCCTTCCATGAAGGGCGAATTGGCAAACAGCGCCGTGCCCAGCGGCTGCAGTGCCAGCGCCACGCGGAACTTTTTCACCATGTCGGCTTCGGATTCGAAATCGAGATTGGTCTGCACGGTACAGGTGCGGAACATCATCTGACGGCCAAGGCGCCCGACCTTGTCCATATATTCCATCATGATCTTGTAGCGGCCCTTCGGCATGACCGGCGTCTCCGCCAGGCTCCAAAGGGGGCTCGCGCCAAGCCCGAGAAATGAAATGCCGAGCGGGTCGGCAATCTCGCGGACTTCCTCCAGGTGGCGCCCGACCTCGGTACAGGTCTGGTGGATCGTCTCCAGAGGCGCGCCAGACAGCTCGAACTGCCCGCCCGGCTCCAGAGAGACGCTGGCGCCATCGCGCTGCAGGCCGATCAGCTTGCCGCTTTCGACAATCGGATCCCAGCCAAACCGGTCGCGCAGGCCCTCCAGCATGGCCAGCACGGAGGCTGTGCCTTCATAGGGAAGCGGCGCCAGATTCTCGCGCAGGAAGCCGAATTTCTCGTGCTCGGTCCCGATGCGCCAGTCGGCTGCCGGTTTGCATCCAGCTTCCAGATAGGCAGCCAGCTCGTGTTTTCCCGCAATACGCGGGGAGGTCTCGTCGATGTCCGACGTTGGCGTGGTCATCCCGAACCCCCTGTTGCGAACCAGAATGAAGGTTGCAGATAAGGTTGTTTCGCTCACTCGCCAACCGCGTTATTCTCACGAATTAGTTTAAGTAGAGAGTCCGCAGATGACCAAGATGACCACCGACGAGCGCGACGACCTGAAAATGTGGGCCCGCCTGCACGTTCGCGGCGGCTATGAGCCACTGGAGGAGATCGAGGAAATTCTCCTGGATTACGCGCAGGACTTTCGTAGCCCACTGACCGAACGGGACCGTCAGATCGAAGTGCGCAACGCGCTGGTCCATGCCGTGTCAGTTCTGGTGCAGGAACAGAAATCCTGGCCGGTTCTCACCGATTTCGACCGTCTGTCGCTCGCCTTTGACATGCTGGAAGACGAAGACATCGTCGCACGCCAGCATTTCACCTGCTGTGGAACCTGCGGCGCTGCCGAGATCGGCATCGAAATGGATGACTTTCACGACCTCTCCGGCCGAGAGCCGAAGGGCTATGTGTTCTTTCACCAGCAGGACACAGAAAGCGCCGTGGAGAGCGGCAGCCTGTACATCAGCTATGGCGCAGCCGATGCAACGGCGTCGCCTGAAGACAATGTCGCCATCGGCCAGCGTCTGCATGACGTTCTGCAATCGGTCGGGCTGAAGCCGGTATGGGATGGCAAGATCAATCACCGCGTCGGTCTCGCCATCGACTGGAAACGCCGCTGGGAAGGCGCCATGCCGAAACCGATCAAGCGCTGGTTTTACTAGCGCCAATCCCCTTTCAGGGCCTGCCACACTGACAGCGCAGCGACCGCGGCTGTTTCCGCGCGCAGGATTCTCGGCCCGAGGCTGACTGGCGCGGAATCGTCTCGCGCGCGCAGCCAGTCGCGCTCTTCCGGTGTGAAGCCGCCTTCCGGACCGATCAGGATTGCGACCGGCTTATCGCCGAGGCTGGCGAACACGTCGGCAATGGGCCCCGCCCGGCCTGTCTCTCCGCCCCAGGGCGCATCTTCGTCATCGCCTCGCTCATCGCAGAAGATGACAATCGTCCCGTCTGCCAGCCCATCCAGCGCCTTTGCCAGAGGCTGCAGGTCTTGCACCTCCGGCAAGTCCAGCCGTTCCGTCTGCTCGGCTGCCTCCAGCACGATCTTCTGGAACCGGTCCAGCCGCACGGTACGGGTCTGGGTCCGGTCCGTCAGCACGGGGGATATGCGCGCCGCGCCAAGTTCCGTTGCCTTCTCGACGATAAAATCCGTCTCCGCCTTCTTCACGGGCGCGAACAGCAAGACGGGCGCGCTGGCCGGCGTTTCCGGCTGCGGGCGTACCAACCGCTCTGGCGTGAGACTCGCGCGCTTGCCGTGAACATCGACGATCCGCGCCTCCCACTCGCCATCGCGGCCGTTGAAGACGCGCACCGGCGCATCCGCGACAAGACGGAGCACACGCAGCAGGTAATTGGCTTGCGCATCGTCCAGCGGAAAAGCTGCGCCTTCCACCAGATCCTGCGCCACAAACAGTCGGGGTATGGAACTCATGGGCGGGGTATAGGCTTATACAGGCAAGAGGTTAAGTCAGGAGCGCGCCATGCCAGACCGTCAGGTACAGTCAATCAACCCGGCAACAGGCGAGGTGATCGAAAGCTTCACACCTCTGACGCACGCCGCGATTGAGACCGCCCTCGAAAATGCGTCTGAACGTTTCCGGACCTGGCGCAATGTATCACTGGACGAGCGCGCCGAGCTCCTCAATCGCGCCGCCGATGTCCTGGAAACCAAGGCAGCGGAATATGCACGCGACATCACGCTGGAAATGGGCAAGCCCCTCTCCCAGGCAGAAGCCGAGGTGAAAAAGTGCGCCACAGCCTGCCGCCACTATGCCGAGTACGGCGCGACATATCTTCAGGACGAAACTTTCCACACTGAGGCCCGCCGGGCGTTTGTCCGGCACCTGCCGATGGGACCGGTGCTGGCCGTGATGCCGTGGAACTTCCCGTTCTGGCAGGTCTTCCGCTTCGCCGCCCCGGCCCTAATGGCGGGCAATGTCGGCCTGCTGAAGCATGCCTCGAACGTCTGGCGGTCCGCCCTGAACATTGAAGACGTGTTCCGCCGCGCAGGCTTCCCGGATGGCTGCTTCCAGACATTGCTGATCGGGTCGTCAGAGGTTGAGGGCGTGATCCGTGACGACCGGGTCAAGGCCGTCACCCTGACCGGGTCAGGCCCCGCCGGCCGCAGCGTCGCCGCCATTGCGGGCGATTGTATCAAGCCCAGCCTTCTGGAGCTTGGCGGCTCGGACGCATTCATCGTCATGCCGTCGGCGGACCTCGACAAGGCCGTGAAAAGCGCCGTAACGGCCCGGATCCAGAATTCCGGCCAGTCCTGCATCGCCGGCAAGCGCTTCTTTGTTCACGCGGACATTTTCGAGGATTTCAGCAAACGCTTCGTCAAAGCCTTCGACGACCTGAAAGTGGATGACCCGATGAAGGCCGATACCGACATCGGCCCGCTGGCCACGCTGGCGATCCGGGATGAACTGGCAGATCAGATCGAGCGCTCTCTCAAGGGCGGTGCTGAAAGCCTCACGAAAGACCGGACCGTCCCGAAGAAAGGTGCCTGGATTGCCCCGCAGATCCTGGCAGAAGCGCATTCCGGCACGCCCTCGACCGATGAGGAAATGTTCGGCCCGGTCGCGAACCTTTGGAAAGTGCCTAGTCTCGACGACGCCATCTCCCGGGCCAATCGCAGCCAGTTCGGCCTGGGCTCGGTCCTGTTCTCGAAAGACGATGCCGAGATCGACCAGGCCATCCGGCAGCTGGAAGCCGGTGCCACATTCGTCAATTCCATGGTCGCGTCAGACCCGCGTCTCCCCTTCGGGGGAATCAAACAATCCGGCTATGGGCGCGAACTTGCCGCAGATGGCCTGCGCGCCTTTGTGAACCGGAAGACCGTCTCGGTGGCGTAACCATTCCCCTGAGAGGCGCGATCCCCTGTCGGAAACGGGAATCCGCGCTATAACCCGCCGCGATGACCGAGACGCAGATCTCTCCTGCCGACAGTGCCCTGCCGGGCTGGCTTTCCAGCCTTCCGGTCGGCCTGCGCCCCTATGCCATGCTGGCGCGCTGGGACCGGCCTGTGGGCATCTGGCTGCTCTACCTGCCCTGCCTGATCGGTCTGGCCTTTGAGCGCATCCGGACCGGCCTCTACCTCACTGATTCGCTCTGGGCGATTCTGTTCCTGATCGGCGCCATTGCCATGCGCGGCGCGGGCTGCACCTGGAACGACATCACAGACCGGGATTTCGACGCAAAAGTGGAGCGCACGGCCCTGCGGCCGATCCCCGCCGGCCTCGTCACCCTGCGCGAGGCGCATATCTTTCTGGGCATCCAGCTGGCGGTTGGCTTCCTTGTCTGGCTCTGCCTGCCGGGCGACGCGAAAATCGTCGCCCTGCTCTCCATTCCGCTGGTCGGCGCCTATCCATTCATGAAACGCGTCACCTGGTGGCCTCAGGCCTGGCTCGGAGCAACCTTCAACTGGGGCGCACTGGTCGGTGTCGCAGTCGCCGGCACGATCAGCTTCCCGGCCGTCCTGCTCTATGTCGGCCTCGCCTGCTGGACGGTCGCATATGACACGATTTATGCCCTGCAGGACCGGGAAGACGACGCGCTGATCGGCGTGAAGTCCACCGCTCGCCTCTTCGGCAAGCATGCAGCGCTCTACAGTTTCGGCTTCTTTATCGTGGCCGCGGCATTGATTGCAGCCGCCTCGGGCCTGCAGGGCGCCGGCCGCATGGGCGCCGTCACATCGCTCGTCTTCCTCGGCCATGCCACCGCGCAGGTCTCCCGGCTGAAGAGCAAGGGCGAACGCGTCGCGCTTTCGGTCTTCAAATCAAATGTCTGGACCGGCGCGTTCGTCGCACTTGGCCTGATGCTGGCCGCCATGACACCGGAACCGACCCCGCGCACCATCTTCTCCGGCCCGGAGATCGTGCCCGACGGCCAGCCGGACAAAGTGTCTCTGCCCTTTGGGCTGGAACTAAAGAAATCGGGACAAAAGCCCTCTTCGCGCGAGACATGGTTGAAGACGGACATACGCCACATTCTGGAGCGCGACGGATTCACCTTCCCGGACACGGCAGAAGACGCCGACGTACAGCCGGAGCAAACGAAGCCCTAGCGCGGCAAGAACAGATCCGGCGCACTAGCTTCTGCCGCCCACTGATCAATATCATTTTTCACCTGATCGATTGGACGGTTCTCCACATTCGGTATGAGAAGCTCCGGCATGACCCCTCCCCCTGTCTCCTGACCAGAAGACCGGGTCAGCACGTAGAGGGGGGCGCGAACACGGAACCCCGTATTCGGTAACTCGAAGTGCTGGACCTGAGCGGTTTGATTGGCCTTGCCTGCCGTCTCTTCACCGGCAATCAAACCAATCTGGTAATCCTGGACAGTGGTCGAAAAGACGATGGCCTGCGAATAAGTCGCCGGGCCGATGAGAACGACGACATCTCCATCGAAACGGTGCTCCAGACTGCTTTCAGGCTCAACCCATTGTGCAAATGGCATCTCCACGACATCTCCAGGCCTTGCTCCCGGAATCTGAGCTACGTTCGCTTCGGTGACGCGTGCGCGAACAGCGGAAATTGGTGTGTAACGCTCAGAGGTCAGATAATTAAGCAGCCGGTCTGATACTTCATGCGCCCCGCCGCCATTATCTCGCAGATCGATGATCAGCTGCGTGGCTTGCTCAGAGGCGATCCTGGCAAAACTCTCGTCAACGAAATTGGCGAATTCCGCATCGAAGTCTTTCTCGAACGTATCAATCCTCATGATTGCTGTAGAATCGAGAAACGACAGGCTGAAAGGACTGCCCCCGGACTCCGGGTTGGCGGAATTTATCTCGGATACAACGTGTTCGGCTCCGTCCGCTGACTGCAGCCGAACCTCCACAGGTACTTCACCATCGAGATTCAGCATCACCAACTCCCGAAAACGAAGCTCCAGAATGCGCTGCCTTAAAGCATCGGATTCGCCGCGGATCAGCGGCAATGTCCGCGCGATCATCTCCGGCACTGAAACGCCATCGACAGCGACAATCTCCTGACGTTTTTTGTCCGGTGCCTGTCCCGGAACATAAGCATGCCCATTCTCAATCTCGACCCGCCAAGGTTCGAGATCAGGGTCGATCGCAGGCAACTCCAACCCTAAATGCGCATCCTGCAGGAGCGGGTTGAGTTGCGCAAAGACATACCATGCTTCCGAAATTCCCATTCCATCGCGAAGGCCCGCGCGAACCTGTTTGAGCCGACGCTCAAATGCGTCCGGGTCGACGCTTTGTTCAAACGCCGGATGGGTCGATCGCGTCCAGTCCAGCCAGGCATCTAAATCCGATTCAAGATCCGCCCGGCTCCAGACGGTTTTGTCCGATTCAATATTGGGGGACGAAGCACAGCCCGACAGCACCATGGCGAGGACAAGCCACGCGACCGAGATAAGGGGGCTTGCAAGTCTGGTCATGTCAGAAAGCCTTCATGCGTGTAACGAGAGGCGTTGTCCTGAGTGCAGCGGCTGCCCGCTGGGTAGCGGCGGGGAAATCGCATCCAATTTCGGCAAACAAGGCACCGAATGCCTGGCCCGCTTTTTCCAACCGATCGCTGAGGACCTGAAACTGGTCTCGCCCTTTCGGCGTAAGGCGGAGCAGTTTTCGGCGGGCATCGTCGGGATCACCTATTCTCTCGATAATGCCGATCTGGATCAGGAGGTCGACACGTTGCGTCGCCAGTTGGTGAGGCTGTCCGAGCGCGCGGGCGATATCCGCGGTCGAAGTCGGCTCATTTTCTCCCACAAACAGGACTGTTGAGACCGTACGGGAGGGAAACTCAATCCCTGCCGCATCCAGCATGTCATTGCCTTGGGTCACAATCACATCCACCAGGCGTTCAAGTTGGTTCGCTACGAATGCCGCGCTGAACCTGTGGGAATCGACAAAATTCGTATCGTTCATCAGCGTCAGACCTATTACACAATCTTTTGTACAACTAATTGTGCAATTGCGCTTGGTCAACCCGTGCCGCCGGATCAGCCGGTCTCGCTGGTTGCGCCGGCCAGCGGTGGCGCCTAGGTTCATGCCATGCCTGTTATTATTGAAATGGTTTCCGATCTCGTCTGTCCCTGGTGCTGGCTTGGCAAGCGTCGCATCGAAGCGGCCATCGCCATGGTGCCGGACGTTGAAGTACAACTCCTGTTTCGCCCCTATGAACTGGACCCGTCCATTCCGGCGGGCGGGGTCGACTACAAGGAATATATGCGAAAGGCGTTCAGCTCGCCCGAAGCGAAAGAACGCTCAGGCGCGATGCGTCAGGCGCTGATCGACTATGGCGAAGCCGAAGGCATTCCCTACCGCTTCGACGAGATCACCTGGCGTCCGAACAGTCTGGATGCGCACCGCCTCGTCCACTGGGCCCAGGGCCAGGACAAGGGCGCCGCTGCAAAGGAAGCGCTGTTCCGCGCCTTCTTCCATGACGGGCGCGATATTGGCGATCATGGCGTCCTGGTAGACATCGCCCGCCAGATTGATCTTGATCCGACGATCGTGGCAGACCTTCTGTCTACAGACGCTGATGTCGTGACGGTCCGCGCCGAAGAAAAGTTCTTCCGCGAGGTCGGCATCACCGGCGTGCCCACTTATATCGCCAATCGCCAGTTTGCAGCGCAGGGGGCGGAAACGCCCGAAAAGCTCGCGCGCTTCATCCGGCATGCGGCCGAGCATCCGCCGGCTGAAACCGCATGAGCACGCTCGTCCAGACCGAAATCGATGGCCGCACAGCCATCGTCCGGTTTGACACGGGCGCCCGCGCCAATGCGCTCAGCCAGCAATTGATGCAGGACCTGACCGAGGCGGCCCTGCAGTTCCATGACGCGCCGGAAATCTCCACCGTTATCCTCACGGGACGTGCGGACCAGTTTTCCATGGGCGCGGACCTGAAAGATCCGGCCGGCACAAGCGCTGCGAAATCGACCCTCCGGGAACGGAGGATCCTCCTGCGCCGCGGGCCACGCATGTGCGAGGCCTGGGAAAATGTGGACGCGCTGACCGTCTGCGCCATTGAAGGCTGGTGTGTCGGCGGCGGCGTGGCACTGGCCACGTCTTGCGACCTGCGTGTCGCCGCCGAGAATTCCGTCTTCTACGTGCCGGAAGTCGAACGCGGCATGAATATGAGCTGGGGCTCGATCCCCCGCTTCGTTGCGCTGGTCGGCCCGGCCCGTGCCAAGCGGATCGCCGGGCTTTGCGAAAAGATCGACGCGGCCACCGCCCTGAACTGGGGGCTTGCCGACCACGTCGTGCCCGCCGGGACGGCCATGCACAAGGCACACGAGGTCGCCGCAGCCGCTTCACGCCTGCCCCCAACGGCGCTGAAAATGGTGAAGCAGGACGTGAACGTGGCAGCGCATGCGCTGGCAAAGGCCACAGCCCACCGCGACCTTGAGGCTTTCGCCCTGCTCCAGCGATCCGACGATTTCCGCGAAGGCATCAAGGCCTTCCTTGAAGGCCGCGATCCGGAATTCACGGGCGACTGACTTCCCCTGCCGCCGCAATGAAAAACGCCGCCCATTTCCGGGCGGCGTTTTCAAATCGGGTCTGGTGTCACCTTAGTGGACCAGAGCAGCCTTCAGGCTTTCGAGATAGTCATAGTGTTCCTGCAGCACCGAACGGTTGGAATCGTCCTTGTCGAGCGACTGGATCTTCAGGAGCGTGGCTTCCATCTCGGCCTGCACGTCTTCGGCGTTCACGTCGTCGAGCATGCGGGCTTCTTCAGCCAGGATGGTCAGACCGGCCGACGTGATGTCCGCAAAGCCGCCGCGCACAAAGATGCGCATCTTGACCGTGTCGCCTTCCAG
>MDTG01267239.1_pt1 | contig 15401 bp, 16 predicted proteins | sample 811421 | NCBI WGS metagenome assembly MDTG01 (sample SAMN05326645, study PRJNA326480) | marine metagenome | isolation source: seawater | place: Pacific Ocean: South East | collected 2011
CATGTTTTAAATTTAATTCATTGCAATTATGTGATCTATATTTATTCAATTATTCCTCTAAAATTTTTTTAATTGATTTATAATCTATAGGTTTTTTGTTTATCAAACTAAATTGATCTACCTTATATATAAAATCAAATATTTTTCCATACGATCTTTCTATTCTTTTAGTTATATATTCAATAATTTTTTTCTCAATTTTTATTTGCCTATCTGAGAAATGTTTTAAAATTAATGCAAAAATCATATCATCGTCAGGCTTATCTATTTTAGCAAATATACAATTTTTAACTCTTGATTTTAAATCAGGTAATGAAAAATTTACTAGATTAATTGGATTTATCGAATTTATAATTAAATACTTGTTGAACTGTTCAACAAAATTAAAAATAGAATAAAGAATATTTTCATCATTAATATATTCTAAATTATCTAATATAATATTTTCGTAAAATCTTATTTTTTTAAAAAAATCTTCATTAATCTCTTCATTCTTTATTATTATTGCTTTATTTCTTTTTTTAAAAATTTCAGAGAGGTGACTTTTACCTGAATATTTTTCACCATAAATATTTAATATATTTCTTTCCCATTTTGGCCAAGTTTCAATTAGACTGAATGCAAAATAATTACATTTTGATACAAAAAAATCATCATAAGCAAAATTTTGTTCTAAATTAAATTTTAATAAAGTTTGATTCAATTTATTCATTTAATACCCAAACATTATCATTAATAGATACTTTAATATTAAATTTCTCAAATTCTTTTATTAATATATCGGGAGTGCTATTGGTAAGAATTGAATACCTGTTTACTTCATTATCAAAAAAACTAATAGAATAATTTTCTATTAACTCAATATCATTTAAAACTTTTTCAATTTTATCTACAAAAGCAATGTCTTTAGAATTTAAATTAAGTTGGATATTTAATTTTATTGAAGAATTAATTAAATTAATTTTTTTCCACTCATCATCATATCGAATTTTCATTAATTGAATTAATTTTTTAATTTTATTTTCATCGTTAAAATTAAATTTTTGAAATTCCAATTTAAAATTGGATTTAACTGAATTTATATTAAATTTAGAAAATGTTTTAAAATTTTCTTTATCTTGAAAAACGATAAAGATTATGAAATTCTGATTTAATTCATATTTTGAAATAATTTCGTTAAAATCATAATTTTCAATAAACGAAATTCTATCTTTAATTAATTTATAATCATCCAAATCTTCGTTTTGTAATATATAGTTTAACAAATAATGATTCTCTTCATCATTATTCCAATTCTTATAAAATGGATTTTCGTCAAACAAAAGTAAACTATCTTCTTCTAAGTTAATAAATATAGGTAAAAACAAAACATCTTTTGTTAACATTCTTGAGTGAAATACATTTTTATTTCTTAAAAATGATAAAATTTTCTTTTTACTAAAATCTATTTCAAATTTTCCTACATATTGATTATTTTCAAATTTTTCATTAACTATTGAAAAACTTTCAACAAAACTTTTTATCAGCTTTAGATTTTGATCTTTAAGCAATTTATGATCTTTGGAAATAGTTATTTTGCTAATTAATATTTTGTATGCATTTATAAAAGCTTTATCTATAACGTGATCCTTATTGAAATCTGTATTGTATTCATCTGAAATCTCAATATTTTCAATTTTATAGGTGTTTGCATAAGTTTCATTTGTGGAAAAAAGAAATAAATAAATAAAAAATACTATAAAAAAATTGTATAGAAATATTTTGAATAATTTTTTCATAATTTTTATATGCCCAATAACTTAACATATGCCAAAAGTGGAGTTAATATTAGATCTGCAGACAAATTTGTTAAATTTATATCTAAAATAACTTCAAAACAGAGCAAAAACCATAAACAAAGCAATATAGGAAGTTTTGGATCTGTTACAAAAATACCAAAAAATTTAAAGAATGTTCATATTGTTGCAAGTACTGATGGAGTAGGTACTAAAATTGAAATTGCAAACGAATTAAACAAGTTTAACACTATCGGTATTGATTTAGTGGCGATGAGTGTAAATGATATTTTAGTACAGGGGGGCAAGCCATTTATATTTCTTGATTATATTTCAATAAATAAAATAAGTCAGAATAAATTAAAAAATATTTTTAAAGGCATACACAAAGGTTGCAAAATCAGTCAATGCGAATTAGTTGGTGGTGAAACTGCTGAGATGCCCGGAACATACTCCAGTGGTAAGTTTGACATGGCCGGATTCTGTGTAGGGTTAGTCGAAAAAAAAAAAATTATAAATAAAAATAAAATCAAAAAAAATAATTTAGTAGTTGCGGTACCATCTTCAGGTTTGCACTCTAATGGATTTTCATTAGTAAGATATATATTAAAAAAAAAAAGAATAAATTATAAAAAAAATAGTCAACTTAGAAATTGGCTTTTAGAGCCAACAAAAATTTATGTTAAAGAAATAAGTAAGTTGATTAATTTAAATTATATTAATGGGTGTGCACATATTACAGGTGGAGGAATAAAAGATAATATCGCTAGAATTATACCAAAAGGAAAGTGCGCAAAAATAAGTCTAAACAAAATTAAAACAAAAAAAGTTTTCTCCTGGTTAAAAAAAAATAAAATTTCAGATAAAGAAATGCTTAAAACATTTAATTGTGGGGTTGGATTCATTTTAATAATTGACAATAAGAAATTTAATATAATAAAAAAGTTTTTTTCTAAAGAATATTCTCCGTATATTATTGGAGAAATAATTGAATCAAAATCTAAAGTTTTACTAAATGGTAAAATTAATTGGTAAAAAAAAAAATAAATTGTGCTGTTTTCATTTCAGGACGTGGAAGTAATTTAAAATCAATTTTTAAATATTCAAAAAAAAAATCCTCTAAAATTGATATAAAACTAGTAATAAGTAATAAAAGTAATGTACAAGGAGTTGCTTTTGCAAAACAAAATAAAATTAATTTTAAAATTGTTAATTATGTAAATATTAAAAAAGCCGAAAAAAAAATTTTAAAATATTTAAAGAAATATAAAATTAATTTCATATTTTTAGCTGGATTTATGAAAATATTGAGCAAAAATTTTGTAAGAAAGTATAAAAATAAAATCATTAATATACATCCATCTTTGCTTCCTAAATATAAAGGATTAAATACTCATGAAAGAGTTATTAAAAATAATGAAAAATTCTCTGGTTGTACTATTCACTTTGTAAATGAAAATTTAGACTCAGGATCTATTATTCTTCAAAAAAAAGTTAAAATATATAAATCTGATACATCTAAAAGTCTTGCAAAAAAAATTCTGCGTTTTGAAAACAAACTTTATCCAAAAGCTATAAATAAAATTTTAGTTAAGATTTAAAAAAGAAATTTATTTCTAACTTTGCGTTATCCTTGCTGTCAGATCCGTGGACTGAATTTTTATCTATTGAAATACCATATTTTTTCCTTATCGTGCCTTCTTCAGCTTTTGCTGGATCAGTTGCCCCCATAAGTTTTCTATTTTCTAGTATTGCATTTTCTTTTTCTAATATCATAACAACTATAGGGCCTGATGATAAGTAATTACAAAGCTCTGCATAAAATGGTTTGGATTGGTGGACTTTATAAAATTCTTCTGCTTCATTTTTTGATATTTGAATTTTTTTTTGATCTTTGATTTTAAAATCATTTTCTATAAATATTTTTTTTATTTCCTCCTCAACATTTCTCTCGACTGCATCTGGTTTAATTATTGATAAAGTTTGTTCTAGGTTATTCATAGTTGTCTTCTACCAATTTATTTAATAATCTAACTCCATAACCAGTAGCACCGCCTGAGTTCAATGCTCCTCCATATTTTGCAAAAGCCATACCAGCAATATCAAGATGTGCCCAAGGAGTTTTGTTTATAATAAATCTTTGTAAAAATTGTGCGGCAGTTGTTGATCCTGCTCCACCTACATAATTTATATTTTGAACATCTGCATTTTTTGAGTCGATAAGTTTATCAAAATTTTTATGTAAGGGCATTCTCCACAATTTCTCTTCAACTTTTTCTCCAGCGTCTAATAATTTTTTTGATAATTGATCACTATTTGAAAAAAGGCCTGCATACTCTGATCCTAGAGAAACAATTATAGCGCCAGTTAATGTTGCTAAATCAATTATAAATTTAGGTTTAAATTTTTTTTCTGTAAAAGTTAAAGCATCAGCTAAAACCAATCTACCTTCAGCGTCTGTATTTAACACTTCTATTGTTTTACCACTATAAGACTTTACAATATCTCCAGGTCTTTGAGCATTTCCGCTTACCATATTTTCTACAAGTCCAACAACACCAACTGCATTAATTTTTGCCTTTCTTAGTGCAAAATTTTTCATTAAACCAACAACCACTGCGGATCCAGCCATGTCATATGTCATGTCTTCCATAAATTTTGCTGGTTTTAGTGAGTAGCCTCCAGTATCAAAACAAACTCCTTTTCCTACAAAAGCTAAAGGTTCTGTTTTTGACCTGCTACCTTTCCATTCTATGGTCACTATATACGATCCTCTTATGCTTCCTTGTCCAACTCCTAAAAGAGCGTTGCATCCCATTTTTTTTAATTTTTTTTGATCATAAACAGTTATTTTTAATCCAAATTTTTTTAATTTTAGTATACGTTTTGCATATTCATCTGGGTGTAAAATATTTCCAGGTTCTGATACTAAGTCTCTTGTAAAATTTACTCCATTTAATATTGGATCCAATTTTCTTTTTTTTTCTAAAATATCTTTTTTTAGGACGTTAAAATTTATTAAATTAATTTTCTTCTTAGTTTTGTATAAATTAAATTCATAAGATTTAAGTTCAGCTCCATGCACAAAGGAGTTATAATTTAAATTGTATTTATTTGATTGAAATAATAGTGAACCATATAGAAAAACATCTCTAATTTCATTTTTTTTTACAATATCATAAAATTGAGCCCCCAATTTTTCTGAGTCTAATTCATTATTTTTTTTCGCAATAAAAATAATTATTAATCTTTGATCAAACTCTAAATTTAGTAAGCTTATTTTATTAGTTTTTGTGTTTTTATTGCTTTTTAAAAAATTAGTGATTTTTTGATTAATTTCTTGATCAAAATACCTCTTAAATTCAGAGATTTTTACGTCCAAATTAACAAAAATTGCCTTGTCCTTAATGTTGCTTTTTACTCGATCTAAATAATTTATTTTCAAAGTCATTTGTATTAAATATAGTATAGGTTGTAGCTTATATATGTTTCAAAAAAGAAAATTTCAATGGAAAAAATAATATTTAGAAAGTTTTTTTATGATTTATTAAGCTTCTTTTTAATAACATCATTCAGTTTGTCTTTAATTACTTGGATTATTCAATCCGTGAATTATTTAGACTTAATTTCTAATGATGGACATGGTTTTAAAGTATATTTTTCATTTATTTTACTAAATTTTCCCAAAATATTTTCAAAAATAATAATATTTTCTTACTTTATAAGTATTTTTTATATTATCCAAAAATACCAATCTACTAATGAAATATTAATATTTTGGACAAACGGTATAAGCAAAATTAAGTTAGTAAATTTTATTATTAAAATATCCATTGTCTTTACAATAATTCAATTTTCTATAGCTTATTTTGTAATACCGAAATTACAGGATTACTCTAGAGATTTTATTAGAACGTCTAATATTGATTTATTTACTTCCTTAATAACTGAAAAAAAATTTATAGATACTGTAAAAGATTTTACTATTTTTGTTGAAGAAATTGATGAAGAAGGAAATATGAAAGACATTTTTTTAAAAGATAGTGTAGATAAGAACAATACTCAAATTATTTCAGCAAAATCTGGAAAGATGATTGAGGAAGGTGCAAATAAATATTTAAATTTAAACTTTGGTCAAATTTTAGATATTACTAAAAATGATTTTGGGGATTCGAAAGTTATAAAATTTAACAGTACAAAATTTAATCTATCAAATTTCAGAACAAAATCTACAACTTTTCCAAAGATACAAGAAATAAATTCAAATATTTTAATTTCGTGTATGAATAATTTTTTATTTGGTAGTAAAGAAAACTATTTTTTACCAATTTTTCACTGTTCCGAAAGCTCATCAATAAAAAGTGCAAAAGAGTTATTTAATAGATCAATAAAACAAATTTATATAATAACTTTAGGTGTATTGGCATCCTTATTAATTTATACTGATATAAAAAATCCAAAATATTCAAAATATAGAATTGCAATTTTTTTTTCTGGAATAGCATGTTTAATACTATCAGAATTAAATTCTGAATTTTTAGATATGTCGATTGTAAATAATCTTATAATTATTTTATTGCCACTTATGATATTTATTTTTATTTATTTTAATATTTTTAATTTAAACAAAAAAACCATATAAATTTATGTATAATAAAATTTATTTAAAACATATTTACAACGTTTTTATTTCTAGATTTTTTTATACTACTATTGTTTTTTCATCTCTTATATTTGTTTTGAATATTCTAGAGGAAATGAAGTTTTTTAGTAATAATGAATCTATTAATATTGGTTACCCTATAATGCTTACGTTATTAAATTTGCCATCTATTCTTTTTGAAATATTTCCTTTTATTATTTTAATATCCACCCTGTTTTTTTTTATAAAATTTCAAGAAACTTCTGAAATATTAATTTTTAAAAACAATGGTATAAATAATTTAAAAATAATTTCGTATATTTCTTTATTAGTTTTTTTAATAGGAGTTATAATTATTACTTTATTTCATTTCATATCTTCAAATATGAAACATACTTATCTTGAATTTAAAAATAAATACACTTTAGATCAAAAATACCTGGCTGTAATAAATGAAAATGGATTGTGGATTAAAGATAAATTAAATGAAAAAATTATGATTTTACATGCAGAAAACATAGATAAAAATTTTCTAAGAAATATTGTCATTACTGAGTATGATCTTGAATTCAGAAATCAGAGAAATATTATTGCTAAAAATGCAAATATTAATAACAAAATTTGGGAAATATATGATGCAATCGAAGTAGATAATGTAGGAAAACGAGAGAGAATCGATACTTTAAAATTTCAAACAAATTTTGATTACCTAAAAATTAATTCTCTTTTTTCAAACTTAGAATCATTAAATATTTTTCAACTATTTAAACAAAAAAAAGATTTTGAGACTGTGGGTCTGTCTGTCTTAGATATAAAAGTTCATTTAAATAAACTTTTTTCTATACCAATTAGTTTAGTTATTTTTTCAATTTTATCTTCTATTGTAATGTTTAACTTTAAAATTAATAAGTCCAAAAGTCTAACTCTTACAATTGGTATACTTCTTTCAGTAATTATCTATTACATATATTACTTCTTTGGTTTAATGGGATTAAATAACAAGGTGCCTGCAGTTATTGCTGTTTGGTTGCCAAATTTAATTTTAATCTTAAGTTGTATGGTGGGAATTTTAAATATCAATGAAAAATAAATTTTTAAAATATAAAATTATTACAATTGTTTTTATTTTTTTTATTAATATTAATCATTTATTTGCAGACGATATTTCAATTGATGCAGAGGTAGTAGATATAAAAGAAAAAGGAAATCTAATTGTTGCATCTGGAACGATCAAAATATCTGATGGAGATAATATTGAAATAAATGGAAAGAAGGCAAAATATAATAAACTTGAACAAATCGTAGAAATTGAAGGAAATGTAATTTTTTTCGATAAAACTAAAAATTATAAGGCATTTGGAGATAAAATAATTTTTGATAGAGATAAAAAAATAATATCTTCTTTTGGAAATACTATAATCAAGCAGTTTGATAGAGATAATAATAATTTAATTTTTGAAATAAAAGGAGATAATTCATATTTAAATACATCAAACGAAATCTATGAAGTTAACAAAAATGTTAGTTTAACAGATTATTCAAACGATTATATAATTTTAACAGATAAAATAATTTATTATAAATCTAAAGATATAATCAAAAGTTTTAATACTACAAATATAGAATACAAAAATGACTTCTTTATACAGACAAAAAACATATCATTTGATAGAAAGACAAAAAAATTTTTCACGGATAATTTTACTATAGTAAAAGATAAATTTAAAAATAAATTTGAATTGTCTAGTTTTGATTTTAATTTAGAACAAAAAATTTTCAAATCAGAAAAAATAAAAATGATTGATGCGCAAAAGAATTCTTTAAAATTAACAAAAGGTTTTGTTGATTTAAAGTCTAATGAATTAACTGGTTCAGATTATTACTTAGATTTTAATAAAAATACTTTTGGAAATCCTGAAAATGATCCAAGAATGTACGGAAGATATATAACTTCAAATAAATCTGAAACTAAAATGAAAAAAAGTAGTTTTACTACTTGTAAAAAAAATGACGGAAAATGTCCTGCTTGGTCCCTATCAGCTGATGAGGTAATACATAAAAAAGAAAAAAGAAGAATAGAGTATAAAAATGCTTGGCTTGAGATTTATGATGTTCCTGTTGCTTATTTTCCATATTTTTTTCATCCTGATCCAACGATTAAAAGACAGTCAGGGTTTCTTTTTCCACAATTTTTAAACAGCAGCAACTTGGGTTTTTCAACTCAAATACCTTATTATAAAGTTATAGATGAGGATAAAGATATGACAATATCTCCAAGAGTTTATACTAATGATAACCTTTTTGTTCAGACTGAATACAGACAAGTATTCAAAAACTCAAATTTAGTTTCTGATTTTAGTTATAATAAAAAAAATAATTCAAATTATCACTTTTTTTCAACATTAATTGGAGATTTTGAGGATTCTTTTTATGAAATGAAGTTAGAAACAGTATCTAATAATAATTATCTAAAAAAGTACCAAATTCAGTCTCCACTTATCAACAATTATAGCACACTCAACTCATCAATTTTATATGAAAAAAATACAAACGATTATTCATTTTCATCATCTATAAATATCATAAATGACCTTACAAAAGAAGAAAATGATAAATACGAATATGTAATTCCAAATTATAAATTTAGTAAAGAAACTTTATTAAATAATAGTTTATTTGAAACATTTAGTTTTAATTCAAGTGGAAACTTTAGAAAATATAACACAAACATAGATGAAGCAGATATAGTAAATGATTTTATATTTACTTCAAATAATCAAAATAAATTAACTAATTTAGAAACTGAATTAAATTTTTTATTAAGAAATGTAAATACATACGGTGACTTGTCTAGCGTATATAAAGAAAATGAAGACTATAAAGTTTTAGGATCAACCTTAATAAATCTTAAATATCCACTAATTAAAGAAACTAAATATGGTAAAAAATTTCTGACACCATTAGCATCTTTTAGATATAGTCCAAATAACACTTTAAATTTAAGAAATGAAAAAAAACTTATAAATTTTCAGGACTTGTTTGCCTTAGATAGAATAGATAATAAAACAGTCGAGTCTGATGAATCTGTTACATTAGGTTTGGAATTTAAAAATTATAATAAATCAGATAAAGAAAAATCAAAAATTGGATTAGCTATGAATTTTAGAAGAAATAAAGATGATGATATTCCAATAAGTTCTTCTCTGGGACAAAAAACTTCAGATTTAATTGGATATTCGGGAATAAATATAACTGAAAATCTTTCTATCGATTATAATTTTTCTATTGATCAAAATTTAAGTGAAACTAATTATAGTTTAGTATCTACTAGTTATACAAGTGATAAATTTAAAACTTCTTTCGAATATATGGAAAAAAGTAATTTTATAGGTGATGAAAGTTATTTAAAAAATTCTACAGAATTACAATTAAATAAATCAAACTCTATTGCTTTTGAAACAACCAAAAATGTTGATAAAAATTTAACTGATTATTATAATATAATCTACCAATATAAAAATGACTGTTTAAGAGCATCCATAGTATACAACAAACAATTTTATCAAAATGAATCTATTAATTCAGATAAAAATATTTTCTTTAAAATATCATTTATACCGTTTGGAGAAATAGGCACTCAAAACACTAATGAATAATACAAAGTTAAAATATATATTATTTATATTAATATTTTTATTTGCTTTTAAAAGCTTATCATTTTCAAAAATAAATTCAAAAATTGTTTTTAAAATCAACGATGAGATAGTTACAAATATAGATCTAGATAATGAAAAAAAATTTTTACTTTTTCTTAACCCAAAATTGAATAATTTATCAAAAAAACAAATACAAAAAATTTCAAGAGATTCTTTTACAAATAGAATGATTAAAGAAACAGAGTTAAAAAAATACTTTGATTTAAATAAAAAAAATGTTGGCAAAAAATATGTTGAAAGATTTATATCAAATATTGGCCACAATAACATTGAAACTTTAAAAAACAAATTAGGTGAATTTAATTTAAAGTATTCAATTTTTGAAAAAAATTTTTTAATAGACAACTTGTGGAAGGAATATATTTTTAATAGATTTAAATCGAAGGTAAAAATAGATGTTAACAAACTAAAAAAAGAAATCGAAAATCAGGAAAAAGAAATTGAAGAATTAAATTTAAGTGAAATTTTATTTGAGATTAAACCTAACCTTAAATTTGAAGAATTAAAAAAACAAATTTATTCAGAAATTCAAAAATCTGGGTTTGAAGCTGCTGCAAGTATATTCAGTATCTCGAATAGTAAAGATTTTGGAGGAAAATTAGGATGGATTAAATCGAGTCAAATATCTAAAAATATTTATTCTAAATTACAAATTGGTAAAGAAATAACTGATCCAATAAAAACGAATAATGGATATTTGATTATAAAAATTAATGAAAGGAGAAAAGTGAATGAAAAAATCCAATTAGACGTAGAGTTAAAAAAATTAGTTCAAATAGAAACAGACAATGAGTTGAATAAGCTTGGCTATATTTACTTTAACAAATTAAAAAAAAAAACATTTATAAGTGAAAAATAAAAAACCAATAATAATTGTTCTTGGAGAACCCAATAGTGTCTTTATTGAAATTTTATCAAAAGTTTTAAATAAAAGTTTGATAAAAAAAAAAATTAAATTTCCAATAATAGTAATTGGATCAAAAAAATTATTAATATCTCAATTAAAGTTATTAAAAAAAAAACTAGCTTTCGAAGTAATTAACAAAAAAATTAACTCATTCAATAATTTAAAAAATAAAATATATCTTATTGATATAAATTATAATTTTAAAAAACCTTTTGAAAAAATTTCTATAAAATCTAAAACATACATTTCTAAATGTTTTGATATTGCTTTAAAATTTTTAAATTCTAAAGCTTGCAATATAATGATAAATGGACCTATATCAAAAAAGCATTTTTTAGATAAAAATTATCCTGGCGTTACGGAATATATATTTCATCGATCTAAAAAAAAGAATTTAGAATATCCTGTTATGCTAATATATAATAAGAAATTGTCAGTTTCCCCAATAACTACTCATATCTCTTTAAAAGATGTACATAAAAAAATAAAAGAAAAAATTATTATGAATAAAATTATTGCGATTAATAATTTTTATAAAAAAAAACTTAGATTCAAACCTAAAATTGCAGTGACTGGTTTAAATCCACATTGTGAATCAAATTCAAAATTTAATGAAGAATTAAAAATAATTAAACCTGCAATAAAAAAGTTAAAAAATAAAAAAATTAATGTAAGCGGTCCTCACTCTGCCGATACAATTTTTTTAAAGAAAAATATTGGTCAATATCATTCCGTAATAGGTATGTATCACGATCAAGTTTTAACTCCTTTTAAAACATTATTTGGTTTTGAAGCTTCGAATATTACTTTAGGTCTCCCTTTTTTTAGAATTTCTGTAGACCATGGACCAAATGAATTGATGATGGGAAAAAATAAATCAAATACTAAATCTCTGGAAAACATATTTAATTTTATAAATTCAATAAAATGAAGTTTGTTCCAAAAAAGTCTCTTGGACAAAATTTTCTTTTAAATAGAGAAATCATAAAAAAAATTGTTGAATTGGGTCAGATTACAAATGAAAGTTCTGTAATTGAAATTGGTCCTGGTACGGGAAATTTAACTCGAGAAATAATAAATAAAAAACCCAAAAAATTTTTTGCTATAGAGAAAGATGAGAATTTATCTTTAATATTAAAAAATAAATATAAATCAGATTTAGATTTGATCAACAAAGATGTTTTAAAAATTGATTGGGAAAATTTTTCAGAGAAACATTGTCTTGTATTCGGAAATCTTCCATATAATATTTCTGCTAAAATATTAATTGATTGGATTCGATTAAATAATTTAAATAAATTATTTAAAAGATTAATTTTGATGTTCCAAAAGGAAGTAGCTGATAGAATTGTTGCTAATGTAAATTCAAGTAAATATGGAAGATTAACAATTTTAACAGATTGGAAAATGTCAGCAAAAAAAGTAATGGATATTGGACCAGAAAATTTTTTTCCAAGACCAAAAGTTAAGAGTTCTATAATTTACTTTGAACCAAAAAAAAATTATTATAATTTTAAAAATTCAAAAAGTCTTGAAAAAGTGACTAACATTTTTTTTCAAAATAAGCGTAAAATGATTAAAAAACCTCTAAATATTTTGTTTAAAGAATCTTCGAAAATTATCAAAAAATTAGATTTAAATGAAAAGTGTAGACCTCAGAACATTGATCCATTAACATTTTTTAAAATTTCAAAAGAATATGAAAATAAATAAATTAAATTAATTTTTTGATATGTTTTTCGACTGTAGATTTATTATATATAAGTTTATTTTCTAAATATCCAATTATTTCATCATAACACTTATCCAAATCTTCATTAACAACAACAAAATCGTAATCTATCCAATGCAAAACATCTTTGTCAAATTGTTGCATCCTCATTTTAATTACTTCTTCTTTGTTTTCTCCTCTTGATATTAATCTTTCAAGTAAAATTTCTCTTGAAGGTGGTAAAATAAAAAAAGTGATAAGTTCATAATTAAGGATTTGGCTTTTGATTTGTTTTGTTCCTTGCCAATCTATGTCAAACAAAACATTATGACCATTTTCTAAGTTGTTAAAAACTTGATCTTTTGTGGACCCATATAAGTTTTTAAAAACGTTTGCATATTCCAAAAAAGCATTTTTTTTTATAAGCTTTTGAAAATCATTCTCTGATATAAAGAAGTAGTCAACACCATCAATTTCATTTGCTCTTGGTTCTCTTGTTGTATGAGAAATAGAAATTTTATAATTTTTTTGTTTTGAGATTTTTTTAACTAAAGTTGTTTTGCCCGCGCCAGACGGTGATGATAAAATTATCATTTTTCCGTCTTTTGATGAGAACATTAAATTCTAATTTGCTTTGCTCTCTATAAATTTAATTGCATCTCCAACAGTTAAAATTTTCTCCGCTTCACTGTCAGAAATTTCTGAGCCAAATTCTTCCTCAAAAGCCATTACTAATTCTACTGTATCTAAGCTATCAGCTCCTAGATCATCAATAAAACTTGATTCTTCTGTAACTTTAGCTTCATCTATTCCTAAGTGGTCAGCTACAATTTTTTTTACTTTGCTTGAAACATCATCTGCCATGGTATTTTTCCTTTTTTAACGTTAATAGTTATTTACTTATAATTGTCAACTAAAATACATGCCTCCATTAACATGAATGGTTTCGCCTGTAATATAATTTGACAAATCAGAACACAAAAAAGCTGTACAATTGGCTACATCTTGTGGGGTCCCAAATCTATCTAAGGGTATTTTTGATTTAAGTTGACTCTTATAATCTTCATTTATTTTTTTTGTCATAGATGTCTCTATAAAACCAGGTGCAATACAATTAATTAGTATATTTTTTTTTGCGTATTCTAGAGATAAACTTTTCGACATAGATGAAATACCTCCTTTTGAGGCTGAATAGTTTATTTGGCCAATATTGCCAGTGTGACCAACTACAGAAGTAATATTTATAATTTTACCAAATTTTTTCTTAAGCATTTTTTTTATAACGTATTTTGATAAAAGAAAATTCGATGTTAAATTTACATCAATTACTTTATTCCATTCATTCTTATCCATGCGTATTGTCAAGTTATCTTTTGTGATTCCAGCATTGTTAATTAATATATCTATTTTATCTCCTAACTCTGAATTACATTTATTAATAAAATCTTCTAACTCATCGTGTGCTGAAATATCTTGATTAATAGAAATTATATTTTTATATTTATTTTTTAACTCATCTAGTTTTTTTTGATTTGTTCCAGTTACTAAAAGATTTGCCTTTAAAGATACTAATGTTTCAACTATTGAATTTCCTATTCCACCAGTTGCACCTGTTAAAATAATATTTTTATTTTCTAAATTAATCATAAACTAATATCTTCAATATCCTCAACTGCGTCTATATTCAATACCTTTACCTCTTTATTTATTCTTTTTATTAACCCAGATAATACCTTTCCAGGTCCAATCTCAACAAATGAATTAGTTCCTTGATTTATCATATGCTCGATACTTTCTCTCCATCTGACTGGACTTTCTATCTGCTTAATTAATAATTCTTTAATTTCATTTGCATCTTCATATTCTTTAGCAGTTACGTTTGAAATAACTTTATAATTTGGAATATTGATGATTTGATTGTTAATAATTTCTTCCATTTGAATTGTGGCATCTCTCATTAATTCACAATGAAAAGGTGCACTAACAGGTAATTTTATATTTTTAATTTTTTTTTCCTTAAGAAGTTTTGAAAACTTATCTAATTCAACATTATTTCCGCTGATAATAAGTTGACCATTTGAATTATCATTTGCAAGATAACATTTTATTTTTCCAATATTATCTTCTATTATTTTTTTAATTTCTTCACTTTCTATTCCTAAAACAGCTAGCATACCACCTTCTCCCAACGGAAATGCTGATTGCATTGCCTCTCCTCTATGTTTTAGCATAATTAAACCTTGTTCTAATGAAATAGCATTTGCTACTGTTAATGCTGTATACTCTCCTAGGGAATGCCCGGCAAAAAAATTAAACTTATGCTTATTGAAGTTTGTTTCTTTTTTTAAAACCTCACATATTATGTATCCAATTAAATAAATAGCAGGTTGAGTAAACGTTGTTTGATTAAGTTTTTCTTTAGGACCGTTTAAAATTACATCGGAGATTTTATATTCAAGTACGTCATCAGCAAATTTAAATATTTCCTTCACATATTCAAATTTATTATACAAATCAGATCCCATGCCAACTTTTTGAGATCCTTGTCCTGGGAAAACTAACGAAATCATTATAAATTTTTATAATTTTTATGTTGTAATTAAAAATTTATAATAGTATATCCTGTTTTTTTTTAAACTATGAATTTTTA
>MDTG01024259.1_pt1 | contig 15399 bp, 12 predicted proteins | sample 811421 | NCBI WGS metagenome assembly MDTG01 (sample SAMN05326645, study PRJNA326480) | marine metagenome | isolation source: seawater | place: Pacific Ocean: South East | collected 2011
ATCTCTCATCGCAACCGACCAAATTCGCCGTGCAACACGACCAATCACGGTATATTCAGGGTCTAATCCATTGGAGAAGAAGAAGGAAAGATTGGGGGCGAAGGAATCGATGTCCATTCCGCGACTACGATAATACTCGACGTAAGTGAATCCATTCGCAAGCGTGAATGCCAGCTGACTGATCGGGTTGGCCCCAGCCTCAGCGATATGGTATCCCGAAATGCTGACAGAGTAGTGGTTGCGTACCCCTTGGTCAATGTAGAACTGCTGTACATCCCCCATAAGTTTGAGACTGAACTCAGTCGAGAAGATACAGGTATTCTGTGCTTGGTCCTCCTTGAGGATATCCGCCTGCACAGTTCCTCGAACTGTTTGCAAAGTCTTCTGGGAAATCTCTACATGCTCTTCTTTGGTTGGTTCACGTCCATTTTCTTCACTAAACTTGGCAACCTGCTGGCGAATGGCTGCGTTGAAGAACATCGCGAGGATAATCGCAGCAGGACCATTGATGGTCATTGAGACGCTGGTGTTAGGATCACAGAGGTCGAATCCATCAAACAGTGTACTCATCTCATCGAGAGTGTAGATACTGACGCCGGATTCGCCGACCTTGCCATAAATATCAGGACGCGTGTGGGGGTCTCTTCCATACAGGGTCACACTATCAAAAGCAGTTGACAACCGAGCATAATCCTCGCCCTTGGAGAGATAGTGGAATCGCTTGTTTGTTCGTGCTGCTGGCCCTTCACCAGCAAACATTCGTGTTGGCAATTCATCAGCCCGCTTGAAGGGAAATACTCCTGCGGTATAGGGGAAGGTTCCAGGAACGTTTTCACGCCGTAGCCAGCCCAGTAAATCACCAGCATCCGCAAAGTTTGGTAAGGCCACCCTTGGGATATTTGATTGGGCCAGGGATTGTGTTGTTGTCTCTACGGAGAAATCTCGTCCTCTGACCTGGTAAGTGTAGGTTCCACTGCGATATTGTGCAGCTTTTTCTTCATACCCGGAAATCATCGACCATACCATTGGATGGATGGTATTTCGAATCTCTTCAGCCTGAATCCGGATGTCTGCAACCGCTGCTGCTGCTCCGGTGGACAACGTGCTACCGGTCCCATCAGCCAAACTGGACATATGGCGTGCTGTAGCTTCCAACTGTTGGACTAAGCGCACCTTCTGTGACATTTCACCGGTTCGTGAATGGTAGTTTCGAACTGTACGGGAGATATCGGCGAGATAGTGAATTCGCTCAGGAGGGATAATGTGCTGAGGTTCAGGCATACCGCTTTCCGGTAATTGTGGCTGGCGAGCTGCGAGAATCATTCCATGTCGTTCTGATAGCATCTGTGAAAGTCGCTCCCAGAGTAAATCAACACCTGGATCAGCAAACTGATTGGCAATGGTTGGAATCACTGGAAGAGCAGAGTCGTCCATTTCGAATAAGTTACGATTCCGCTTGACTTGCTTCCGAATTGCTCGTAATGCATCTTCAGCACCTCTTTTTTCGAATTTATTGAGACCCACAAGATCCGCCACATCGAGCATCTCGATTTTCTCCAATTGCGTATGTGCACCAAATTCACTGGTCATCACATACAGGCTGAGATCACTGACATCGGTAATCGCGTCGCTACCCTGACCGATTCCACTGGTCTCCACAAAGATGAGGTCATAGCCAACCGCTTGACAAACCTCAATCGCCTCTCTGGTCTTTTCCGAGAGTTCCTTGCCGCTGGCTCTGCTCGCCAAACTTCGCATGAAGAGCCGGTCACTGACCAGCGTGTTCATTCGAATTCGATCACCTAACAATGCCCCACCGGTACGCTTTCGAGTTGGATCGGTACAGAGTAATGCAACATTGAGTTGTGGATTTTGAGTGGTGATTCTACGCATCAATTCATCCAGTAAACTGGATTTTCCAGCACCACCCGTTCCCGTGAATCCAATCACAGGAACGCGGGTTTCAATTGGTCGACTACGGCAGTTCTTCAGTGCTTGAGCGAACGACACCGGGTCCGCATTTTCAGCCATTGAAATGAGTCTTGCAACCTTCTGTCGTTGTTCTGGGGTGACAGGTTTGTCTAGACCGACACTCTGAGCTAATAGATTGCATTCACTCGCTTGCTTGACTAAATCATCAATCATCCCCAGTAATCCCATTTGCCGACCATCATCTGGGGAATAGATTCGGGTAATTCCAGACGCATGGAGGTCCCGAATTTCAGGGGGAGTGATGGTCCCGCCACCACCGCCGAAGATACGAATATCTTCGCGTCCAGCCGCATCCAGCAACTCCCGAATGTAGGTGAAATATTCCATGTGTCCGCCTTGGTAAGAGGTTAGTGCTACGGCATGGGCATCTTCCTCAATCGCAGCCTTGACCACATCGAGCGCACTGCGGTCATGGCCGAGGTGGATCACTTCGCAGCCCGCAGCTTGAATCAGTCGCCGCATAACGTTGATTGCTGCATCGTGCCCATCAAAAAGTGAGGCTGCAGTAACCACTCGTAGAGGAATCCCTGAGGCGTCAAAGGCGTTGCTGAGGTCATCAGTGGATGGTGTAGATGCTCCAGTCGCCATGTAATACCGAGTTCAACACAACGCTTGAGTTCATCGGCGGTGGCCGTAGGCCACCGTGCGCATACGCGAGAGGTTTGGTTTCACACGTACATCTGCTCGATTTCATCCGACCAGTTTTCGCGGATTTGAATTCGACGAATCTTCAGGGTGGGTGTCAACTCGCCATCATCGACGGTGAAATCCCGAGGTAAGATGGTGAACTTCTTGACCTGCTCAGGTGGTGCGAATTGCTTGTTCAACTCGATGACTTGCGACTCAATTTCAGCATGGATTTCAGGACTGTCTGTATATTCAGAAAGCTGGTGCCCTTGTTCGTTGAGTAGCGCAATTTGCTTGGCAGGGTCCTTGGGTAGATGTGCACCATCCATACCAAACTTGTCACGCAAAATTGCCGAGACATCCAGTGTGACCAAACCGCTGCAATACTTGCGAGCATCTCCGACCAAGAAGAATTGTGAAATCAATGGAATTCCCTTCATCGTTTCTTCGATGACCAATGGTGCGATATTTTTGCCACCTGAACTGACATACAATTCCTTCTTCCGTCCGGTAATTGTAACGAATCCGTCCGAGTCAATCTTTCCGATATCACCCGAGCGTAGCCATTCTCCATCCATGACTTCAGCAGTAGCTTCTGGGTTGTTGTAGTACCCCTTCATCACATGGCGTCCTCGGAACATAATCTCACCATCAGTATCGGTCTTGAGTTCAGTTCCAGGCAGTGTTCGACCTACAGATCCAATCTTGACATTGCCCTTGTAGTTGATTGAAGCCCCCGCAGTGGTCTCGGTCATCCCATATCCTTCATACAGTGGAACACCGATTTGGTGGAAGAGTTTCAGGATGTCTGGGTTAATCGGTGCAGCGCCGGTAATCGCGTACTTGCAGTTGACCATCCCAATCTTCTTCTTGACTGCCTTTTGCAGGACCTTCTTCAACCCGGGGATCTTCAATCCAATGCGGATGACTGCCTTGGAATCTAAGGTACTCTTGAGGTTTGAATAGACCTTCTCATAAATTCGTGGAACACCGATGAAGAGCGCAGGTTGTACCTTCTTTGCATAATCAACCGCATGCAGTGCGTTGTCGACCACGTGGAGGTGTAGTGCATCGCGGACCCATAGGTGATTATCTGCGACCTGTCCAAAGACGTGGGCTAGAGGTAGCCAAGAGACGTAACCATCACCAGGCGAGAATCGAATCACTTGCTCAATACAATCCAACTCAAAAGTGAAGTTGTCATAAGTCAACTCGACACCCTTTGGGTTACCAGTCGTACCGGAGGTGTAGATGAGTGCACAGGTATCTTGTGCATCGACACCATTCATCCTCTCTTTGATGACCGATGTTTCGACACCTTCACCCGCGGCTAAGAAATCCGCCCAAGACATAGCTCGATCAGATTCCATGGAGCCGGAATCTTCGAGGATGACAGCATTCTGAATCAATGGGAGGTTACCCATGATTTTGTCCATACGGGTATTGGGCATCTTCTCTGAATCGTCACCACCCTGTGGATTTGTCCCCACGAAGACAAATTTGGATTCTGAATTTCCAACGACCCACTCTACTTCTTCGGGTGAACAAGTGTGATACACACCAACTGCGACACCGTTCAACATTTGAGATGCAGCATACAGCAGGAACCACTCTGGGCGGTTGTAAGAGTAGATGCTGAGTTTGTCGTGCTTCTCATATCCCAATGCATGCAATGACTTGGCAATCGCGAGAGTTTTGTCTAGAACCTCAGACCATGTATCTGTGTTCCATTGCCACTCTTCACCTCTGACCGCCTCACCTTTCCGGGTGGACATCGCAGGCTGATTGCCATATTTTTCTGCATTTTCAAACAGGTATTGTGGGGTTATCATGCAATCGCCTAGGCTAGAGGCCTCACTTAACGTTCTCCCCTACGGAATGAGCCATTAAATGCCCAGTTTTTCTTTGAATGCTGCTCGCCAATCAGCTCCCCCATTACGGTTGGCAAATGGAGAGGCGGGACTTGGGTGCGGAACCCAGTCTACTTCTATATCGTCAAACAGTGCAGCAGCCTGTTTTTGCGCATATCGACCTACACCGATGACACGCTGAATACCCATGGCAGAAACCACCGTTTGTAGATGCTGATCACACAGTTGCTTCAACTCTCCAGCCGCACGCCCAGTCAACTTGTCTGGCGTGATATTTTGTCCCGCTTCGTTGAACATCCAAAGAGGACAATGATTGACGATGTAGAGTGTATGACTCACCGCTTCTGGTGTTCCAAAATACTCGGCCAATGATGACCAGATTCGCCGTCCACTAACTTCTGGTTTAGGACAATCTAGACCAAATACAGTTCGTTTAGGATGAACAAGAGGTGGCTGATGTACCTCGTGACCGGTAATTGACAAAAAATCACGAACTTGCTCCGGACAACCGAAGGGGACACCAGTATTGCCCATGCCGTGACCAGGATTCATACCAACGAGCAAGGTCTTCGCCCCATTTCCAGAAAATCGCTCAATCCATTCCTTGTGGGGTGACCAAGCATAATCCAGTGGGTTGTAGATCCAATCGATTTGCTTGCAATCCTTAAGCAGAGTAGGACTCAAAACATTGGTGGAATCTCGCAGAATTTCTGCCGCTTCAAGAACTGCTTTCATGACCTCACGCCTTTCCTTTCCGACGGAGGTAGTCGGAGTAATTTCCTGGATGAACCACAATCGTACCATCTCCAGGCAATTCCCAAATCGTGTCGCACACTTGATCGAGGAACCAACGGTCGTGACTCACTGTCATGATACAACCATCATAGTTCTGAAGGGTTTCTTCCAATGCTTCCTTAGCATCGGTATCCAAATGATTGGTCGGTTCATCCAATAGCAGCATGTTGTTTTCTTCCAGCAATAATTTCAACATCGCAATCCGGGCACGCTCTCCACCACTCAATTTTTTGAGAGGTGTTGATACCATCTCTTTCGTGAATTGGAATTGGCCTAGCATTGCTCGAATGTCACCATAATCCATTCTCGGTTTCAGTTTCTGGACTTGCTCTACGGGTGTCAATTCAAAGTTCAGCGTCCGATGGTCTTGGTGGAAGTAACCGATTTCTACACCCGGTCTTACATCGATGATTCCATCATCCAATGGGATTTCTTTGTTGATGATTCTGAGTAATGTGGTTTTTCCAGCACCATTTGCACCAACAATACCAATCTTTTGTCCACGGCGAACACCTATCTCGACCTTGTTCAAGATGGGGCGATTCAAACCTTCGAACTTGAGTGTGGCTTGCTTAAAGTCCAACACATCAAGGCTTGATTTTTCTGTAGACTGAAGGTTAAATCTCAATCCTCGTCTCTCCTTCGGTTTGAGTCTCTTCAACCATTTGAGTTCACGCTGCGATCGAGATAACATCTGGTGCTTTTGCGAGATTGATTTATCGTATTTATTGGCTCTTTTCATCGATTGTAAGGCTCCAGTCAAGCGTTTGATTTCTTTTTCACATTTATCGATGCGATCAGCCAGAGTCTGCAAAAACAATTCTTTTTGCTGTAAATATGCGGTATAATTTCCAGCATAACCACGAGTATGTCCATCATGTATTTCCAGAACATGTGTACAGATTCTGTCTAAGAAATAGCGGTCGTGACTAACAATCAATTGTGCGCCTTGGAATTTTTCTAGGAAGGTTTCGAGCCATTGAAGAGTTGGTAGATCAAGGTGATTGGTTGGTTCATCAAGGAAGAAAACATCAATCTCGCCCAACCCAACCAACTGTCTTGCTAACGCAACTTTCGCCCGTTCACCTCCACTCAATTTCGCTAGAGGCATATCTAACGGATGATGTCCCAAGTCGAGCGCTCCGAGGATATTCTTTGCGTGACCTGCAACATCCGTTCCACCGGATCGAGCCGAAAGAGCTTGTAATTCCGAATATCGATCCAATACTGGTTGCCAATCTCCTTCATAGAACGATGGGTCCGCCATCTGGTTTTCAATCGCAGTAATCTCTTCTTCGAGTTCCTTGAATTGATGCCCACGTCGATTCAATTCTTCTTCGAGTGTCGCACTTTCGTCAATGTCTCGGACTTGGGTGAGATAGGCGATACGTAGGCCCGGAGCAAATGTGATATCACCAACATCTTGTTTCTGATCGGAGATTGTTCGTAGCAGTGTAGTCTTTCCCGATCCATTGTGTCCAACCACACCGATTCGGTCACCTTCATCGATCCGTAGGTTGATTCCATCGAGTACACTTACCGCTCCGAAAGCGCGGTGAACACCATCCAAACGAATCAGTTCACGCACCAAACTCATGCCTCCAGAATTTGGTTTGCCAATTCAAACAGTTCGACACCCGCTGCATCGAACCAAGACTGTACACTGTCGAACCGTCTTTCTTTGCGTGCTTCTTTGACACGAGCTGTGATCAGGTTCCAAGCCGACTTCTCACCGATTCCTGGGATGGCAACCAGTTGTTTTTGATTGATGGTGTGCATGTTCAAGTTGGTCTCGATTCCGGTAATAGAACGAGCCCCATGTCCGGTGACAATGATGTCTCCCTGTGTTTCTAGCGGGATGTGATAAGGTACACCAATGAGAATCGGATATGCGCCGATTTGTCGACCAAATGTGATACCAGACTTACCATGAATGGCTGGATCTCGATGTTCCTCGTTGAGATGATTGGGTAATCGGATGCGACCATCGTGTGATTCCCAAGTCACATCAGAGAGTCTCTGTCCAATAGGAAATAATTCCTTCAGCAGGGGTCCATCGATTTCATCTCTTGTCCATGATTTGAATTCAGCAAAGGATTCACTTGGGATTTCTTGAAATCCCTCGCCCTCAACTTGTCGGATATTGATTCGCCTCAACCACAGTCCTTCATTACGAATCGATTGTAGCAAATCTTTGTTCATCTGGTACGAAGCTTTGGTTTCACCGTTCAATCCAGCGATGAAATTCAATCCAGGAAGTAATTTCGGCAAGCCACGTTCACCACGCTCGCGACCGTATTGGTTGACATGGCGGATGGCGATTTTCAATTGCTCAGAATCACAATTTAGCCAGTTTGCTTCATGAACGGAGGGATCTGCGGATTCTAAACCAAATGAGAGTACTGAACCATCGGAAAGGGTTTCAACCATCGTCTTCGTAATCTCAGTCGCAGGCTCAATATTCTCAGCAATGATGGATGGATTCCCATTGTCTACATGCAATGTTTTCAATCGCTCATCTTCTCTTAAACCATGCAATAACTGGGCGAGAGGCTCAGGGTTGGGTACGGGATACTCCAATTCGACAACCCCCTCAGCCATGTATGTGTAAACATCCGTCATGCCTCCTAATCGAACATGCTTCACTCCCTTGTCTAATGCACGTGTAACTTCGGTAATCACATCATGAGGTGTACGCCAAATTGGGACCCCTTTCTTCGGCTCAATACAGAACTTACAACCACGTTTGTATCGAACACATCCTTGGTAGACTTCGACTTCGTACGTTAGGGGTCCGTCTAAATCCGGGTGTTCTGTAACCGCTTTGGAGATCGCACCAGCCTGTGCCCAAGCGGTCCATTCAACATCGGTTCTTCGTTTGTTTTTCTTCTCGCCTGTAGAAAGGTACCATGATAGGGTTGCATCAGTATCCTGTAAACAAAGAAACAAATCTTTTCTCAATGGTTTCCAGCCTTGTTTTTTCCAACCGCGAATTGCCCAACCTCCAGCGAAAAAAGGGATATTGTGCGGTATTGTTTTCACTAATTCGTCAGTTTCACGCAAACTGATGGGTGTTCCTCTCAGATATTTTCCAGGGACGACCGCCCCTGCGAGAAGGACAATTCCATCCAAATTTACCATGTCAGGTCGCCGACCCAATCTCCATTGGTCAATGGTGATGTAATCATACTCTATACTACGCTTTTCTAGCATTCCACAGATATATCGGACGTGGAATCCAACGTAAGGTGGCACACCGAACGCGGCCGGCTCATCCTCATATCCATCGATGACCAACCAGGCCAGGAAATCACCTCAGCGGCGTTCTCTGCGCCCTCTACCTCGATTGTTTTGGCGACCGCCACCCTTCGGCTTTGATTCTTGAATAGTCAGTCTGCGACCATCCATCTTGGTACCTTTGAGTGCTTCAATCGCAGCTTCACCCTTCTTGTATGACTTGAAGGTGACAAAGGCAAACCCTTTGCTCTTGCCAGTTTCTTTGTCCATGGCTAGATGTACTTCCTTCAATTCACCATGTGGTGAAAATAGTTCAGTGATTTGCTCTTCAGAAGCAGAATAAGGAATTCCACCGATGAAGAGTTTCATTCCTTCAGACTCTCTTGCCGTGGCACGTGCCTTGTTCAGAACTTCTCGTTCTGCAGCCAACTCTTCTTTGGAAGCCCCCCCGCCGTCGACCTTTTCCTTGCACGCCGAACATCGAGCAGGGACTCCAGGTGTGGGCTTAAACGGCAATTTGGTATCCACTCCACACATTGTGCATTTCGCATCATGCATTTCGCGTCGGGGTCTTTGACCTCCACCTCCTCCACGTTTTCCACTTGACTGATGGACAGATCCCAAGAATTTTTCAACATCCTTGGGAGTGGGGTGAACCGTACCTCTTCGATGGTCCGATAGAGGAGATAGATAAGGTCGTTCACCATCCTTCGAGATGAATGCCATCGATGCATCTGACCATCTCTCGCCGTCACGGTTCAGGGTTGAGATGGTACTGTCAGATGGGATTTCATATCCGTGCCCGAATCCATTGGATAATGCCCTGAATCCAACATAATCACATCGATTACAAATGACGTTTACATCTGGAACTTCTGAGGATGTAATCAATTTCTCCCCACAGGCAGGACACATCGCTTGAATGATGCCCAGGTCATCATGTGAACGGCACTCTGCACGTAACATTGGTTCGAGTTGCTCGATTTTGGCTCTAATTAAGTCCCGTTTGCGCATGGCATCGCCAGGACTCGGCATAAATTTATCAACGATTTTGGCAACAAAAATATCCGCAAATAAATGGGTCGCAGGTAAGGTCCGAACAGGTTTACCTTCAACATGGAGAATTCTGATTTCTGCAGTCTTTGCATTGATTCGATTAACTTCACCAATGACGATATCACCCATTTCAATCTCTCGAATCGGATCAGTTTTCTGGTCCACAAACAATACGCCATCAGTTCGACTCAACGTACCCACTACTGTTGCTACTGTTCCATTGCTGGCCTGAATCACACCACGGCCGAGACTATCATCATCGTTTACATCAACAATCGTACCAGGTACGACAAAAGATCCCACATTTGCGGGAGAGGTCATTTCGCTTCACGCTCCTTACGCCAATCCGGTCCCCTAGGGGGACCGCTTCGAACACCCTCGCGACCGACGTCACCCATTTGAAGCCGCCGCATGGTTCAACGACGTTCAAATCGCCAAACTGAGACGTCTGTTAGACCATTTTTTGATTGATGATGCGAATATCTCGCAGGAAGACGGAAAGCACCACTGAGTACAACTTCACCATTCCAGTTTAGTGATTCTCCCAACGGGATTAAGTGCGTTGAATTCGCAGAATGTAGCACATAAACCACCGTTGCACTCGAGTTGAAGGCTGCCTCCAAGAAGGGGCGGTCCGCCTTTGTCGTCTGTGCTCCCCAAGGAGGGTTCATGATGACTAAATCGACATCTTCTCCACTCCACTTTTTGACATCTCCAATCAACCATTTTACTCCTTCATATTCATGCTTGCATTTGGGGTCAATTTCGACCAATAGCGTTGAAGCAGAGCCAACGAGGTGGCACCCAATTCCGAGGATCCCGTTGCCCGATCCCAAATCCACAACTCGAGTTGTTTCGTTGAGGTCGCCCCGTTCGATGATTTCAGCAATCCATCGCGCCGCAAAATCACCCTCTGTTGCGTATTGTTCCAGGTCCACATCATGCTGTGGATGAGGGGGTAGTTTTGACAACTCCATCGCTAGATGACGCAGACGCATGAATCAATGGGACCGACTCTAGTCCATCAAGACTGGCCGTTGAATCCCTGTTGTCTTGCCAATTCGATGGCCTTCAAAGTCGCCAGATTGGCTTGCTGTGTTTGCGTGACTTGGCCTGTTTTCATAGCCTTGACATTGGCCGCTTCATCACGTAATTGTTGCATCAGTACAGGACCTGGCAACCGCTCGCCACAAAAGCGACAAAATTTCTGCGCATCGTCTTGTTGTTGTGCGCAAGCTGTACAGAATACCATGGGAACAAACCTCCGTAGCAACGGCCCTCTATGAAGGTGGCTCTATGTTTGACTCAGGAATCCTCGGAGAGTCGGACAAACATTCCCCACACGTCAACACCTGCTGCAGATGCACGTTCACTGACTTCAACAAATTGCGGATGCTCCATGATATCTCCCATTTCTTGCCCTCCGGCAACGAGCAATGAAATGACTTGGCGTAACTCAGCCTCAAGTGGTGATTCTTCCTTTTGTTCGACCATTGGCGGGATTTCTTCTTCATCCAACGGGATGGGTTCTGGGGCTTCTTCAGGTCCGTCATTTTGAACATCAACAGGTTCTGATTCTTCTTGTTCCTCAACAACGGTAGTAGATACAATTTCAGTGGTCATCGAAGCGACAATTGCGTCCATATCCGAATCTGAAGATACATCTAAAATTGGCCCAGGGTGAGTCACAAAGGCCTTTCTGATTAATGATGCAGGGGCCTGGTAGAGGGGTATTTCATTCGGTAGTGACATTGCAGGATGATGGAAGCATGTCCATTTCTCTGAATCAAATGATGTACCCTTCGCAGCCACAATTTGAACTTCACCTCGTTTCCAACCCTGTCCAATCAAGGGTTGCATCCAACGACCCAAATCAGCCATGGCGACATCCACAAATTGGAAGGAGGCGGCCGAATGATTGATTCCAAGTTCTGACATTTCTAAACGTTCCTCGCGCGGTCGGTAGAATACCGAAACAGCGGATTCTTCGATGGCAACAGTACGGCCATGGTTACGCAGTGCATGGCGATCTACTCTCGCACCAAACAACATAATTCGGGTCCGCTCACCAAAATTTTCCCAACCTGCAGTCAGGCCATCCAGTGAACCAGATTCGACAATCTCAACCTCGCCCATGCTCCCGTCTCAGTGCATCGAGCACTTGAGGATGGCCCTCATTCACCCAGCAGTCCTTCGGCAGCAGCCAATTCTGCCAGTAGCACGGTTCCTCCCGCAGCGCCCCGAATGGTATTCTCAGACCAAGCGTTGAATGTAATCGTGGTTCCAGACACATGTACATCGCTAACCCGAACAGTCATTCCCGCTTTCAGATTGGTCGCAGGATTTGGTATAGAATCAGGAATCAAATTGTCTACGAAGATGAACGGGAATTCTGGTGCTGAAGGTAGGTTCAATGCTTGTGCTCGCGAGCGATAATTCTTCATCCACTCAATCACTTCTCCTTGTTCCTTCTCAAAGTGTAATGTCGCAGACACATTCACGATGTGACCATATTCACGACTGACACGTTTGACAGAAATATCGACAGGTAGATTGGCCGGTTTCACACCATCGGTCTGAGCTCTACCCAACAAACTCAGACACTCCTCATGCATCTTTTCGGCTTCCCCTGGGATGTCAACGGGGTATTCGTCATTCTCTCGATATGCTGAAAGTAATTCGATTCCACCACCAGAGAGTGATTGTTCGGTGGAGATGCTGACCTGATCGAGCCCGATGAAATCCCACAGAGGTTTGAGCGGTAGGGCAGCCGGTACAATCGTGCAATTGGTGCCACAAGCGATGAATCCTGCTTCACCACGATTGCGCAAGGAGAGGAGGTGATGTGGGTTGAGATCGGCAATCACCAATGGGACGTCATCATCCATTCTGTGCGCACTCGCATTGCTAAAGACATAGCATCCCAAAGCCGCAAGTGGTTTCTCAACCTCTCGAGCAACATCCGAGGGCAATGCACTGAATACGACTTCAAAATCATCTGTATCAGAGAGTACAGAATCCAGACTTCGCACCACAATTTCGGGTAAAAATGGCCGATTCTCGGGTAGGTGCCATGTCAATTCCGTGAGCGACTTGTCCGTAGTTCGAGGTGAGCCATAGACGGCTACGAGCTCAAACCATGGATGATTGGCGAGACGTTGTTGGAAACGCTGTGCGACGAGTCCACTGGCTCCGAGTAGGGCCACCTTGCGCACGCGCATGTGTCGTCGTGTCATAGTCTACTTCTTCATTGGAACGGAAGTGATGATTAAAATAGGGCGGAATGCTTCAGCACACGGGGAGAAATATGTCCAACCAAATTACCTGTCCAAAATGTGATCAAGTTTTCGAAATGGATGCTGCTGGTTACGCATCAATTGTCAGTCAAGTCCGAAGCGCCGAGTTTGAAGCCGAGTTAAACGGGCGAATTGCAGATGTAGAGAAGGCACATTCCATGGCAATTCAATTAGCAGAAGCGAAAATTGTCGAACAGAAAGACAGTGAATTTGCGAATAAGGATAAACAAATTGAACGATTGAAGGGCGATCTTCAAAAGAAGGATATGGAAATCAAAATCGCTGTAACGGATGCGACTAACCCGCTCCAAAATCAGGTTAACGAACTACAGAATCGTGTCAACAACGCGGATACAGAAAAATCACTCCTGGAGAAGACTCTGATAGAGAAACATCAAGTTGAACTCAAAGCGAAAGATCAAATAATCCAAATGAAAGATGATGAGATTGAACTTCGTAAAGATTTGAAGATGAAATTGAGCACAAAAATGCTCGGTGAAACGCTGGAGCAACACTGTGAATTACAATTTAACAAACTCCGTTCAACGGCCTTCCCAAGAGCATATTTCGAGAAAGATAATGATGCTTCGAAGGGTACCAAAGGCGATTACATCTTCAAAGAGACCGACGCAAATGATATCCAATTCATTTCCATCATGTTTGAGATGAAAAACGAAGCGGATGAAACGAAAAGTAAGAAGAAGAACGAAGATTTTCTTGAAAAACTTGACAAAGATCGAAAGGCCAAAGGTTGCGAATACGCTGTTCTTGTATCACTTCTTGAAGCCGACAACGATCTTTACAATGATGGAATTGTGGATATGTCGCACAAATACGACAAGATGTATGTTGTACGCCCACAGTTCTTCATCCCAATAATCACTCTTCTCCGTAATGCAGCACTCAAATCAATCGAGATTCGAAATGAGCTTGTCCTAATTAAATCGCAAAATATTGAAATCGAAAATTTCGAGAATGATCTCCTAGACTTCCAAGAACGTTTTGCGAAAAACTATGATCTAGCATCAAGACAATTCTTAGAAGCAATCAAGCGAATCGACAAATCGATTGAAGAATTGCAGAAAACGAAAGAGCAACTCCTCAAATCAGGTAATAATTACAGGTTGGCAAACGACAAGGCGCAGGACCTTTCAGTGAAGAAACTAACAAAAAACAACTCTACAATGAAGGCTAAGTTTGATGCACTGAAATCATCAGATGAAAACCAATGATTTTCAGCTACCTATTTTTTCTTGGATTTCAATCTGGGTGTTCTCAACACGGACTTCGACCCACTCGATTCGCTTTGCTGCAACTGCATCTCTGATGCGACGTTGGTTCTTATTTAGCCTTGATTTTCCCGACTTGACTTCAATGAACTTAATGTCGATTTCACCCTCTCCATCCAAGCCCTTGAAGCCAACAAAATCGATCGGACTTCCTAGGAAGCTTAGCTCTTTGACACTGTTTACGGATTCGATTGACCAAGGCGCCAAAACTTCGCTAATCTGACCTTTGATTACAGTTCTCTGTCGTTCACTTGTATCTTTTCTTGCCAACTCTACTACTTCCCTCTGATTCCATTTCAGTTGAATGATTTTCCAAAGCAGATAGAGGATAATTATTGACGATATGATCAGAGTCATAATCGTTTCAATTAACAAATCAACCATGTTGTATGCATTGAACTATGGTTACTAAAGATATCTGAAATCAATCTAAATCCGATTCACAGGTCTGGGGAACATTTTGCGTACGAGTAACTTGCGCAGAATTCGCACACCATCCCCAATCGACCCCAATTTGGATTCACCAATTCGAGGCGCATATGAAATCGGGACTTCGCTCATCTTCAACCCTTCATTTGCACAAGAAGTAAACATCTCTGCTTCAATTTCAAACGCAGTGGAATTGAGTGACATTTTCTGAATCGAAGAACGCTTGAACACCCAATATCCTGTACAAACATCACTGATGAAGACACGATACAGAGCAACAGCACACCAAGTCAAGATATGGTTTCCAATCCAGTTGATTCTAGACATTGCACCCGGATGAATATTTCCGCGTAAACGACTACCAATCACAACATCATACTCACCGCGTTCAAGATGCTGAATCAGTCGCATCATCTCTCCGGGCGCGTAGGTGCCATCCGCATCGAGCATGACCAAAACATCATCATCATGAGTCAAAAATCGAGCAAAGGCCTCTCTCATCCCAAATCCTTTGCCTGCGGGTGGACCTTGGACAATCAATTCCAATCCCATCTCTGTAACCAATTCTTGTGTTCCATCCGTACTTCGACCATCGGCTACGACAATACGGGGCGCCCATCCTGCAACTTTGAGTTCATTCAGGGGTAATGCATCAACAACTCCTGGCAATGCGTCGACCTCGTTGAAGGTCGGTAGTAAAATGGTGATGCCCCGTGTCATAGGTTTCTCACCTCGATCCAATGAACCCACAATCCATTCGCATCCACAATACGATCACCGCGTCCTGAGAACCCCGCAGGGTTGACC
>MDTG01302159.1_pt1 | contig 15399 bp, 20 predicted proteins | sample 811421 | NCBI WGS metagenome assembly MDTG01 (sample SAMN05326645, study PRJNA326480) | marine metagenome | isolation source: seawater | place: Pacific Ocean: South East | collected 2011
GATTTCCAGTAACTGCTTAAAAACAACCTGAATAACCATCATAACGAGGGAAACCCCAATCAAAATCCAAAAACTGTGTGTGCTGGAACGACTTCTCATAAACTCGGCGGAAAGCTGCGAAGCCACGCCAATTGCAACTAGTGACCCAAGCCGCTGTACGCGCTCCACGTCCATATTCGAAAAAGTTACAAATTATTTATTTTCTAACACTTATAGCAACAGTCACGGATATAAACCATGCAAACTTTAATCATTCAATAGAATGGCCAGAGAGGAAGTGACCTACACGGGATCCAAGGATCCTTCCTTGTGGGGACCACAGCTCTGGTCCGTGCTCCATTCTTTGCCAGAATCGGCAAAATCGTTAGAAAAGCTCAAAAATTGTCTTGGAAATCTCTGCTTGCCCTGCCAAGCGTGCCAGAGTCACTACGATGAGTATCTTTCCAAAAACCCCCCATCTCTAATAGGCACCCGTACCGAGGCCTTTGATTGGATATTTGATCTTCATAACGAAGTGAACGCGAGATTGGGAAAACCGCGAGTCGAAAGAAAAGAACTTATGCGAGTCAACCGTGCTGACGCCGTAGGAAAAGAAGTTATTTCTAGGGTTTTTTCTTAAAGAAAAAAATATAGCTCAGAAAGTATTACTAAAAGAAGCGTGACCAAATTTTCTTCCCATTTTAACTCGTCTGCCCCGCAAGTATAGTGTGTATACTCTGTCACGCCTCCAGTGTCAACGCGGTAGGTTCCATTTACGCAACTTTTGTTCTCTAAGTTCTCGATAGTACCGTGCATTTTTTTAAAATGGGCGAAGATATCAATTGCGAGGAGGTTCGCGTCGGAGATCTCGAAAGAATTATACGAAGGATAAATAATGAAAACGATGGCTCTTCCGATGTGATCTTGAAGGATTTCCCCTACGGAAAATACCCGGAGGGCACTCTTGTTCACGCGGTGCGAGATGAAAAGGCCCCCTTTGTAGGAATTACACTGGTTATTCCACAATCTCCTTATATTCCATTTGTGAACAACGGGGGAAAATTCTGGAGGTCCAGGAAAAATTCGTTTGATTTTTTGCAATCCATATATTTGAGCGTTGCAGAAGTCATTGACGATTTTTTTGGGGAAGAGGACGGTGGTGCATTTGATGCGGCCGAAGTTGGAATGGAAGTTGACACTGGGGGGTTTTATATATAATATTTTTTCAGTTTATTTATTAAAAGATTAAATTTATGGCTCATTTCAATCCAGTTGAAGAGCTTCTAAAAGCTCGCCCGGAACTCGCAAATGGCCCTCACATGAACCACATTGCGCGTGACCTTATCGAACTTTCGTTTAATAACGCAAAATCAGCACGAAGAATTGCCGCAGCGATTATGCGCTCCAGTCCAACTCGGAGTTCAGCGATGGGCACCGCCGCAAAACATCTCCTCAAAGCCTACGACAAAGTCACGGAGGTAGAATTTCAGGGAGTTTTCGAGGAATACTCGAAAAAGCGCTTTTGCGATACAAGTGTTTCTCCCAAAAACCTTCCACGCGAACTTCTCCAAGAAAACACCGCTTTCAGGCATTTTATCCAGATGGCAATCGACTACGTTGACGAACCAGTCGGGCCCGATCGCGTCGCGGACGAAATGATCGCTATGCGGGATACTGATAGAAATTTATTTGCTTCACGCGTCGTGACCGGAGATTGCGACTGGGGATACGAAAAGGGGGCACTGCCTCTAGGGTGCGAGTTGGAGTAATTAAAATCTTTAATCATACAAAAGACTCCAAAACTTATCCAATCCCAAACGCAACCCCGGGCACGCGAATTCCAGTGCCTCCCAGTAATTATCTAAATAAGCACCATCCTCGTAAACAACAATTCCGCGATTTGTATTGCAACTGCCGTCTTCTGAAGCAAAGTAAAAGCAAAGACGAGAGACGTCCGATCCAGAGCTATTCAGTTGAAGGGACCAAAAAAACTTTGAAAAAAGACCGTTCCTAGCTTCGCTGTAAAGAATGCCGTAAATGTTGGGTCGATTAAAAACACTCTGAAAGGCCATTGTGCCAAACTTTTCTGGGTCAAAGGTCTGCATTATGCCATCCAGAACCATATAGTCACATCGGCACAAAGGACACGATAGTTTTTTTGCGCTTTTGCTCCATTTTTTCAGACAATCGCGATGAAAGTGGTGACCACAAGGAAGAATTTCCCATTCTTTTAAAATAGGATCCAAGCACACTGAGCAAGAATCAACGGTAAAACCCCCGCCTGGCACCGCGTGACAACAAGGATTCTCTTTTGCTACTTTCCACTGCCCTCGCGTTTTGGGGTAATAATTTTCCATTTTATTTAATTCAGTACAAAAGTGATCTCAACTCGACCAGTTTGCTGGGTTCCTTCTTTTTTCCGTCCTCGTCGTTTATCTCAATGTCATAATAACAATACGCAACAGCTATTACAGCGGGAACGACACACGCGGCAATAATTACGTTGAGCCAGTCGGTTCTTTCCTGTCCTTCTGTCACGTTTGAAACCAGGGCACCGCTGTGGGAAGAAGTAGTTAAAAAGTGAGAAACGCCCAGAGGAAATAGACAATTCATGTGACAACTTACACCGTAATCCCTGACAGATTAATTTTTTAAAAAATACAGTCAGTTAAAAAATAAAATTAAGTACGAAACAACGGTGACTCACATAGTAGGGCCATTTTAGAGGTAAAGGAAAGCACAACATATCTTTTGTCCGTTTCCCTAAAATTCTTCTCGTACTTGGCATCATAAAATGCATTCAGCGGGAAGAGCGCGTAGTACACGCTATAAGCAACCCAAGCAGCAAAAAGACCGCCGTTTCCAATCTCGGCCGCAGTTGTCCACGCGGTCACGGGAATGATGATGAGAAGTTGTATAAGGCTTCCTATCCACAGGTATCGCCACCAGGTGCCCTTTTTCACATCCTTTTCGATAAAATAGCCGCAAACCTGAAGAAATACACCAAGTATGGCCACATTTGTTAAAATAAAAATATCCCCCTGACCAACACTAATGTACCCAGATAAAGTCATTAACGTTGCAGTAATGCTATACTCCGTCCAACGAAGCGTATTTGGGCGCTGGTTTTTCACGCCGTGTTCCAAATTTCTGTAAATGTACGCGGCGATCAAATGCGACAGCGCCGTGATAAGGGACACGGCACCGTGGATTGCGATGGGGGAAATGCTGAAAATGTGCTGTTTTTCCAGATTGTAGTGGAATTCATGGGGGGTTTCGTCGGATTCGGGTTTGGTCCAGTAAACTGGTTGCTCCGTTTTAAGAATGGAGTTTCCAAGCCAACCAAGCACGTAAACTCCCACAAGAGCGTGAATAAAGGCCAATATGAGATGCACAATGGTCCAGGGTTCCATGGTTTTTTAATTTCTTAAAAGTAGGCACGCGCAAATGGTTATACTAATCGGGATGAAAAATATTATGCAGAGCCTCAAACATGAGATTTCCATTGACGGGCCTTCTTGGCGCGGTGGGATCAAAAACGGGTCCGGACTCGTTTCCCTGGGGATTCTTCCCCGTTCCCATTATTACGATGGCTTCAAAAAGAGATGGCTCGCGATGAATTGGTTCGCTGAGGTCACTGCGCTCTTCTTCTTTTATTTCTTCTTTGTGGTGCTCTTCAATCTCGGCTTTAAGAATATGATCGGGAATCCGAAGGGCTAACGAAAAACCAGTGACATTGGTCACCGGATTCCGGTCTTTGTGCTCCGTTTGCTCGTGTAATTCCAGGCTTCTTCTATCAAATCTTTGTACCGTATCTCCATGAACAACGCATATCGGATCGCGCATAATATCAAGGCTGATAGGGCAAAGGTACTTGTGTGGGGCTTCGGTCATTGTTTTTTTGGTTCAGGGGGAGGGATTTTTCTATATAAGTATTCTTGAATAGGGAAATAAAAATGTTTTCCCTGGCACTCCTTTTGTTGACGGGTTCCACCAAAGAGTGACAATGGAGACGAAGAAACAGATCTTGGTTTAATTATAGGTATAGCTGTAGGTGCTTCAGCAGTCATCGGAATTATTATGTATGTGATCTTTACATACTATCGAAACCCAAAAGAGTATTCTACCATACAAGTCAACAATCTTATTTTTTAATTAAATTCCCCTTTTAGAAACCTACACCATCACCCCTTTCGACAGACAGTAAAGCTTTGTATACTTTCCACAGCGTGGTGATACTTGGAAGGAAATCCGTACTGTTTGCATACAGTTTTAGCTTTTAATCAAATAAATCAAAAAATTAAAGAACCAGCACTGGCCATTGGTGACTCAGAACGACCAGATTTCGTACGCCAGCGGTAAATTGCGTATCCTGCAACTCCCACGACAACTGTTCCCCCAACGGCTATTCCGATAATGGCACCAAGGGAGAGCGCTTCCTCGTCGTCTGATTTCATTTCTTTATTTTGAATTTCGACGGTTGTATAGTGAGTAATACAGTCAGTTTGGTCTGGTGAAACTTGTAAAATTGTGCTATCACATTGTTTTCCATCATAATTGCTATTTGCAAATAAATTCATTGCAACTTTAAAGCGTTGTTTATTCGGATCACCTTCTTCATAATACGAATCATACGCAACAACCGTATGTCCTAATGCTGCCGGGGAATTGTTTATTCTTTCTATGTCTTCTTCAGCGTTATTATCATGTAGGAGTGATAATACGGGAAGAGCGTTTAAATATATTGTATCTGGAATGCATTTTGTTGCTATATGGAGAAGAAACGGTGCCTTTTGAGTGATGTTGGGGATTCCCGAGTTTATAGCCACCTTAACATTTTTGCTTGGATCGATGTAATTCATAAAGTCCTCTATTCCTTTTTTTCCATTCTCTAGAGTTGTCCCAGGTTGAGGATTGTTCGTTTTCATGTAAAAGCCCAAATTCAAAGAATTCTTTTCGTGCCACGAATAGTCACCCCATGGATCGTTCTGATTAAAAGTATATTGTGAATCTGTTGGATATTTATCGCTCTCTTTCATTTTGGAATTCCATTTTCCATCATTGGCTAATTTTCCCAAAAGAGATGCAGCAGCAGTGGGATAACACCATGCATCCTTTGCGCCTTCAAGAAGACTAGGTTCAACCCCTTGTAAGTTCGGCTGCAACCAGTGGACCGTATTATCCGGGCACCCCCCAGACGTTCCCGGAGCAATTGTGGGCGACGCAGTGATAATATCATTCTCATTGGTTGGTGAGGTTGTTGGTGAAGCGGTTGTAGGGGAAGCAGTGGTTGGGGAAGCGGTTGTTGGAGAAGCGGTTGTTGGTGAAGCGGTTGTAGGGGAAGCAGTGGTGGGAAAGGCAGTGATATTACATGCTTCTAATTGACATTTTGTATGGTTGGTTAAATATGTAAACAGGTTGCTTTCTCCATACCCATTTATGCATGGTTTTGTATTTAAGGAGCACAATGTATTCACCAAATTTGTTCTTGAGTTCGTACCAAGTAAGTTATTGTAATCATATACAATCACCTCTTCGACATTGCTGTAATAACTAACAAAATCTATTTTTAATATATCATTCTCAACATACGTTAAGGTTTTCGGGAAGCTGATATATTTTAATCCTGTGCAACTTTTGAAGGCTCCATAATGTATATATTCAAGGTTTGTACTTGATAGGTCCACTTCTGTCAATTGCAAGGCACTATAAAAAGCATCCTCTCCTATTTTTATCAATGTACTTGGAAATTTCACAGTTTCTATTCCACTATATGAAAAAGCACCCAATCTGATTTCAGTGACACTTGTATTTGAAAGGTCAACTTCAGTTAAAGGGAGATTATAAAAAGCATATTTATTTATTATTTTCAACGTGCTTGGAAATTTCACAGTTTTTAAAGCGTGGCAACCATCATATTGGCTTTCTCCAATTTCTTCTATACCTTCTGGTATAGTGATATTTTCTTGACAAGAGGGTAAAGTAATTGGTAGAGGCGTTGTCACTTGCGGAGAAGTTGTACTTTGTGCAGGAAGAGGCACCGCCATCAACAAAGCAAGAAGCATGATGTACTTGTTATAAATTTGAGTTCTAGGATATACTAAGCCCCCCCGCGTTAAGTAATTTTTGAACCCAATAATTTTAGAAAATATCTTGTTGGGAACTAATATTAAGAAAAAAAACTTGCAAAGTACTGTAGAGCCTCTCTCTGCGGGAAATCGTCACCGCTGCTGTCTTCTGGTTTTTTGATCGCTGCAAGATCTTTAAAAGTACGAGCTTTTCCAATCCAGTTGTCTCCGTCCTGTATCATAGCACGGTTTACGGCCATGTATGGAGAAGTTTGAAGTGGACTTACCATTCCTGTCACAAACGCTGCGCCAATTATTTGCGAAATGTCTGTTTTGAACGGGAGCGTATCGAGTGCCTCTTTCCAGCGTTTTGCACGAGCCGCGACGTCAGTTGTTCTTGTTCTTTTCAATCTGTCCGGATCCCCGTGAATCATTTTCGAGTGAAACCCATCTTCCCCGTCAAAATATCCATATTCGAGTTTTCCCGCGTCGGAGGTTAGAAAATTGAGAGTCGATTCCGCATCGAGCATCCTTTGGCGCTGGGATGTGGCGTAGGAGGGCCCCACGATATTCGGCACGGGATCGGTGCCGGCTTGTGTCGAAAGGGCCGAGTGCCCGCTCGTAACCACGTGAATATTGGCATTACCGCGTCCGGCCAGGTACGCCTGTATGATGGCTTCCTTATAGTTTGGAGTCCCAGGAGTATTCAAAATCTATACGGGGTAGACCATAGTGAGTAGAGGACGGCGAGTGGGGGGCGGGGCAGGGAGAAGAGCCCGAAAAATTATTCTGACAAGTCAAATTTTTGGTTCTCGGAAAAGTAAAAATAATGCCATTTTGGAGCTTTCCGGCCTTCAAGAAGAGATCGTACCATTGGTTTTTTTTCGATGGCACTTTTTGTGACGATATGTAAAAGTTGAGAAAAAAATCAAAAATCGCCTTTTTTCGATTTCTGTAAAAAAAGTACCATCGAAAAAAAACCAATGGTACGATCCTTTCCTTTGCCTCGGAAATCACGAAAACTGCATTATTTTCATTTTTCTGAGAACCAAATTTTTGACTCCTCAGAATAATTTTTTGGGGCGTCGGCAGAGGATTCTCTGAGAAAAATTATTCTGGCGAGTCAAAAATTTGGTTTTCAGAAAAATGAAAATAATGTCATTTTCGGGGTTTCCCGCCGTAAAGAAGAGATCGTACCATTGGTTTTTTTTCGATCGCACTTTTCGTGACAATATGCAAAAGTTGAGAAAAATTCAAAAATCGCAATTTTTTGATTTCGGTGAAAAAAGTACCATCAAAAAAAAACCAATGGTACGATCCTTTCCTGAGTCCCGGAAAGACCCAAACTTGCATTATTTTCACTTTTCTGAGAACCAAAATTTTGACTTGTCAGAATAATTTTTTGGGGATTTCTCCCCTCCGACTGCCCAGCAAATGAGATGGACTGTCATAGTCCGGGGCTTACCAAATGTGAGGCGGCTTTGTCGATGAGTTGCATTTGGTTGTGATCACTGGTATCTTCGCCTGGATCTGTGTAAACAGAGCTAAATGGAATTCCAGCATTGATGAGAGCGGGAAAAGCCTGCATTCGGATGAATTCTATCGGCACGCCGTCTATGTTGGAGTGTCCCCCGTGAATAACGATGGCGTTGTTGGAACTTTCTACGTTTGGCCAGGTGCCTATAGCGAACTTTGTCAGTTTTTTGCTGTTTGAGCTGTAAAGTGTGGAAAGGAGGGGATTTCCGGAAATAAACTCCGCTGGAACCTTTGCTTCTTCAAGATCGACCTTGTCACGTTCGAGGTACAAGTCCTCGACTTCGGTGACTGGCGGAGAAAGTTTTGAGACGACCTCTTCCATTTTTTTGAGACGAATGTTCATTTGGTCCATAACGCGGAGAACTCGCGAAGTATCCATGGCTTGTTTTATTTAGCCCTTTAAAAGGAGAGAGATAAATAGAAGGACTGAAAAGCGGGCAATGCAACACCATTGTACGGACCAATTTTGGTACAAGTGGTGCCCTAAGACAGGGCGGCTAACGCGACATGCCCACGACGAAAGCGGCACGCCGTGTCTTCCTCTTTCCAACCCGGAGGGACTTTTTTTGAGTTCTACACCACTTTTTCTTGGAGGGGCCATTCAAGGCGTCGGCGATCGGTGCTTTACCGAGGATCTCCAGTGGAAGATCGATCTCTTTACTCTGAGCGCGTGTCGTTTTAGAAGATTTGACGATGCAATATTAAAATGCCTCTGCGGGTGCCCACGCGAGGATCGTTTTGTGGCCATGGTCACGGATCGCAAGCTTCCTTTACTTTATGTTACAAAAGACTCTATGGGCTGGCTTCCAGTGGAAACCACGGAAGTCACGCGGGCCGCTGCATGCGATGTTCAATTTTCAAGGGTTGCGCTGTACATGTCCCATACGAAAAAAATTGCTGTTTGGAACCGCTTCAGCAATATTGTAGAAACATTCCCCCGGTGCCCAGGAATTGTAGATTTTGTTACTTGCTGCCACACGCACAGGATTTTCGGGCTTACTTACGATGCTCGGGAGCAAAAAATAATTACCTTTGATGCGGAAAACATGGAGATCGAGAAAGAAGTGACTGTGAGCGAAGGAAGAAGAAACCACGGCAGAATATTTGCGCGGCCCTGCTTTCCGACACTGGAAACAACCCCATACGTGACCGAGGACGACAAAGAGCAGAAAGAATGGAGTGTTTTGGGGAAAACCCTCGTTTTGGACAAAGAGATGGAAAAAATACGTTTACTGATGAAAAACTAAAACGTGCATACTTCGAACCTCGAGGGAAGTTCTAAAATTCCCACTTTTATCATATGAAAAATAAGATCCTTGTAAACATCATTCCCCTCACAAATCAACAGCAAATGTTGAACAATCTGTGCCCTCAGGAAACAATTTGTACATTCCCAGCGTGTTATATCTACTATTTCTTTAGCGGGCACCAGCTGGTTGCACCTGTGGCATTTCCAATTTAAAGCACGCGTGTCGGGGGTTCCTTGGTATTTTTTGACATATTTTGCCAACAATCCACACGCTTTTATCCATTTCCCCCAGTCACTTTGGTACTTTATGGTTCTTTTGCATCTTGGGTTGTACATTATGAAAGCAGACGTTGCCATATTGTGGTAGTACTGGGCGTTTTGAAAGTGACCAAAAACGTAGTTTTCCAAAAAACCCCGCAAAGCATTACGAATACCTAGCCACTGAACTTGTGCTTGAATTCTATAACCCTCCTCTTCACTAATAAGTAGCTCTTTGTGCGTGTCATGCTCTATGCTGGTATTCTCCTGTTTTTGGCGCGCGGACACACTCCAGTTGGACTTGTGATCCGAGACAACAGGTGGGGTTGGAGGCAAATCTTGAAATAGTTCAAAATCCATGTCAACGTTCTTACGCCGTCTTATTTCTTTTTTTTTCCTAGAATAGCACCAATTTTGTGGAACAGTACTTTAATTCTCGAAGACACCGACAGTGACCAAGAGTTTTCAATTTGTAGACGGGGAAATCCAGAAGATTGTAGCGAGGGACTATCCCAGTTTGCTGATACGCGCCTGGCTTCTCACAAATGCGACGTGATCACCCCACAGTGCCAGGTTTGTTAAAAATATGTTTTTCCTCCAAGAAATCCAACTCTCACGCCGTTTTCCTCCTAAAGTGCCACCAGTGGGTTTTTTTAGAACCACCGACTAGAAGTGACGCTATAAAACTTACGCGTTCCGCAGAACACCCGGCGTGCGTTGTCGTGACCGTCCCTGGAAACGTTTCTTCCGCTTCGGTGGCACTCGAATTTCGGCTTTCCAAGCACGAGCACCGGTATATCACAAGAGGCGCGCAAACTGCACTCGAGAGTACGTGGAGTAACCTTCCCGTGACCCAAAAGATTCAAAGAGGACTCTTCGTGGCTTCAGAGGCTCGTAAGTTGATGTTTCTTGTGCTTTTCTTGTTTTCTTTTATTAACGTCTCCTGGGCAGGGGGATACTGCGAAAGACAGGAAATGGACACGCAGGTTCGGAAAAAATTGTCTCTTTCACTAATTTAAAAGAAAAAAATTGACTGCCCCGAATTTTTCTATAGGTTCCAGTATGCGAGGATCATCCGCCCTTTTTAATACATTTGGAAAAAAGTACGGGGAGAAATGAAAAATCTTTACGTTGGCCGCTTTGGGTGCCCTCTGTAGTTGCCATTGGCTCACTTTTTATTTTACTGCTTGTGTAAAGTCACCTCCTGTTTTCTAAAATATAGTAAATTGAGCAAAATGCCCAACTTTGTCAGTGTGACAAGCCTTATTCTCCGTCCCCACGGTCCATTCATGAACTTGTTTCTTCCAGAATCGTTGAATAGTCACCGCGAGGCAAGAAAATACATTGCAGGGCGGTTTAGCGACTTTATCAAACATCGCGTGCAGCAAGGGAAACAACATGACCAGTAAGTTTTCTCAGCATTCTTTTTTGCTATTGTCACGAGTTCAAATGAGAAGCCCCTTTGTGCAGTGGGAAGTTCAAAAAGGTCAAAAAGGCCATCAAAAGGGCCATTGCCGAGAATTATCACATGCAGCGCTGTGTTCAAGATGACCGTGTTAACGAAGACGAACTTTTTGAGGATCTTATGAGTCTCTATACACTACATATCAGAAAGTCTCTTATGGCCGCGTTATTGCGTGTTACGGGTCCAAAAGTGCGTCCTGATTTCTTTGCTTCGGACGACGATTCCGTCACATGGAGAAGAAGCGAATTCGGGGGAGAAGAGAGCCTTTATATCGTTGAAAACGAGAAAATTGGAAAGACGGCCCTTTCTTATTATCACAAGGCACTGCCGACGGCTAAACTCCGTGAATCACGTGATCTCGTCAATGCGGCGATTTTCCCAACCATGTCACTGGACGAAACGAGTGACCTTGCACAGGATATTGTAGCAATAATTGATAGCGTTCCAGTATCGGATCTTAAAGGCCTATTTCAGACCGCGTTGAATGTTTTGGAGACTTCTTGGTGCAGTATACAACTTGTGGCACTCAAACCGCCAAAAGATTGCAAGGAAAAAATATCTGTTAAGGGAGCAGACGCTTTAACAAAGGAAACCATACCGGCTTCAATGAGAGCACCACTTGCTAGGAAGATAGCAGATGGGGCTCGAAAATTCGGCAAGTTAATCCTGTGTTTTTATTGCTTACGAAAAAATCTTACTTTTTTACAAAAACAGAAAAGAAAGCAAACAAAGTGAACGGGGCACGAGATCTTATCGACTGGATCTTTGAAGAATGCGGTGCCACCAAAGTGGACGATACTCGCTGCAAGCACCCCCAAAGAGTGTACAGCTCCATTTTTACGCGTCCGTTGTCCGAGAGAATGAAGAACAACGCAAACTACATTGAAAACATTGCGAGGGAAGTAGCACGCGAAGAGGACTTTATGCTTCAGCTTTTGGACAGCGCAGTAGAAGATTACGATTCTTTTGTTCGCGGAGTCGAACTTCTCCGAGTTCCCGCCGTAAACACCTCGGTGCTTTACTGCGGAGTTGATATAGTCGGCGAGGATAAAGAGGATTCTCCTCCTCCAAAAAAAATGCGATTAGAAGACGAACGAATGCGAATTCAGGCACATAAGTTTGTTAACTCTTCAGAAAGCGAAGAAGAGGTGCCAGAGGACTTGCTTTGGCCTTACTATCAAAATGCGCTTCTTGAAAAGCACGGCGGTCGGTTAACAGGTGATATTAAGGCGACCGCAGAAGCCGTGATGAATAGGGACATGGACGCCTCGAAAAAATATTATACGTCGTTTTTTTGGTAAATCTGTCAACTAGAACATATGCAACTACTCTCTTTTGTTCTGCTTTCCTCTTCTGGTCTAAGCGTGACATTGTGAATGCATTCCTCGTTTTCTCCCTCTTTTGGAGAAGTAAGAAGTTGTTTCGCAGCGCCCTTGAAGGCCTCGGTGATATTGTGCCCGGTTTTTGCCGATGTTTCAAAGTAACTGGCACCAAACTCTTCCGCCCAGCTCCTTCCTACCGAAGTATCAATCTTTCTAATATCATCGCGATCCACTTTATTGGCCATTAAAATAATAACGGGACTGTCGCCTTCTAAGGCTACCATATTGAACCATCTCTTTAATTCTGCTTCAATGTCGCCTGGCTCTCGCGTGACATCAAACGCCATAAAAACTGCCTTTGCACCGCGAATATACGTAGGAACAAGTGCCCGAAACCGCTCCTGGCCAGCTGTATCCCAAATCTGCAATCTCACTTGCGTGCCCTCTACTGAAACAACATGCGACATAAAATCAATCCCGATGGTTCCCATATAATCTGGTTCAAACGTATTGTACATAAAACGTACCACAATGCTTGTTTTTCCGGCACCTTGTGGACCCAGAAAAACTACTTTGTGCCGATTCAGTTCACTAGACATGGCTTCGTAAATTGTAGGCCAGGCCATGCATCGTATAAGATCACGGGTTTCTTGGCTTTATAATAAAAAAAAGAGGACAGACCGCAAAACTCGAAGAAATGACCACTTTCTCGTGCCATTATCCCGGCTGCGATTTTACCCACGCAAAAGAACAGTACCTTAAACTTCACATGGACGCCGCTGGCACGCACTGCTACCCGGGACTTTTGTTCCGTCTTACTTGCAGCGCAAAGAACGGGTGTCAGAAGCAGTTTTTTACAAGAGCGTTTATTAAAGAAGATGTAGAAAACTATCTTGATCCGGAGAAACCAAAGAGTATCCTATGCATCGCGTGCAGGGAAAAACAGCGTAAACAAAAAGAAAAGACAGGAAAGCGAAAACGAAAGCCGGAAGAATGTATTATAAAAAGATTGATCAAATTCAGCAAGCCCTGTACCAACGGTGACGACTTTCTTGCTGGGGTCACGCGGGAGGAGGTTCTGGAATATTTTGAGGGGAAATCCCAAAAGGAACTTGATAAGTACAGCACGGAAAACTGCCGAATGGCCAATTCCCTGGTTTCACTGGCAAAGATTTACACGGAGAGCGAGGACGGCGGCGGTGCCGGAGTGCACGGATCAGTAAGGCGATTCTGGTACGATCTCATAAACTATAGCAGATGCTTTAGCAGGGCCAATCCCTCGTCCCACAACGGCTTTTTTTCGGCTTTTGCGCAGTTTAGGCTCCTTTACGATCGCTACAAGGGGGCACCCACAGAGTTTCAGGTTTTTATGGAACAGTCCTTGAAAATTAAACGAATGGGGAAACCGCTGCTTGGGAAAAGAGGAGAAGATCACTACGTTTTGCTTGTACATGCTTTTTAATTTTAAATGTTTTGGAAATTTTCTTCAACAAATTCCGTCGGGATAAGTCAAGTTGCCTTTTCCTTCTCTTTCATCGTCTTTGTAGTCTCCTTCGTATTTTATTACATTTGGTAAAGTTACCACGCCTTTTATTGTCTTTCACCGTCTTTCCACTACGTATTCGTATTTTCTTCCGTCTGGAGAAGTCAAAATGGCCTTGCCATCCCTAAAGATACCATTTTTCCAATATCCATCTAATTTAAATCCATTGGGCCAAGTAAAAACACCCTTTCCTTCTTTTTCATCGTCTTTCCAATCTCCTTCGTAATTTCTTCCGTCTGGATAAGTCAAAATGCCCTTGCCATCCTTTTTACCATCTTTCCAATCTCCTTTATATATTGATTCGTTGGGATAAGTCATAATGCCCTCGCCATACATTTCATTGTCTTTCCAATATCCATCGTATTTTCCTCCATCTGGCCAAGTATAAGTGCCTTTTCCTTCTTTTTTACCATATACGAATTCTCCTTCATAAGTATTACCGTTTTTGTACCAGGCCTTTCCTATAGGATATAATTTGCTGGTATGAGGGACACCGTGACGATAACTTCCTTTGTACCAATATTCTACCTCTTCTCTTGTAAGAGGGTTATTTGGCATTCTTTCCATTGGGTTTACGTCTTGTCCATTTTCTTGAAAAACTTCCAAAGAAAACTTATGCCTACTTGGATATGCTGTAAAAAAGGATAGAGGATCTTTCCGGTCTATCTCATCATAGAATATAGGACACTCTGGAGTAGTAGAAAAATCACACATTGCTTCTGAATTGTAACAGCAGTAACTTTCATCGTTATTAGGTTCACAAAACATTTCCAAAACCTCCTTAGTATCTTCCGTTGGTTCAATACGGGTTTGACTTTTGATGCAACCATTTTCTACAAGTTGAACTCTTGGTGAAGATTCATGAAATCCTGTATTTGAGCGGACATGAACAATAGACGCCCCATTAAAAATCTCCTTGATTGTTTGATTCTCTTCAATTTTTGTAATTATTTCTCTATTTGCCAAAAAAATTATATTCCTGTCCTCATTTCGAAAATAATTAAAGAATTTTTCATAAAAGTCTCTACCTTTAGTGTTGCTTGGCAAAGATAATGGCAAAGTTAACACCCCTCCGTTTAACCAGCGGAACGTAATTAAATCGTCTTCTTCTTCCCTTTTTCTTTTCTGTTCGGCACCATCGATAAAGGACAGTGACGCTATGGATTCACCAATCTTAACAAAGGATAACGGATCCATGGTCTTTAATTTAATGATTGTTAAAAAGGACTAGGTTATACACTTTATTCTTCCTGAAAGCTCTTTTTATCGTCTTGAATTTAGAACTACCTCTGGTTTATTGTTTCTCACTATATTTGATCTAGTAGAAAGAAGGTAAAAGGGACACTAGGATATAAACTTTTGCTTTTTAAGTTAATAATTCAGAAGGTTCTAAACAGAACAGCCGTTCTACCTTTTTTTTTACCTCATATGTTTTGCCTTCTTTATTTGTGACTTTCCCGTGGTAAAAATTATTGTTTCTAAACGTACCATCAAATTTTTCTCCAGTTGCAAGAGTAAGAATTCCCTCTCCTTCCATTTCACCATTTTTGTAATCGCCATCGTATTCATCTTTGTTTGGCCAAATCGCTAAACCCTTTCCATCCCTTTTACCATTTTTCCAATTTCCAGCATATTTTGATCCGTCTGAATACGTTATAAAGCCTCTCCCATTTGCTAAATCATCTACAAATTCTCCGAAAAATTCTGCCCCATCGGAGAAATAATACGTGCCCTCTCCTTCTTTTTTACCATATTCAAATCTCCCTACATAGATGTCACCGTTTTTGTACCAGGCTTGTCCTTGACGATAAGTTTCGCTGCTATGAGGAACACCGTGACGGTAACCTCCCCTATACCAATAATCTACTTCAATATTAGTTAGTGGATTTTTTGGCATTCTTTCCATTGGGTTTACGTCTTGTCCATTTTCTTGAAAGACTTCCAAAGAAAACTTATGCCTACTTGGATATGCTGTAAAA
>MDTG01270958.1_pt1 | contig 15398 bp, 24 predicted proteins | sample 811421 | NCBI WGS metagenome assembly MDTG01 (sample SAMN05326645, study PRJNA326480) | marine metagenome | isolation source: seawater | place: Pacific Ocean: South East | collected 2011
AAGAACCTGAAGATAGACTCAAAAAAGATAGAGGATTTATCCCAGGTGAGCAAGTCCCACCACAAGACGAAATTCGTCCAGGCGACAGAGGATTTACTCCAGGCAAGGATGGAGCAGTAAGACCACTGCCAGCCAAACCTAGTCCAGGTAAACCAAAGAAACCAAGAGTTCCGCCTAGCAAGCCAGCCCCAGATCCAATGCCTAGGCCAAAATTTCCGCCTCGCATTCCAGATACGCCAACAGCGCCTAGAAGAGTTTCGCCATCAGATCGTGACGAACCGACAATTTATATGGCTAAGTCAGCACGTAATCGTAGAAGACGTAAAGGTAGTCAGGAAGCATAATGCTTATTTGTGAGGTGATAAGAGAAGACCAGACTGATCTTCTAAATGATCTGGAGAATCTTATCACCAGAGCAAAAGCCAATGGGCATGATAAAATCAATACTAACATGATTTTAGCCAAACTACGTGCCGCTGGATACAGCATTGATATTGAAAGTTTGCTAGATTTATTACAAACAATCACAAGTGTAGGCAGTGCAAACAAAAAAGAGGTTACATTGGATACAGCGTTACCCCGTTCAGACGCTGGACCAGAAGACCAAACTGTAAAAAAGATGGCACAGAAACAGATGACCAAGGATAAAGAACTATGAGCTATTATATAAACAAGAATCAAGCTAGAACAATTGCGAGGGCAGACCTTACAATATTCAATGAAACACAAGCTCTTATGAAACAGGTCATAACAGATGCAGATGCAGGTTTGTACCAAACAACAGTTAGTGATGGTACAACAATGACTGAAAGCACACCAACTATTACTATCACTGGCAGTGCTGGCAATCCTACAATTGTTGGCACGCCTACTGTAATCATTGCCGCTCAAACTATTACATTGGGCACAACTGGAACAAACCTAAACAGTGTGATTGCTGATATCAACGATGCCGCAGTAAGTGGACTGGTTGCTAGTAAAAATACTTCAAATCAACTGGTACTCACATACACTGCACCAGCGGCAACAACTTGGAATGTTATAGTAGGAGCAGGCACAGCAAATGCTTCACTGGGACTCACTGCACAAACTTACACAGCAACAAATCCTAGCAGTGTTGACTATTACAACACATGGCAAGGCAGTGGTACTGATAGAGTAAAAACAGATCAGATGAATCAAGTAATTTTGTACTTCCAAAATCTGGGATACACTATCGAACGTTTGAAAAATACAACAACAAATAAAAATCTAAAATGGGTTATTAGCTATTGACATTGTAGCATAACAGTGTTACATTAGTTGCATGTTGAATATAACCACACCCTATCCTTATAAAGAATTCAAGAGAAAGAGCGTCAATGGAAAACGTTTATACGAAAATCCGTATGGCGATCCTGTCCCTAGTGTTACAACAATACTGGATAAAACGAAACCTCGTGAAAAGAGAGAAGCACTCGCCAACTGGAAGAAACGTGTGGGCGAAGCGAATGCTCAACGAATAGTTACTGAAGCCGCCAATGTTGGCACAATCATGCACAACATATTAGAGTATTGGGTAAAGAACGAAGAGTACACAGGTGAAACCATACTGCAAGCCAAAATGATGGCTGAAACAGTACAAAAAAATATTGAAGATGATATAGATGAAGTGTGGGGTAGCGAAGTAAACTTGTGCTATCCACAATTGTATGCAGGCACAACTGATTTGGTTGGGGTATACAAAGGCGAACCGCACATCATGGACTTCAAACAAACCAACAAGCCTAAAAAGCGTGAGTGGATAGATGATTACTTTATGCAAGCCGCGGCTTATGGCATGGCACACAACGAAGTATTTGGCACAAAAATTGAACGTGCGGCTATTTTTATGTGTAGCAGAAACTTAGATTGGCAACTATGGGAAGTAGGGCCAGAAGAATTTAAACAATGGGAAGAAAAATGGGCTCAGAGGGTCTCGGAGTTCTACAACTTGTCATAAATACTGTATCAGGAGCAACAAATGGCAGATACAAGAACAAGTAAAATAAAAGTAAGGCAAGGCAATTTTGCTGACTTGCCTGTGTTGGATCCAGGCGAGATTGGATACGCAAAAGATCAGAGAAGACTTTTTATCGGTAACGATACTGTAAACATTGGTACAGGCAATGGTGTACTAACACAGTTTACCGTGCCACTGGCACTGAGTAATCCAGTAATTACAACAGTATTCGTTGCAGGAACTGCGGTAAATGCAGTAGACTATTCATTGCTTGGTACTACACTAACATTTGCTAGTGCTCCTACAGGCGCAATCACGGTTAGTTTCAACAGTGAGATTGAAATTGTAAGTGATGTTACCTTACCTAGTTCAATTGAATTAGCCGCCAATGGTGCCGCGGCAGATACAGGATTTAGTGTAGACACTTCATTGTATAATATTGCAATTATCAACTATACTTTGGAAAGCACAAATGGTGTTCGTGTTGGTCGTATTAGATTGGCTACAGATACCAGTGCAAGTACAGTTATTATTGACGACAACTATACAGAAACCGCTGTAGTAAATGTAGTTTTCAGTGCAGATATTGCTACTGCTAATACTATGAAACTTCAGTACACAGACTCAGACAATCTTATCAGTAAATTCAAATATACGTATCAACTTTGGAACAGCAACTAGTAAACCGTGCTTGGTTCGAATCTCCTAGTACAAGACTAAGCCGTTGGCGAGATTTTAGACAAGCACTTGACACGAATGATACATACAGTGTTTGCAAAACTGTAGTTGAGTGGTGGAAGACTGCTCCTATAGTTAGTGTAAGCATTGACCCAGTAAACAGCAAGCATTGGCCCACACCTTGGGAAATGTTACATCAAGGAGATTTTTGTGATAACAGTTTAGCATTAGGGATGAGCTATACAATTTATTATGCAAACAACAACATCTCTAACGAGCTATTGTATATCACTGATAGAGACAATAGTATAGAAAAACTTTGTGCGTGGATTGATAATAAGTATCTGCTTAATTATGAACACGGAACGATAAGTACACTACCAACCAAAAACACAAGTGTTGGGTTCAAGACAAAAATTGAAGATGTTGCAAAACGCAACACATAACCTGGCCCGAACCAGCAATAAGTACAAAATAGATAGATAGAAGGAAAAACAGATGAGTGAAATTCAAGTAATCAAACGAGACGGTGATAGAGAAGCAATAGACCTAGAAAAATTACACAAAGTAGTATTTTATGCATGTAATGATATAAACGGAGTTAGCGCAAGTGAAGTTGAAATCAAAAGTAGTCTACAGTTTTTCAATGGTATTACCTCAAGTGAGATTCAAGAAACACTTATCAAAAGTGCCGCTGATCTAATCAGTGAAGAAAATCCTAACTACCAATGGGTAGCAGGACGATTGATTGTATATCATCTACGCAAGCAAGTATATCATCAGTTTGATCCTTGTCACATCAGAGAACTTATCGGACGCAATGTTGAAGAAGGATGGTATGATCCTGCACTGCTCACAGATTATACTGATGCAGAATGGGACGAACTAAACGACTACATCAAACATCAGCGTGACGAAAACTTCACATATGCGGCAATGGAACAGTTTAGAGGCAAGTATCTTGTGCAGAATCGTGTAACAAACGAGATCAAAGAAACTCCTCAAATGGCTTACATGCTAATTGCGGCAACACTATTTGCACATTACGATAAAGAATCTAGACTGCGATGGGTAAAGGATTATTATGATGCAATCAGTAAATTTGATATTAGCTTGCCTACTCCAGTTATGGCTGGGGTTCGTACACCTCAAAGACAATTTAGTAGTTGTGTGCTTATTGAAACTGGCGACAGTCTTGATAGTATCAATGCTACTACTAGTAGTATCGTCAAGTATGTCAGTCAAAAGGCAGGCATTGGCATCGGAGCAGGAAGCATCAGAGCACTTGGTAGTCCAATCCGCAAAGGAGACGCTTACCATACAGGAGTTGTTCCGTTCTATAAAATGTTCCAAAGTGCAACAAGAAGTTGTAGTCAAGGAGGAGTGCGCAACGGAGCCGCTACCTTGTACTATCCCATTTGGCACTTGGAAGTTGAAGATCTGCTAGTACTCAAAAACAACAAAGGCACAGACGACAATCGTGTGCGTCACATGGACTATGGTGTCCAATTCAACAAGTTGTTTTATGAAAGACTTATTAGTAATGGAAACATTACATTGTTTAGTCCAAGTGATGTGCCTGGATTGTATGAAGCATTTTTTGCAGATCAAGACAAGTTTAGAGAATTATATGAACGTGCAGAGCGCAATACAAAACTACGCAAAAAAGTAATTGGTGCAACAGAACTGTTCAGTCAGTTTATGGAAGAGCGTAAAAACACAGGACGGATTTATCTACAAAACGTAGACAATGCCAACGAACACAGCTCGTTCAAACAAGACGTAGCACCTATTAGACAAAGTAATTTGTGTGCAGAAATTGATTTGCCCACAAAGCCACTGAATGATTTCAACGACGAAGAAGGTGAAATTGCACTGTGTACACTCAGTGCTATCAATTGGGGCAACATCAAACGTCCAGAAGATTTTGCAAAACCTTGCGAACTAGCAGTAAGAGGACTTGATGCACTGCTCAGCTATCAGCGTTATCCAGTCAAAGCCGCAGAAATGGCTACAGCAGGTAGACGTCCACTAGGTGTGGGCATTATCAATCTTGCATACTGGATGGCAAAAAATGACATGACATACAGTGATCCAAACTTGGAAATGATTGATACATTTGCAGAGGCTTGGAGTTACTATTTGATCAAAGCAAGTGCAGACCTAGCAGTAGAGCAAGGTGCATGTTTGTGGAGTGATCAAACAAAATACAGTGATGGACTTACACCTAACCAAACATACAAGCAAGATGTGGACGAACTAATTCCACACAAAGAACGTATGCCTTGGAGAGAACTGAGAAGCCAGCTAAAGGAAACAGGTATTCGTAACAGTACACTAATGGCACTTATGCCAGCAGAAACAAGTGCGCAGATTAGCAATGCTACAAACGGCATTGAACCTCCACGCAGTCTTGTTAGTGTAAAACAAAGCAAGCATGGTGTACTCAAACAAGTGGTACCTGGTATCCACAAACTAAAAAACAAATACGAACTGCTATGGGATCAACGTAGTCCAGAAGGTTACATGAGTATTATGGCAGTATTACAAAAATACATTGATCAAGGCATCAGTGTAAACACAAGTTATAATCCGACGTTCTATGAAGATGAAAAAATTAGCATGAGTGAAATGCTAAGACATTTGATGATCTTTTACAAATACGGTGGTAAGCAATTGTACTATTTCAATACTTACGATGGACAAGGTGAAATAGATGTTGACAAACTAGCAGAACCAGATAATATAACAATAGAAGAAGAGTTCATGGGTGAAGAAGAAGCCTGTGATAGTTGCACAATTTAAGGAATAGAAAAGATGAGCGTACTAAATGCAAACCAAAGAAATCGTCACCTCGAAAGTTTGATGTTTTTAGATCCAAACGGCGGTGTAGACATTCAGCGTTACGATACACTGAAGTATAAACAGTTTGATAAACTGACAGATAAACAACTAGGATTCTTTTGGCGTCCTGAAGAAGTTGATGTATTGAGAGATGCGGCTGACTTCAAACAGTTGACAGAACACGAGAAGCATATCTTTACAAGTAATCTAAAAAGACAGATTCTTCTTAACAGTGTGCAAGGTCGTGCGCCTGCTGACAGTTTCAATCCACTGGTAAGTTTGCCCGAGCTGGAAAACTGGGTAACAACTTGGACATTCAACGAAACTATCCACAGTCGCAGTTACACTCACATTATTAGAAACGTATACAGTAACCCTAGCGTTATCTTTGACGAGATGATGGATATTCAAGAGATTGTAGATTGTGCAAGTGATATCAGCAAGCATTATGATGACCTTATTGAAATGGGTCAATGGTATAACCTACTAGGCGAAGGTAAACACACAATCAACGGCAAGAAGATTACAGTTGATTTGTATGAACTCAAAAAACTAATTTACAAAGCAATGGTAAGTGTAAACATTCTTGAAGGTGTGCGCTTTTATGTGAGCTTTGCATGCAGTTGGGCATTTGCTGAACTCAAGAAGATGGAAGGTAATGCTAAAATTATCAAACTTATCTGTCGTGACGAGAATGTACACTTGGGCAGTACACAAACACTGCTGAAACTAATGCCAAAAGATGATCCAGACTTTGCTAAGATTGCACAAGAAACACAAGACGAAATGGTGCAATTGTTTATAGATGCTGTGGATCAAGAAAAAGCATGGGCAGATTACTTGTTCAAAGACGGTAGCATGATTGGTTTGAATGCACAACTATTGCACGAATATGTGGAATGGACTGCTAACAAACGTATGACAGCCGTAGGACTGCCTAGCCCATACAAAGGCGGAAGTAATCCTCTACCATGGACACAAAAATGGATTGCTGGTGCAGAAGTACAAGTGGCACCACAAGAAACTGAGATCAGTAGTTACGTTATTGGCGGAACAAAGCAAGACGTAAACGGCAGTACTTTTGCAGGAATGAAACTGTGATCACAGTATACAGCAAGCCATTGTGTCACTATTGCACAATGGCAAAACAATGGTTAGAAAAACACGGATTTGCATACGAAGAAATTCGAGTGGATACCAATCCAGAAGCTAGAAATTTTTTGATAGAGGAAGGGCATAGAACTATGCCTCAAATCTATCACAAAGGTAAACTGCTAGTAGCTGGTGGAGGGCAAGCACTTGTTCGTATGAATCCAGACACAGTAAGAGAACTTATAGGAGAAGTCGATGTTGGTGATTTCAAACTTTAGCAAAGGCGATATTATTACAGCCAAACTCAGCACAGGCGAAGAGATTGTAGCACGTTTTGAAAGCTCAAGTGCTGACGAACTAAAAGTAGTAAAGCCCACAGTGCTTACACTAAATCCTCAAAACGGACAAGCAATGCTTATTGCTTGGCTAATGAGTATTGATGCACACAGTAGTGAACCTGTTAGCATCAAAGGCAACCAAATTGTTGCAACTGCACGTACTATCAAAGGACTTGCAGACAGTTATACACAAAGTACAACGGGGATTGCACCAGCAAGTAGTTTGCAACTATAAATACTTGCATGGCAGACTTTATTCACAGACAAAGAGACAGTAGATCCTGTGGTGCAAGCACAATTACAAAAACCAGTAAAACTCGTGTAAACGGTAGGTTTGTTAGCACTGACGGTGATCCAAACACACATGGTGGTGGTGCTCTCAAAAGCAGTATTGGTAGAGTTAGAGCCGAAGGTATAGTTGTTGTAGTACAAGGTGATAATGCAAGTCCAGACAGTTTATGTCCTATTCCAGGTGGACCACACTGTAATCCAAAAGCCTCCAGTGCTAGTAACAACACAAGGGCAGGTAACGGATCATGAGCTTCAAAGATTTTCCAGGCGGACTACAAAGTGCTAACGACTATCTTGATACAAGACATCATATTGGCGGCACAGTAGCACAAGGCAATGATGCTTTCAAAAGTGTATTACAAGCTGAATACAGTTTTACACTCAGAGAATTGTTGTGCGGACTACTCAGTGGCAATGGTGTAAAGTTACCAAACATACAATTGTGTATGCATGCCAATATTCAAGAATTACTAAAACTTCCTAACATTCAAGGCGAAATAGCAGATGCACTCAACCAACTGTTGGATGGTGTTGAAGACTTTATGGATCATACCAAACTGGACAGTGTGTTAGGTCGTTTGAATGGTGTACTAGCAGAAGCACAAAACGTAGCTAATCTTATAAACTTCTGTGCAAGTCCTGTTGATCCTATTGCTATTCCAAATATGCTTGAACGTGCTATGGGTAGTTTCCTTGGTGTGGGTAAAGCAATTGCCAATGATATTGGTAGTATGGATCCAGGAAATGTTTGTGCATGTATTAGTACAAACGGAGGATTCAATGCCAGTGTATTCAACGGTGGTGTACTAGGACGCATTGCTAACAATATAAATGCTATCACAAGTGGCAGTTTGCTACAAAGTGAAATAGATGCAATTAGAACTGACGTTACTGGTGTTACTGATCGTATCAAGAATATGATCAATTTTGAAAATAATATCACAGGCAGTTATCTACAAGGTGGTAGCCAATTTGCTACACCAGACAGTGGATGTAACACTGAGGTAGGTGTACTGCACAACAGTAACAATGGTGGTATTGCAGGAAATGCACGTTTGATGGCGCAAATGAAAAGTCTATATGATAGACTAGGCGGCTATCCTGTACAGTACAGTTTGGGAGACAACAGTGGTACACAGTATGATGCAGATGGAAACCGTTTACCACTAGGAGAAGTAATTGAGTATCCAAACATTTTCCACTTGTTGTTGGATCCAGAACTACTAGAAATACTACAACGTGATGATGATCCACAGCCAGATGTATCTACACAAACTCCTGTGTACGATTATTGTGGTAGTATTATTGGATATACTACAAACTATCAACAACGTGAAGGTGAGAAAAGTAAAGGTAGCACACCTACAACTCCAAACAGCCCAGGATATAATGCAGGTGGTGTAGTTACAGATACTAGTAATGTAACCAATAACAGCGGAAGTGTAGGTACTACAACTATTATCAATAACTTTGGTGGTAGTGGAAATACACTTTACATTGTTAGCAACGAAGCGGCACAACTAGCACTACAAGCAAACACAAATGATATTATTGTACGAACAGATATTCTCACAATATTCACACGCAAAGACACAAATACAAATCTAACAGGAACACTCACTGACTTTGAACAAGCAAGTTTCACTGCACTAGAATTTTTGACCAATCTAAACGTTGAACCAGGCAACGGACTTGTTGTAAAAGATTCAGGTGTTAGTAGAGCTAGAAAAGTTGTAGGTGGCAGTGGACAAGTAAAAATTACTAATCCAGATGGTATTGGTGGTGACATTCAAATTGACCTTGAAGAGAATCCAAGAATACCAGGCACAGCGGCAATTAGAATACCAGTTGGTACAACTGCACAAAGACCAAACACTGAAATTGGTGAAATAAGATATAATTCTGACACACACAAGATTGAAGGTTACTTTGGAGATACCAACAGTTGGCGTAACATTGGCACAGGTGGTGGCAGTGGCACACTGAACACAGGTAACAATCTTGGCAGTGGTAGTCAAGTATTCAAACAAGTAAGTGGTAGTGAACTACAGTTTAGAACAATTACCAGTTCAGGTGCTATCAGTCTAAACACTAGCGGTACAGAAATACAAGTCAGCGAAAGCATTACAGCCAGTAATGTTGGGGGCGGTGCAAATGTTTTCAAACAACGTACAGCAAACAATTTCGAATATAAAACACTAACCAGCACAGATGGCAGTGTTGCAATTACTGCAAACACAGACACAGTAGATCTCAGTGCAGATCCTAATGTACTAAAAGCAACTGCTCAGACCACAGATTCTACTGCAACTCCAATACAATTCAACGGTGCATTTCCTGCTCCAGCCACAGGCAAAACTTGGTTTTTTGCTGTTATGGCATTGGCAGTAAGCACAGCAGGCAGACGACAAGCATTTGAAGTCAAGGGCGTAGTAGAAGGCACAACACCTAGTTTGGTTGGAACCAACAGTAAGATTGATTATCAGAGAAGCACAGCAGATATTGGTGTTGATCTTTGGGATCCAATGGCAAGTTATGTCATCGGAGATGTTGTTGAATACGATCTAAACACATATACTGCAAACGCAAACATTACAGGTCCAGCCGCCGCACCAGATGTAAACACTGATTGGACAGTCACATACACAGGTTGGAACGTAAACGCAGAAGTAATAGGCGGTGTGTTTAGAATACGTGTCAAAGGCGATGCCAGTGACACAACCAATTGGACCCTTAGACTAACGTTTCTAGAAGCATAAATACTAAGTCAATGAAAAAGATGCATTTTTTCAATCTTTTTTCTTGACATTCGAGTCGTCTTGCCATAAACTCTTACTATAGTAAGAATGAATGGAAAGATGTCATGGCACAACATGAAACTAACATAGGCAAAGAGAGGCTAAAAAAATGAGGTCAAAAGACACTGGCAATGGTAGAAGAATACTGGCTAAAGTAGAAGTCCCGCTGAGTGTAGAAGATATTGCAACTTATGCACTTAGATACTTGGAAGAAGTCGGAGATGACGATCCAAGAGATACCCTTATCAACAGCAACAAAAGACAAATTTTCAATATGGCAAAAACTGCTATATTCCGTTGGGGTACGGAAGAACCCAAAGATTATATTGCTGAACACATGAACGGACATTTCAAACCCGTTGAACAAATTGTAAAATATAAATTTCCGGAGTGTGATTGATGGCAGAAATAATTGATTTGAGAGTTGAAAAAGCATTGCGTACAAGCGGTCTCAAAGACAAAGCACTTGTACAAGATATTATAGATCAAGGTTATGATCCTTGCGATCCTTTAGATTTGCACAACTACTACGAATGGAAGAAGTTTGAAAACCTAATCTATACGGATAAAGTTGAACATAACTGGACAGATGAAGCAATTGACAATCTTATGCGAGATGTCAAACTGTGGAATGAAACAGAAACCACCACTGTTACAGTGGAGTATGATCCTAAAATTTTCGAGTAAAACATGAGATTTATAGTACTAGCATTTGTACTTGCCGCCTGTCAAGCGTCAGGCCCCAGTACATTCACACACACGTTTCACGACAATGATCGTGACACAGACACACACATTGTACAAGTTCAAGAAACTCCAACTGTTGAACAAGCAGTTGAAGTAGTACAAGACACAGTACCAAGCCAACCACAGCCAGCACCGCCCGTAAATGAAAGTGCCTGCCCTAGCGGATTATGTATGTAAAAAAAAGGTTGACATAAGATATCTTGGTGCTATACTGTGTATATAAGTTGAAAAGAAGGAACAAGATATGAAAATCACTGTTATACATTGTGCGTTCGAAGAAGGTGAAGCAATCAAAGTTGCTGAAGTAAACGTTACTCATACAAATCAAATTATGGAAGCATTGGAATATGCTTATAGGTGGACCAACAACGTTATGGGTAGTTGGAGTAGAAAAGAGCAATACTTCGACAATGGTGAATCCAATGGTGATTTCAACGAAGATGTTACTGTGCTAGCACCTTTACATGAAGGTGGTATGGGACTAAGATCCACTAGCATGCGAGATCATATGTGGGTAAACTTAGAAGATGGTTCTAAGACACAAGAGATATATGAGGTTGCAATGCTTGGTTTTGAAAAAATCGGCGATATTGAACCTTTTGGAGACACAATGATCCAAAAATTAAGTGCGTAATTTTTTCAAGAAAAATTATAAGTCATTGAAAGTGCAGGATTCTTTTCTGCACTTTTTTCTTGACTATAAGACGTCTTGGTGCTAATATGTATACATAAGCTAAAAAAAGGAGAGAAGATGTCAGAACAGTTAGAACTTTTTACTAGTAATTGGGGTGTTAGAAGCGATGTTGCTCATTTACAAACTAAACTAGAAGAAATGCTTCCTGTAATGGGTAAAGTAAAAAATGCTAACAAGAACAAGAAACTTGAAACGTTTCGTAGAGCACAAAACTGTGTTTATGACATTTTCAACAACGGTCTAATGAACCGAGGTAAATCATTGAAAGTTTTAGGCTTGAAGAAGTATGAACTTCCACTAGAAGTATACAGAGGTGGTGAATTGCTTATGAAAGCCAATTGGGAAAGAATCGAAGAGATTGTTAGTTGGAAATTTGCTCCAATTATACAAGAGGCGGCTAAAGAACAAGGGATAGCATAATGATTAGAATTTTCAATTCAGCAGTGCCCGGTGAACGTGAAGTTGCAATGGACGATGTAAATGTCGTAACCATGAAGATGGACCACTACGGTACACCTTACATATTGTTTGAGCATGAAGACTTTCCACTTGGTGCTCTACGTGCAGAATACAATGGAACCAATTGGGAATGTGATTTAGACTAATGTTTGATGTATTCTCAGATAAAATTGGAACTGTTCGCAGTGCTTTGACTCTAGCTGATGCAGAGAAGAAAGCAAAAAAAGTTGCCAAAGATATTGGCCCAGTCGCAATATTCAAACGAGAAGATCCATTTACAGTTGTCAAATGGGTATTCCCAAGGAGCAAATAATGTCAGTGCAAGAAACACTTGAAGAAATTGATAGCAAGCTAGATGAAGTAGATGCGCTCGTAATGAGTATGCCACTTCAAGATAGTGTAAAACGTGAATTGGTAAAGCATATCTATACAATGTATGCTGAACTAGAAGAAGCCGTCGAGCTTCGTCCTGTAGACTTTAACTAGGAGGACTTATGGTAGATCTACTGCAAGATATTGAAAGACTTGAGAGTGCAGTTATTAATTTAACTGAAGGCGCAAGCGATGAAAAGCGAATGGCAATTTATTCGCTTGAAAGTATGATTGCTGAAAAGAAAGCAGTCGTTGAGCAATTCGAAAAAGAATTTGCTCTTGACAACGCACAGTAAAAGTACTATATTGTATACAAAGAAAGGTGACAATATGAGTACTTACGAAGTTGAAACTGTGTTTTATAACAATCACGGCGGTATCCAAACAAAAAATTATGACTTGTTCAGTAGCAAACAACAGGCAGTAAAGCACATGAACAGTCAAATAAAACAGAAAGCATATTTGGTACAACGTGGTAAAATCAAAGACGGTAGTGTTCAGTTAGTTGACGAAAATGGAAAAGTCAAAGAACAACTAAGTCTTGGACAATTGTAAATATAACGAGCGAGGCAGAGTTATGAAGTTACTAGTATCAGCACTTTCAGTTGTACTGAACAGTGTTTTAATTGTATCTATGGTAACCGTTTACCATACAGCCACAATGGCATCAGGAGCGACCCTAGTAGGCGGTCCTGACACAATTGACATCGTAGATGTCCCAGAAACAGAAATACACAATCAACAAGTTTATCCAAATCTAATAAGCAACAAACAAGCACACTGTTTGGCACTGAATGTTTATTATGAAGCACGAGGCAGTAACCTTGCTGACATGTATGCAGTGAGTGATGTTGTACTCAACCGTGTACGTGATACTCGGTATCCAAATACCATTTGTGATGTGGTATACCAAGGACCAACTCGTGAAAGTTGGAAAACAAAACAGGACCCTGACTTGCCGGATGAAGAAAGAAAGTTCAATCCTATTAGAAACATGTGCCAATTCAGTTGGTACTGTGATGGTAAAGATGACATACCAGATGATGAAACAGGATGGGCAACTGCACAAATGGTAGCAGGAAGTATCTTGTTTGCAAACAAACATCGTGGACTTACAGAAGGTGCAACACACTATCATGCAACATATGTAAGACCCAATTGGCGTAATGATAGAGGCATGCAACACGTTGGACGTATTGGTAGCCATATTTTCTATCGTTGGGAGTAAGCCAACACTAGCATAAATACTTACATGCTAGTAAATGAAATCATAACGAATACTAAACTTAGTGAGGGTCCAAACGATCCTCACATTTTTAAGGCAATCTTTTTAGCTGGAGGTCCAGGTAGCGGTAAAAGCTATGTGGCCTCTAAACTTTTGACTAGTGCTGACTATGGTTTGAAAACAATCAACAGTGATGATATCTACGAATATCTTGCTAAGAAACAAGACATAGATTTGAGTGACCCAGATCAAGTATACAGTGACAAAGGTCAACAAGTACGTAACCGTGCCAAAGAAATTACAATGAGCAAACAAGCCATGCACTTGGATGGAAGACTTGGAGTTATCATTGATGGCACAGGAAAAGATCCAGCAAAAGTACAAAAGCAAAGCAATGACCTAAAAAGTCTTGGCTATGAAACTATGATGTTGTTTGTCAACACCAGTGAAGAAATAGCACAGGACAGAAATAAAATGCGACCAAGAAGATTACCAGACAAAGTCGTTAGTGATATGTGGAAACAGGTTCAAGATAACATAATGCGTTTCCAACAAATTTTTGGCAGTGCAAACTTTCATGTTGTAGACAACAGTGGTGGACTAGAAGATCCAGACCGTAAAGAAAATTTTGACAATGTAGAGAAAGCAATCAGGGCATTTATTAGTGCGGCACCAACCAACCGTATTGCTCGAGCATGGCTTGCAGATCAGCAACAGAAACGTGTGAAATCCGATAAATAGTATAAAGATAAAGGATTTTGCATATGTATACCTATCAATGTACAACAGTAAGAGTAATTGACGGCAACACCGTCGACGCAAGCATTGACCTAGGTTTCAATGTAGTTATCAAACAACGAATAAAGTTATACGGCGTCAGAGTGAATGATATTAGGGATCTCGATGCTGACAACAAACAACTAGCAGTGTCGAGTAAAAATAAACTTGCAGAATTATTAGGTAGCGAGTTTGTCTGTGAAACCATTATGAACAAACGTGGCAAAGCAGGCAGAGTAATGGGAAAAATTTTCAAAATAGATCCAAATGGACAACAGGTTAGCGTGAATGATCAACTAATAGAACTAGGTTACGCTGAAAGATTTGGAGAATAAATCATGTTTTTAGGATTTTTAGTATTTCTCACTGCCCTTACCATCAGTGGAATAGCAATATACTATAGTGTAGCTGGCTTGGTTGCAATCTTTGCCGCCGCCGCAGTTCCTATTATGATCATGGGAGGCGCACTAGAAATTGGTAAACTGGTAACCGCAGTTTGGCTACACCGTTACTGGCGTCAAGCCGCCTGGTGGTTGAAAAGCTACCTCAGTCTAGCAGTTGTCATACTCATGTTTATAACCAGCATGGGTATATTTGGTTTCCTTTCAAAAGCACACATCGAACAAACCAGTGCAAGTATTGAAAGTGTAGAACAAGTAGCACGTATTGAAACTGAACTAGCAAGACAACAAGCAATTATTGTTCGTGCAGAACAAAAGATAAAAGAAGCAGAGAACAGTACTGGTAATCGTAATGATGATATCAATGCACAAATAGAAAAAGAACAACAACGTATTGACAATGCATACGAACGTATCAAGCCTGCAATTGAAGAACAACAAAAGATTATTGCAGATGCCAGAGACAGTGATGCTGACAGAACCAAACCATATGAAGACCAACTAACCAAAATTACAGACGAATTGGTTAGACTGGATAATAATGCTAAAGAATACGAAGCAATCATCAGTGGACTAGATGTTGACACCAGTGCCATTGATCCAATACAAGCACAAATTGCAACTATCAAAAATACAATAGCAAAAGTTGAAGGACAAATTGCTAGTGGTGAAAGTGAGCAAATCAAACAAGCACAACTTAC
>MDTG01390788.1_pt1 | contig 15398 bp, 8 predicted proteins | sample 811421 | NCBI WGS metagenome assembly MDTG01 (sample SAMN05326645, study PRJNA326480) | marine metagenome | isolation source: seawater | place: Pacific Ocean: South East | collected 2011
ACAACAGTCGTCGCCAGCGCAACGACAACAGAAACAACAACGCGTTCAACCGACCGCCGCGACAAGCAACAACAACAACAACAACAACAACAACAACAACAACGACGACGACGAAGCGTCAGTCGAGACTCCGGAATATATCTTAGACTTAGCAAAAGCGTACGCGTTAGCGCTCGGGTGGTTTCACAAAGGCAACGTTGAAAAGTCTATCGTAGATTTACTCAAAATGCTCTCGATTTCTCCGGACGCGTTTCCATTCGGTGCGAAAGGCGGAGCAGAAGGAGAGGTTGAGATTTTCCCGTCCGGGGTGTTTGCTCGCAAATTTGCTGCGCTAGTTTTGGCCAACTCCGGGACGCTTCCATTTTCACTCGGCCCAAATGCACTGGAGGCGTTATCTGAATCTAAAGCGGTAAAAGCGCACGCGCCAATGTTGGTGCAAGATTGCACAAACTTTCTCTCTGCGCTCGCCGCGTCTGCAACAACGGTAACAAAAATATACGACGACGCGACGCCGTTAGCTTCGTCGAGACAAAAAAACAAAAATGGGAAAGCAGATAATAGCAGAGGAGGTGCCGTCGGCACGCGCACAGATGCAACTTCGGTCCGTCATCCACACAATAAATTTGGGTTAGTTTCCAGAGCTAACGCGCATGCTCGGGAGAAATGGCGCGACCAACTCGTCGCTTTGCTTTCGCCAGATGCCAAGTTCAACGCATCGTCATTCATGGCACCAACTGGAGCAACTGGCGCGCCATCGTCGAAATATTATCACCAGAATGCCGCGAACGCGTTCGCGAGAAAATGCAGAGAAATTTTCGATTCAGCGAAATCTAAAGAAGACGCCAGATGGCTCGCAGATGTTTTCGTACGGAAAATGTTGAAAAGTGCCGGCGAAGGTGAAACTGAAGAAGATATCGGTGCCACAGTTTCGGCTGCGAGGTTATCGGCGTTGCGAGAGCGTTTGATGGGGGGTGGTGGAGTTAGTACTAGTGTTAGTGCGCAACATCATAACAATCATCAAATGAACGGAAGAGGTAGTAGTTTAGGTAGAGGTAGTAGTAATAGTCTAGGCGGGGTAAGAGGAATGTATCAAGGACGAGGTGGAGGAAGAGGGAATCAGCATGTGTCATCGACATCGCGCTCTTCGCAGCAACATCAGCACCACCAACACCAGCAACAAAGTAACGAAGTATCTGCCTCAACGACGACGCAAGAATCTTCGTTCACGGCAATGTTTCAGCCGGCGTTTCGACCGTACGTTTGCGTCTTGGAAACGGCAGATTCCGCTCGTTTCTCCGCAGCCGTGTCTCGGTCGCTCGCGGATGCGCTCAAAGCGCTCGATAAAAGTTACGCGACGTCTGTGAAGAAAGGAAAAGGAGATGAATTGGACGAAGGATCCGAAGAAGCGGACGATGTTATGCGTTCATTCGGGGTAAACCCGAAAGATTTTACCGCTCGCGCGCTCGCGGCGAAGTGCTGCGGGAAATTTCTCGGCCTTTTGCGATTTTGCTTGGACGGATACTCCTCCGTCGTCGCTTTTGATGGATTACCCACCATAGAGCTGTGCGTGGAGAGTTTGCGCATTGCAACTGCCCAAAATGGACTCATGCTCACGCTCCCGTGGGTATCGGAATACGTGAAATTCATGCCGTGGGAAAACATGGAAGAAGCGACTTTAGTGTTCTCCTCGAAGGGTTTCATCGATTTAACGTCCTGGTTTCGTTCGGCATCAAAAAGCATGAAGTTGCGCGTAGGTAGTTATGGTGATAACAGTTGTGCAAGTGATTTTGGTCCGTCTCGATCGCTTCGATCTGTCGAGGATGTTTCGTCGATATCGGCGGTGAGCGTTCGCGTGATTCGACATCTCGTTCGAGAAACGCTTCATTTCAGGGCGCCAACTACGACTGCGAAATCAGTGGAGTACGCAAAGTTAGCTTCAACGTCGCATTTGCATCCCGCGGGACCTGTTCCGAAAGCGTTCGTCTCGAACGCGTTCGACAAATTAAATTCTAATTTAATTTATGAGAACGATTTTGACGCGCTGGCGGAGTGGGGGTCGAACGCAACCGCGGGCGGATATGATTTCACGCCAAACGTCATCGACGATTCCTTGTTACAGAAAGTAATTGGCGTGGATGTCGAGAGATGCATATCGGCGTTACGAAACGACGTGGCTTCAAACCGATGGAGCCAGGATGAAATTGAATCTATTTTGAGCCAAAGTAATACGCATCAAGCAGCAGTTCTACCGAAGCGAGAACTGGGAATCGAAGGAGAAGACGAAGGAAACCGACAAAGGGTCGTTCCAGTCCTGGTTCGAAAGATTGCGCCCATCTCCGCATCAGTATCACCAACGAAGATAACGGACACGAAAATGTCGCTCGAAACGAGTCCATCGTTAACGTCCACACCATCTTCCTCTATGATATTGACGGCAAATCCAACTCGAAGTTTACAACGCGCGTTTCTTGCGGCAAATCCTCGACACAAAAACATCGTCGATTTTGCCGTCGACGCTGCTGTTTTAGCCTCGGTGGACCACGTGTTGCGCCAGGAAATACCAAACGCGTTGAATTGCGTCTCGGAGACGCTCGATAACGCGTGTGAAATAGCAGCAACTGTTTCTGCGGCTGAACAGAAAAGATTACATGCGATGAACACCAGTGAGCAACGTCAGTGGAAAATGACCAAACCAACGCTTGAAGATGCATGGAGTTCGGCGTTTGAAACTGCAATTGAACGCGCGACCATGTTAGCTCTACGGGAAATTGGGAGTGTCATCGCGAAAAAAGCTGCGGATGATGCCGCGAAAAGGGCCGGCGCAGCAGCAGCCGCGTTGTTGCGTGAACCGTCATCCGAGGAGGACGACGTGAAGGATGACAAGATAAAGAAGAAGAAGAAGAAAACACCCTTGTCACCGGAAGCCTCCGCAGCCGCAGCGGTCGCCAGAGATGCTGCGAGACAATCCGCCACGGAACGCTCCAGGTTAGCGGCGCCGTTTGAGCTTCGCAAAGCCATTGTTGACGAGGCGTCGCGAAAATTGCGCATGGCGCTGAGAAATCTCGCGAGCAACGAGGAAGAAGAAAAGGAAAAAGAAGAACACGCTCAGGCCGTTCAAGGGAAGAAGATCGCAGCAACAACAGTCAAGACCACGAGTAATGAGAAACAGAGTTGCGACGAAAACGACGAAAACTTAGTCGCCGACGTCCAATCGGCGGCTTTGAGCGCCATCGCCAGAGTTTTGTCCGAAGCGCAAGGTTGGGCACCAGGATCGCTCTTAGCAGTATCGCGCGAACTTGCAAACGCTCGAAATCCAAGCGATGAAATAGGTGCCAAAGAACTCGCGAGAATGTGCGAAAACTGCTCGAATTCAATTCGATCTGTGTTAGTGTTGGACGAGAGTTGGAGGGACGCGTTGTTCACGTCGCAGCAGCAACAAAAGCAAAACGCGGCAGTCGTTTTGTCTTCGTCATCCGCGATGTCGCCTTCAGACGCGGCCCTCGGGCCGAACGCCTTATCGACCGCCGCGTCTTTGCTCGCGAAACCATCCGATGCGCCCGGTAAAGCGTTCAAAAAAAACGCGGAAGCTGGTCGGCCGAGAGACGCGTTGGCAAGAGCCTTGTGCGCGCTTGCTCGCGCTTCCATGGCGCTCTTCTTAGCCCCTCCGCAACCGGCGTTGATTAAGCCTGACCGACACGGCGGCGTTTCTCTTTCGAGCGCGTTAGTTTCTTCTGCGAGTAGTGGTGCAGATAACATCAATTCGAACGGCAACATCTCATCGGGTGGTAATACGGACGGCACGAAGCAAAATATCGGTTGGGGCGTCTCTCGCGATGGCGTGTGTGAATCCGTTCGCCTGGCCGTCCTCAACGCCTTCGCGCTGGCTTCTCCGATTTTGGAAACTCTGGACGCGTTCGCTCCACCCGACGCCGTCAGCGTCTGGAACGAAATTTGTGGCGAACTCCTCTTCCCGAAAAACTGGATTCCAGTTTTGCGCGTGTTCCCTCATTCTCCGTTTGCGCAACTCCGAATCGAAACCATCGTCTGCGACGTGTTCGCTTCCGTTCCAGATGGAAAAGCCTTGACGTTCCGTTTGAAAAAGTTTCTCGAGACGCAGTTTGGTTTCTCTAACACCGGCCTTGGTGAAACGTCTTCTGCGACCTCTACCAATAAAACAACAATCAACGCCATGGGCACCTCTCTCCTCCTCCGCTTCCTCGTCAAACTTCTCGACGCTCGGATCGGACGGTACGAAGAAACCGTAGCGGCGGCGGCGGCGGCGGCGGAAGACGAAGACGCCGACGACGTTACAAACGTCAAAAGAGCCGCGCTCAGAAACCACTCCACGATTCACATCGAGTGCAAAGGGTGGGAAAAAATGCACCCGATTATTCGTTTCGTCGCTAAAGACGGTCCGAACGCGCGTTCGCCGCACTCGGTCGATAAAATCGAAAGTAGAGTCCGCGCGCTTCGACGTTTCGAGCGGGCGTAGTGTACAAAATGACACGTGTTACGTGTACGCTTACCTGAGACATTTCTCATCGTCCGCATAAAAAGTACGCGCAGAATAAAGTCATCATGTTTACCGCCCACGTCGCGCATTTCGTCGTCCCTGGGTCGAAAACCAAAGCCACGTCGTCTCGTTCGGGAACGATGCGAATCGACGCCTTTTGGAAGAAAGAAGCGCCCACAACTCCGCCTTCGGGAAAAGAATCGTCATCATCGGGAGGATTGTTCGGGAAGCGACAAAGAAAAAGCAGCCAACAACCGCAAACGCCGGTCGCGTACGAGGAAACGAAGACGGAAGCGTACGCGAGAATTCGCAAGCAGCGCGCGATGCGAAAGGCTGAGTTTGAAGCGCGGGAGAAAGGCGGGTTATCGCAAGCGCTGTTTAAAGTCACTCGAGCGTTGGACTTTCAAGAGGATATCGCGGCAGATAGAGGGTTGCTCAGAGACGCGAAACGGATGCGAAAAGGGGAGTCGATGAGCACGGAGCAATACGGCGCGCTGCGAAGGAAAGTTGGAGGCACGAAAGGTGGTTTTTTCGGAGAATCCGTGGACGTGACGGGAAAGTATAGGGATTCTGGGTGGACGAAAACGAACGAGGATACGACGACGAGCGACCAGTCGTTCGCGCCTTTACTCGGCGTCGTTTTGGTAGGAGTTATCGCGACGCTCGTTCTCGTCGCGCAGCAAGTGCCGTAGGATGTAGAGCTCCATTTATTAGTATCGTGCTATTTATCTGTGGTATTGTCCGTTGGTTTATGTATCTATCTGTCTACGTGTACTGTTTGGCTTCGTCTGAGTTGTACCACTTTGCGACGCTGGCTATGCCGTCTTCGAGCGAAATCTTAGCTTCGAAATCGAGAAGTAATTTAGCTTTGGTAACGTCCGCGAACGTACCGCCAACGTCTCCGGGTCGCTTCGGGAGCTTTTCGATTACGACTGCATCGTCTGAAGTAGACTTGAGCTCGTCAGATGCGGCTTTTTGAACCGCGGATACGAGCCGTCCTAAAGTCACCGCCTCGCCTCTCGAAATGTTGACCGTTTCGCACGTCGATCCTTTTTCTCTCCACAATGCTTTTTCAATTCCCGAGCACACGTCTGAGACGTGACAGTAATCTCTCCAAGTGTCGTCGCCATCGCCAAACATGGTGAGTTTCTTTTCACTCTCGTCCCCGTTGCTTAACAACGTTCGCATGAACCGACTAATTGCCATATCTGGTCGTCCTCGGTTGCCGAAGCACGTAAATATTCTAGAAATCGTAATCTTCTTCTCCATCTCCTCAAACGCTCGCCCGTAACTTCGCACCACTGCTTCGCACGCAATTTTACTGAACGCATACGGACTCGTCGGCATAGACTTTCCGTCGTCACCCATGACTCCTTCCTCTTCTTTCGATGCCACCATTTTTCCCGCCCCGTCCCCCGCCGCCGCCCCGGCCTTCTTCTCGGCGCCGTCGCCGTACGTCGCGCCGCTGCTCAACAACACAAAGTTCCCTCGCAGTCTCTTCGCAAGTTCGATCATCGTCGCCGTCGTTTCCACGTTCGCCCGAAACGCTCCCATTGGGTCGTCCAGCGTTGAATGTACGCCGCTTTGTCCCGCGCAGTGGACCACCCCGATCCTCCTCCTCCTCCGTTTCTTCTTCTTTTTTCCATCATCATCATCGAAGATGACATTTTTCAACTGTTTTTCCATCGCGTCCATCGCGCTCAGCGACAGATATCCTTCGACGAAGACGAACGCATCGTCGTCTGATTTTTTGTTGGACGACAGCAGTCGCTTCAGGTTTGCTTTTTTGTGTCCCATCGGGCACGGCCCGAGCTGTCGCGACGTCACGTCGATGCCGACGACGACGATGTCTCTCAAGGTCGTTTCCCGGAGGAGATGCTCGACGCAATGGGAGCCGATGAATCCCAACGCGCCGGAGACGATGACGACGTCCTCTCGTTCGTCGTCGTCCTCTTCTTCGCTTTTTTTGCATCTCAAAGTCGATAAAATCATCATCCGCGAAGGAGGAGGAGGACGACGAGGAAGAAGAAGAGGCGTCCTTCGTCTCGACCAACAAAGTCGTCGTCGTTTCATCGGAGGGGAGAAGGACGGCAGAGCCGCACCGAATGAGGTCGTGGAACGCCCCCGGGAACGCCGACCCATGTGACTGCACTGGACGGTTAAAGTCACGGATGACATAGTAAAAAGTGTACCAGACCAGTTAAAACGACCTTTGAGTAGGAATGTACGCTATTCCTCGCAGGACTGCCGAACAACAACAACATCGAGGTCCATTTGTGTGACGACTTTTTTCCAATCGGGATGTGATTTTCGTCATCGCTTCTCCTTCAGAGAGACACGCGACACTCGAAAGACGCTGCTCGAGAACAACGTCCGAGAGAAGCGTTCGAGAAGACGACGACGACGACGAGGTTTTTGCCTAAAGCGGCGTCGTTTTCTTTTATCCCTTTTCCGCCGCGCGAGAGAGAGAGAGAGAGAGAAAGAGAGGCAAACATCTCGAACGCATTTCTTCTTCCCCTCTCGTTGCTCGACTTGGACCACCTATAAAAGGAGAGCAGTAAGAGCCTACCCTTTTGTTTGAGACGACGACTTATTTTTTGTCGACGACGACGACGAGGAGGACGATAATAATGGGTGTCGTCGTCGTCGTCCGGACGCGTCGTCTCGTGGGTGCGCTCGTCCTCTCGTCGTTCTTGTGCGGTGGTCTTCGGTTTCCCTTTTCGAGTTTGACATCATCATCATCATCATCATCATCATCGTTTTGTCTCGCCGAAGAAGAAGAAGGAACGATGGCACCGTCGAAAGCGTTGCCGTCGTGGCACCCTCGCGGCGCACCGAGAAGCAAAACGACGCAGGAAGAAGAAGACGAGCAAGAAGACGACGACGACGACGAAGATGCCGATGCCGCGCACAGATGGGGCGGATCGAAGCGGATTTATGCCTTTGAAGAAGAAAAAGAAGAAGAAGAAGAAGAGAGACGAGGGAAGAGAAGGGACACCTCCTTGTTGGAGGACGTGAGAGAAGAGATTGCATTCGAGACGAAGAAATTGGACATCGCGGAGGCGACGCTCGAGAAAGACCTCGACTTTGCTAACCGCGTCGTCGCGGATGAAGGAGACGCGAAATGGCCGCTGTTGAGACAACGCGAACGCAATTTCAATCGGTATTGTCTCGAGAGCGACGATCCTGCCATGCGACGAGAGATGGAGAAGTTGAGCGAACACGCGTCTCTGTACGATGAATCGAACGCGAACGGGAACGTGATAATCATTGAAGCGTATTCCCCACACTGGAACGGGTTTGGAAACAACATGTCGAGATATTTGAGTTTGTTCATGGTGGCTTTACGATTCGTTTCGTTCGCGACGTATTTCGATTTCGGCGCGTGCGGATGGGAGGAATACGGAAGGTCAGCGGAGAACGACGGCGTCGAAGGAAAGGCGTTTAAAAGACGAGGAAATCCCGTTCACATGCAATCCGCGTGTCAATTTGACCCAGGGATGTACTTTACAGGAGCAGATTTCGATTGGCACTGGACGCCAAAACGGGCGAAAGAAAATCCAGAACGGTTAGGGTTAGCGAGAACGACGAGAAACGTAACGATTTTATGCGACGACGACGACGTCAGCGCTGATGAGAGAGATTGTAAATTGTACGACGATGCGGATTTGAATCACGAGCGAAATCGAGTGAAGGAAGGAAACGTGGAACCATTAGCGAGTTCCGGTAGAATTTCGAGAGAAGAGATTGATAAAGCGCAAGGCGCTGAGGCGAAAATTGAAGCCGCGAATGCCGATTGGTTGAAAGAGTGGCTAAGAAAGGAAGTCGAGCGCGATACCGAAAAGAAAGGCGTGCGAGTGAAACTCGCCATAACTGACGTGTTTGCGATGCAACGCGAAGGCATTCTGTATTCCAATATCATTGCAGAGAAGTTGGAACAATCTCGAGGAGAAATTGGCGATCCCGAGTTGCCGAGCTCGTGCTTCAACCGACATTTTTTCCATCCTCGCGAAAACGTAAAAGAGGCAGTCGAGGACGTGTTTGAGAAATCTTCAAACGCCAACATGAAGAACTGGCGTTCGTGTGCGGCGATTCATTTAAGGACCGGGTTTGCCGATCTTCAAGCAATGTGGGTACAGATGTATCAAGCGTTACCCCAAAACGAACGCGACGCATTGGAGAGGAAGTACCCGTGTGTAAACAGCGCCGAACAGTTCGTCGACGCGCTGGATGAGACGTTTCGCAAGTGCGAACCAGATTATTCGAACGAGCGAATATGCACGCTGTGGCATCAGAAAAACGGGCAGACGAAATACGTAGATGCGGAAGTTGAAAACGAGGGAAACGGCGGGCGGTTGAAAACGTTTGATACCGTTGAAGATTGTTGCGGCAGTTCGTTTCGAGAGCCGGACGTGAAGGACGCGATGGAACACTGCGGATTTGTTCCCGAAGGGATGTATCCAGAGTTAGAGGTTAAGAAGAATGATCAACACGCTCACGCGACGAGTCCAGTGAGAGCAGCGCTAACCTGCGCTTTGCGCGCGTCCAAGTTTCATCTGCAATCTCTCGTCGATGAAAACGACGACGACGACGACGAAGACGCGTTTGGCGTATTCCTCTTAGGGGATTCGCCAACCTTCATCAAAGCTGTTCCAAAATTACCAAACATCGGTAAATATTTTGCGCATCAACCAAATCCAGACACGGTTGGTGTTACCATGGAAGATAACGATTGTTCGGGAACCTCCTGCATCGTTCGAAAAAAGGGCGAGAAACATTTGAGTTGGTTGCGTTCCGTCGTCGACGCGTACGTCGCAAGTTTATGCGAGTTGACTGTCCAGCTTCCCGGAAGTAGTTTTGCCAACGGGGCAATTCATCAACTTCGCGCGCCTGGAAGAAATCGAACGTCCTCGGCGTTCCATTGGAGCGGTGAAGTTGTCTTGGGACAACATTTGCCGACTCGAGATGAAACGACGAACGAGATTGCGAGACATACGAAAATCGGCTACGACGGTAACCTAGAAAATTATGTGGCGCTTGGCGCGGGGCACTGTAAAACGATAGATTAGATAGTAGATATGGTGCATTTAGAAACACTTACACAAATAGCTAGCGCGCGCAAAAATTCTAATCTATAGATTCCAAATCGCGATAGGCAAATTTGCCTTCGTTGTCTTTATCCAACTCCTCGTCCTCGATTCTTCGGTCCGGTAGACGCCCGATGGTAAAATCGTACTCGATCCTTTTCGGTGGCCGTTTCGTGCTTTTTACCATGTACATCGCGTTATTATTTTGCTTACCACGATGAACTGCGACTAAAGGCATATCCATGGCCCGTTCCGCGAGCGTGGATGAAATCGCCAGCGCGTTTTCTTTCGCGGTCTCTTTTTTTCCATCCTCCAAACCGAACGTTTCCAATGCCTCTTCCAATTTCAATCGGTCTCCATCCTCTTCTTCCCCGTCTTCGTCTAAAAAATACCTCGCATTCTCCGGATACGTCAAATACTTCTCCCCACCGTTCGTTTTCCCTCTTCTGTCTAAATCTTCGATTCGTTTCTGGACGTCTTTCCCTCCGATGATATCTGCCACTTGATCGCCGCAATCGATCTCGGCGTAAATCTTTGCCAGCGCGGATTCGATGTCGTCGAGCTCGCGCACTCGCTTGTTCCCTTCAGAGACTTCCGTTTTATAGCCGTGGTGTTTCGACGACGACGTCGACGCGTACTCCTCGTACTCCACCTCCAAGTGCTGGTACATCTCGCGGAAGAAACGACAAAGGTGCTCTGCAGATGTTCTTCCTCCTTCTTGTCCCGTTCTTTTTTTCCATTTCAGAAAAAAAAGCGTTATGGACAAAAGGAAAAAAAGGAAAAAAAGAAAAAAAAAGAAAAAAGAAAGAAACAACAACAATAACGTTGTGGTTTCTTCAAAACTCCGACGCGCGCTCTGCACGCAGCCAGCTAAGAGCGCATCGCGCGACGAGTTCTCTTATCTCTCTCTCCTCCGCGTGTTCTTCACGCCAAACGTCCTCTCTATTTCCGCAACCGTTTCTACGATTCGTCTCGCTTTCAATTCAACTTCGTCCCACTCTTCGAGCGGGTCGCTCAAACGCGTGATGGCGCCGCCGGCGCCAATTTTCATTTCGCCGTCTTTATACACGATCGAACGAATGACCACGTTCGCGTCGAACGCTTTGTTACGACAAGACCAAAAACCGACGCTCCCGGAGTACGCCTCGCGAGGCTGTTCGTTTTCGAGTTCGTGTATAATTTGCGTGGTTCTGTATTTCGGCGCGCCGGTCATTGAACCGGGAGGAAAGGCGAATTGGAATGCGCGCAGGGGCGAAGTCGTCCTTTCTACGCCGTTATCCTCAGAGGATGGTAAAGTCCCAACGACCGTCGACACGAGTTGATGTACCGTTCGATAACTCTCAATCTTCAACAAACCGGGCACTTTCACCGTGCCCACACCACACGACAACGACAAATCGTTTCGCAAGAGGTCCACAATCATCAAATTTTCTGCGTTGTCTTTCACGGACGTTTGTAAATCGAGCGCAGCTTTGACGTCTTCGGCACATCCGAGCGGTTCAACGCGCGCGATGGTTCCTTTGATCGGTTTCGCTTCCAAATTCCCGTTCTGGTCGCACCTTAAGAACCGTTCGGGCGAAGCGCAGCACAAGTACATATCCGAAAAATGCTTCTTCTCTTCGCTCGTGGCGTTTGAAAAGTCAAAAAACGCCGCGTACGGCGCCGGATTGCGTTTACGCATAGCGTAATACAAATCTCGATGAAGTTGACGGTTTTTATTGTATTCGTCTACATCTTTACGCGTTAACGCGTTCGTCAGGCAAACTTCGTATGTATGTCCATCTAAAATGCGTTCTTGCGACGTTTTAATTTTTTCCACGTATTCGTCTTTATCGTCGCGCCATTTGAATCCAATGGATTCTGCTAATTGTGTGCAGTTTTTGGCCACCATCGGTGCTGTGTTTTCCGTCGGCATCTCAACGTGCTTCGCTTCATTCGCAACGGTCAGTAAAATATCTCGATTTGTAACCGCGAGCCATTCCAACGCATCTAAGAGTTCTTGAGTCATCGCTCCATCTTCGGTAAGCGTCATCGCGTACATCTTCTTCTTCTCGTGATCGACGACAACCACTTGGTCGACAAAATACAACGCCGCTTTCACCATAGAGTTACTTGTATCGTTTGTAAAATAGACGGGCGAATCGCACTCCTCGCGCGTTTCGTACGACAACGAACCAACAAACCCGCACGCAAAAAGTAACGCCTCTGGCAATCCTCTCAAAATTTTGCCGTCCTCCCAAATGCACCTTGCAAAATTCTCTTCGCTGACGTTAAATCTCTTCAACTCTTCGTCCATGTATTCGAGAATGCTATTTACTCCTGTTTTCTTTTCTACGATTTCGTTTTGGTCGTTCATGATAATCACCTCGCCGTTCATTCGCGCTTCAACGCGTCGCCATAGAGGACCGCCTTGGCACCCCATGATACTAAATCGCCCTCGCGGCGTGTCGTTGTTACCATCACCACCATTGCTATTTCCGTCTGCAGTGGCAGAATCTAGCCAGAACGCATTTTTTTTATCGCTAAACAACGTCCTAAACACGTGTTCAGAACGCATGCGTAAATCGAAATGTTTCAGCGAAATTTCCCGGGCGTGTAATCTGTATGCGCTTTTCTTCTGTTTCTTGTTGCTACTATTATTGCTATTCTTCTCATACTTCTTTTTCTGTCTCGATGCGTTCGCGAGCTTCATCAAAGCATCCTTCCGCTCCTCGCTGATCGTCATGATCCCTTCTTCTTCTTCTTCTTCTTCTTCTTCTTCTTCTTGCGTTCTGTCTCTCTCTTTCCAATACGCATCCGCGATGTCCATAAAATTCTTCACAATCGTCTTTCCGTGCGGCTCGGTACAAATAGACTCCGGGTGAAACTGAACACCGTATTGCGGATATACTCTATGTTTCAACGCCATCACCGTCCCAGAGACTTCTTCTTCATCATCGTCATCATATTCTTCATTATCATCTCCTTTTTTCTCACCTCGGACGACATCGGCCCACGCTACCGCCACGAGCTCCTCGTCTTCCGTCTTCTTCCTCAAAGCCTCGAGCGAGTGGTACCTCGTCGCCTTGAACACTCTCGGCACATCCTTAAACAGCTGATGTTCCCCGTTTTCTTTCACCGTCACGTCCGTCACTTCTCCGTGCTTCGGGTGTCGCGCTCTCTCCACTGTCCATCCGTATTCGTGCGCCATCGCTTGGAACCCGAAACACACGCCAAATATGGGCACTCGCTTCTTCGCCCGTTTCAGCAGTTGAGACACGATGCCAGAATCGCCGGCATCTGTTGGCGTCCCCGGTCCTGGTGAGATGATGATTCGATCGATGATCTTCTCTTCCAGAAGAAACAGAACGTCTGCGATCGATGCGGCGTCGTTGCGGAGCGTCAGGGGAGGCGCGCGCGTCTCGTCGCACGCCGCTATGACGTGCGCGAGAATGGTCGAGTACGAGTCGTAATTGTCGATTAAAAGCGTCGTCGGCGCTTTCGCGCTCGAGACGCCGCCGTCGCCGTTTTCGTCCTCGTTGTTGTTTTCGTCGTCGTCGTCGTCGTCGCTCATGGCGAGGGCGAAGAGGAGGGCGTTGGCGTTGGCGTCGCGTCGTCGTTCGACGAACTTCTTCTTGTTCTTCTTCTTCTTCTTCGGCGGGTGGACATCCTTTTGTTTTATTTACAGCGGCGTTTTTTGTGGCGGAAAATGGGTTGCATTTTATCCATTTGTAAAAGCGCGTCGTCGTCAATTGCGCGCGCTTGCATCGTCATCGTCATCCCCCGACAGCAGCGAAGGAACATCGGCGCGGGAGGAAGACGCCGACACCGCCGGCAACAACGCGGAGGCGCACGAGCGGGACGAACGACGCCGACGGCAAAGATGAAGAAAGAGGCGTCGCAATCATCGCAATCGTCAACGCTCGGGGAAAAACTCGTGGCGATTGGCGTGTATTCTCTGTGCTCGTCGTCGATGCTGGTCGTGAACAAACTCGCCGTGGCTGCCATCCCGCTCCCGACGGTCGTGTCGGGCGCGCAGTTGGTCTCGTCGGCGGCGATACCCTTGGTGATGCAAGCGTGCGGTGCCCCGGTGATTGGAAAAATGACCGCCGCGCGAGTCGTCCCGTACGCGCTGTATACCACGATGTTTGCGGCTGGTTTGTTTGCAAACATGAAAGCGCTGCTGCTGACAAACGTCGGAGCGGTGATCGCGGCGAGGTGCTGCCTACCCTTGATCGTGAGCGCGATCGAGTACTCGTTCATGGGGAGAAGTTGGCCGAATAAACGATCGATGGTTTCGTTGGTGCGTCTGTTCTTTTTTACCCACGTTTTTAGAAAACGCGCGACGAGCGCTCGAGTCGACGCCGTGTACTTTCTCTCTCGATCTCGATTTTGCTTCCCTTGTTTCGGAAACTCACGCGTGAACTCTCCTTCTCTTTCGCTTTGTCTCTCTCCCTCTTTTCAAATCAGGGTGGCGTCGTCTTCTTCGCCTACTTATACGTCGCCCAAGACTCGGGCGTCTCTGTCGAAGGCTCCGAGGGGTTTACGTGGCTTTTCATCTGGTGGATGCTTTTGGCATTACAAATGACATACGGGAAATGGATAACTGGCGCGATTGAAATGACCCAATGGGAGCGAGTGTTTTATACGAACGCGTTTGCGGTACCTCCGAATGTAGTGATTTGGTATTTTAGCGACGATTCGAGTCCGTCGAAAGCGCACGTGATGGACCATTTGGACTCGTACCAAAAGAACATGTTGCCGTTATCGTGTGTCATCGGGGTGTGCATCTCGTACAGCGGGTGGCGGTGTAGAACAGTAGTCACAGCAACGACGTTTACTTTAGTCGGGGTGGTGAATAAAATGGCCACGATTGCGTTTACGATGATTGTGTGGCCGAAAGAGACGACGTTTACCAAAGTCGTTGTGTTGATTTTCTGCGTGTTGTTCGGGTTGTTATATCAAGAGGCGCCGATGAAGGCGAAGAAGGAAGGGTTGATTGAAGGAGGTAAAGGTGCAACAGAGAGTAACGTCGTAAGCATTCGGTCGCCCAGGACGCATGTTCACGCGAAGTGAGTATATATATATATATATGGAAGATGATGCCAACATTTTAGCCGCGCATTTGATGAAAGCGGAACGCGAACGTCTCCCGGTCCAAGCAAGTCTAGTTATTCACGCGAAGTGATACTGAGTATGTATACATACACTGTATATATATACATACTAGTAGTAATGTATACTAAAACGGATTGATTCTGGTACGATTTTGGTACGATGGTTCGATTCAGGAACACGAACAGTACATAGAGCTCATGTGGACTCAACAAAATACAAAGAAGAAATATCCCAAGAATTTTTATTAAGAAAAGTGCAAAGAAACGTGTGAAGAAAAAGAAGGTTTTTGAACCTGCAAAAGGTGCCATCGAAAGCTCCTTCATTCGCAAACATCCTATACCGATACATGTGCAGAAAGAAATATGCGAATAAAAGAAGAAAGTGAATATACGTACCAGGTACCGGTACCAAGTGGTACCTAGGTACCCGTGGTACCATGGGTATCACTGGTCTAATAGTTTATTTACTAGTCAATTAAAATACACGGCGTTGCGTTCAAAGCGCCATGCCTAGGAATACATGAGTAAAATCCGGTAAAATACGAGAGGCGTACTCTTCCATACACTTCGTTGCACATCTCGCCGAAGCTGAATGGTGTACCACGGTTATAAAAATTTTTACACAGTCAAAGTTGGATTTTTGCGTCTATTCTTCTGGCTGCGGATTTTGGCTTTCGTCCATATCGCTCGTCCAAAGCGTCA
>MDTG01164010.1_pt1 | contig 15392 bp, 13 predicted proteins | sample 811421 | NCBI WGS metagenome assembly MDTG01 (sample SAMN05326645, study PRJNA326480) | marine metagenome | isolation source: seawater | place: Pacific Ocean: South East | collected 2011
ACGGGTATAAAAGTTAAGCTCGCCATTGTCTAACTCTTTAGTAATGTTAATTGTAAATTGGCTGCCTTTTTCAGAAGTAAAGCCTGCATCACGGATACCAGGAGAGCTTTTAACATAGCCGCCTACCATAAAATATAGGTCGTCGGTGATTTCACCACTTACTACAGCATCAACCCGTTGTAAGTCGTAGTCTGAGGTAGTGTATTTAAATAAGCCTTGAGTATCTTCACTGCCACGCTTTAAACGAAAGTTAGTGGTTAAGCCCGGCTGGCCGTTAGAAACCACTGGGTTTGGACCACCACGTAATGCTTCCATGGTTTCAATGGTTTCGTCGATTCTAAATAATGATGAGTTTTCTAAAAACGATAATGTTGGTGCTGGGTAAATAGGAGAACCTTCAAGGCTTAGGGTTAAAAATGGCGCATCACCACCACCAGGAAAACCACGCACAAATACGTTGGCACCAGACTCACCACCCGAGCTTTCTACCCACACACCGGGAACTGCTTTAAATAAGTCCGCAGTACTTTTTGGTGATAGTTTAATTATTTGCTCAGCATCAATATTTGTCACAGCATAGCTGGCATCAATTTTACGAACGCCCATACCTGCAGGTGTACCAGAAACTACAATGCGTTCAACTTTTTTATCTGTGGTTGTTTGCGCGCTTGTTGCTGGTTGATCTGCAAGCACGGTTTGACTGGATAGCGCTAAAATAATAGCGCAAGCAAGTTTGCTTGGTGTGTGTGTTGTTGTCATGTTGGTATTCCCATTTTTTGTTCGTTATTTAAAAAACTATAAATAACAAAGCACTAACTAATTTAATGAAATGTTAATGCTGTGTTCTTTTAAACCTTAGAACTTTATGCAAACGTTTGCAATTATTTTTTTAACTTTCTGTATTATTTTTATACACGGTTATGTTTATGACTAAATTTAGGCCTTGGCGCAGCCTAATTTTAATAATGATGGTATATTGCAACTTCACGATTTAAGGAAGGCTTCGTACTTAGCAATGAATAACAAACAACTAAAGTTAGCGGATCTAGCCAAGCTTGCTGGAGTATCAACCTCGACTGTTTCTCGTGCGTTAAATGATAACCCATTGATAAAAAAAGAAACTAGAGATAAATTAAAGCAGTTAGCAAAGCAACATAACTTCAGTTTAAATACGGCTGCGAGCCGCCTTCGCTCACAAAAAACCAATGTTGTAGCAGTGATCATAAATTTCGACAGTGGCACTGAGCAATCAATTAACGACCCTTTTTTGCTTAAGGTAGTCGGAGAGATAAACCTCGCGTTGAATAAACAAGGGCTAGAACTTCTACTCTCAAACTCATTTATGGCCGGTGATGACTGGGCTAATTACTTTATCAATAGCCGTCGGGCTGATGGCATTATTGTGGTTGGGCAAGGCAAAGATCCGGCAAACATTGAAGCCGCCGCTAATGCAGGCGTGCCCTTAGTTGTTTGGGGTGACCCAAAAACTCCCAGTAATTATCCCATTGTAGGCAGTGATAACTTTGTTGGGGGTCGTCTTGCTACTGAACACTTATTAGCAGGTGGCGCTAAAAATATTGTATTTTTGGGAGACCCAGGACATGCTGAAATTGGCGAACGTTACCGTGGCTATTTAGCGGCTCTAAATACGGCTAACGCTATAGCACACGTAGTGTCTATCGATATTACTAGTAGCGCAGCATACCACGGGATCAACCAATTACTAGTCGCGAAAGGTTTATGTTTCGACGGCATTATGGCGTGCAGCGATATGGTGGCACTAGGCGCTATGAAAGCGTTAAAAGAGCGCTATATCAGTATTCCTAACGATGTTGCGTTAGTTGGTTTTGATGATATTGCCATGGCAGATGTGAGTCACCCATCACTTTCGAGCATTAAACAAAACACTCAGCGAGCCTCAGTATTACTGGTTGAAAAATTATTAGCGCAGTTACAGGGTCAGTCAGCTGAATCACAAGTTGTTGAAATAGAATTAATTAATCGTCAATCTAGCAAACGATAAGCTGATAATCTGTAGTGTAAGTTAATTCAACGTTGAAATTTAAAATGCAAACGTTTGCATTTTATTTTGCGCTACACTATGCTAAAAGAAATCAACATCAGGTTAACGTGCATGAACCCAATAAGAATAACCATAGCGTTGGCGTGTAGCTATTTCGTGTTCGCTATTTTACTCAATAGTGTTGGCACCGTAATTTTACAAGCCATCAATAGTTTTGACATAACAAAAACGCAAGCTTCTGTTTTAGAAGGCTATAAAGACCTTACCATAGCAATAGTTTCTTTTATTGTTGCATCATTTATTCCACGACTTGGCTATAAACTGGCCATGCTTGTAGCGTTGGGGTTGGTTGCCTTAATGTGCTTGTTAATGCCCTCAATTGCACAGTTTTATGCGTTCAAAGTATTGTTTGCTGTGATTGGTTGCAGCTTTGCGATTATGAAAGTATCCGTTTACTCGGTTATTGGCCAAGTCACTGATAACGCCAATCAGCACTCAGCATTGCTTAACACCATTGAAGGTATTTTTATGCTTGGGGTGTTATCTGGCTATTGGGTGTTCTCATGGTTTATTGATAGTAGTAATGCGCAAAATACAGCATGGTTGAACGTGTATTATTTGCTGGCTTTGTTAGCGGGTATGGCTTTTATTACAGTGCTTATAGCGCCAATAAAAGTTCCGCAAAAAGCAACATTACGTACCAGTCAATTAGCTGCTTTTATTGACATGCTAACACTCACTTATAAACCTCTAGTGGTTATATTTATTATCAGTGCATTTTTGTATGTGTTGATTGAGCAAGGGGTAGGGACTTGGTTACCTACTTTTAATAATCAAGTACTTAAGCTGCCAGTTGATATTAGTATTCAACTGGCCAGTGTGTTTGCCGCAGCACTGGCGCTAGGTAGACTAGTGGCGGGGCAGATATTACGCGTTATTGGCTGGTATAGTTTGTTGTTAAGTTGCTTGGTTGCTATGGGCGTGCTGGTGCTACTGGTTTTGCCGCTGACTCATGAAATTGATGGCAGCCAAGTAACGAGTGTATTTGATGTGCCTTTTGCAGCATACATGCTGCCGCTCATTGGCTTTTTTATGGCTCCTCTTTACCCATTACTTAACTCTGTGATGCTCAGTGCGTTAGCCGCTCACCAGCAGGCAGCTATGACCGGACTTATCGTGGTTTTTTCAGCATTAGGCGGCACCACTGGTTCAGTAATTACCGGCTTCATCTTTGATAAATTTAGTGGCCAACATGCTTTTTATCTTACCTTGATCCCAATTAGCTTGTTGTTGATCAGTGTAACTTTATTTAAAAAAATGACAGTAAACTTAGGCGCAGTGCCAGAAAAAGGAACGATATGAACTTTGTAAATAGCCAATTATTTTTAGATGTGCAACTGGCGGCTATATTTAGTGACAGTAAAACTTTTGCTGATGCGATTGCTAATGATAGTTGGCAGTTAGCATGCGACCTTTACTTACGCGTTAAACCACTTACTACACCACAGTTAACAGAATTTGTAGCACAGCATTTTACGTTTGAATCAACACAGCTCCCAACTCAGCAAAGCAACAGCGATAGTGTGCAAAGCTATATTGCCAATTTATGGCCGTATTTGCATCGCAATGCAGACACAGCTAAAGCCAGCTCTTTATTACCACTTAAACACAGCTACATAGTACCGGGTGGGCGCTTTCAAGAAATATATTATTGGGATAGTTATTTTACTGCGTTAGGTTTGCAAGATATTGGCGATATAGACAGTATCGAAGCCATGCTTGCTAATTTTATTGATCTGCAAAATCGTAATGGTTGTATTCCCAATGGCAACCGCAGTTACTATAGTTCTCGCTCGCAGCCTCCTATTCTAGCGCTGATAGTTGATTTAATTTGGCAAGCAAAATACTGTAAAAATAGTGACTTTGCATGGTTAACTGATTGCGTTGTTGCCCTTGAGCAAGAATATACATTTTGGATGCAGGGGGCAGAGCTACTGAGTGAGCAAATATCAAGCCATAAGCGTGTAGTAAAAATGGCAAATGGTGCATTACTTAACCGTTACTGGGATGATCAAGCAACACCACGGCCAGAATCACTGCGTGAAGATTTGCATGATGCCTCATTACTTCCTGAACAGCAAAGAGCTAATTACTATAGAAATATTAGAGCTGCGTGCGAGTCTGGTTGGGATTTTAGTAGTCGCTGGCTGGGTAATAATAAGCTTACCAGTATTCAAACCACGGATATTATTCCTGTGGACCTCAATAGTTTACTTTATTACCTTGAAAAACAGCTGGGTCATTACTTTGCGGTATTAAACAATACAAATAAGCAACAGTATTTTGAGCAACAAGCAGCTCAAAGACGTGCGGCAATTAATCAGTATTTATTCAGTACTGATATGGGGTTTTTTGTTGATTTTAATTATCAAAGCCAGCAACAATCTACAGTGCTGTCGCTTGCCGCCACCGTCCCATTGTTTGTCAATTGTGCTAGCGAAGAGCAGGCGGTGTTGGTTAAAAATAAGCTTATGAGTGACTTTTTAAAACCAGGCGGATTAGTAACAACCCTCAATGAGACTTCCCAGCAATGGGATAGCCCTAATGGCTGGGCACCACTGCAGTGGTTTGCTGTACACGGATTTCACCAGTATGGCTTTGTTGCAGATGCAAACACCATCATGAGCAATTGGTTACAGATGATAGAAAACAGTTTTAAAACCGACCACTGTCTACTCGAAAAATACAATGTTTATGAGCCTGAAAATAGAGCTGGAGGTGGCGAGTACAAAGTGCAGCAAGGCTTTGGTTGGACCAATGGAGTGACTTCTCGATTTTATCATTTAATAAAATAACGTAATAGCCAAGGATTGGCTTTAAAATTGTTTAGTCGTTATGCATCAGACATCTAAATTTTCATTCTTTTGATAAATCAGATGCAATATAGATGCAATATAACCCCCATCTCTGTTATTAGCATTGAAGATAGGTGTCATTATAAGTTTGTTCCTTATACTGAACATGGAATAGCGGTTTAAAGGAGAGAGTAATCGTCTGCTAATACACTCCTACAAAACAGCTAAGAGTGATTGTTATCAGCCAATTAAGCAAAGATATTTAGCGATGTTGCTGCTCTCTTTTTAGCGTGAAATAAAAGCTTTTCATGAGTATATACATGGTTACGGCCAGCTATATTCATACTTTTAAATAGTATAAAAGCATGATGTAGCTAAGGTTTTAAAAATTACAGGGGATATTGTCAATAATCGCTTGTGATGCTACCTGGCCAAATAATGCTTGTGTTATTGCATCTCCTGGTAAGGTATCGCTAAAGGTTAATAAATCGGCTGACTTCCCTGTTATGGTTTCATACAACACCAATGAGGAAAGCAACTTACCTAACATTGTTGCATGATTCCCGTCAGCCTGATGAATGGTTAACTCAGGCGATATTTCGAAGGCTTGATTCCATGCTAACCCTACAGGGGCCACACAACTATGTTGCTCTTTAGCAATATCTACATGAATACCGTGTACGTAAATTGCATCTTGTGGCTTTCCTGCCAGTGGATGTTCAGGAAAAAGAATTGGCGTGGCACCTATCGCTTTTGCTCGTTGTATCCAAGTTACAGTGGCATCGATAGGATAAAATTCCGACTGGCTTTGAGAGTATTTTTGCCCTTGTAAAATAACATGGGTCCATTGTTTATTTTGTATTGTTTCAATAATGCTTTCGTTATTAACGATCGTGTCGAGAAATGCTCCATTGCGAGTGTCAATATTTACCGTTTTATTGGCGTCACCATGAGAAAATATTTCTGTTAGTAAAGATTCAATACCGGCTACATGGCTATTACCAATAATTAGAATATTATAATTACTTAATTCTCTGTTATTGGGGATTGGTAAATTATCCGTTGATTTTATTGGCTCACTAGTGCCATTTCCAGCAGGGATGGCTGCTTCTGATGTGGAAGTCGACCCCCCACACGCACACAGCATAAGTATTGCAGAATAAATAATTAGGTTTTTTCTCATCATTCCCTCGATAGTTAATAGTTATTTTTTTAGTGTGAAATTTGGCTTGATGTATCCTATTTTTTTGCCACTTTATTTAAATTTATTATAAAACTCGTCAGTTATGGTTGTCATTTTGCAATTCAATGTGGTGTTTTTTCGCTTCATTATAAACAATGCATAAATTTGTACTCATCAAATCAACAGCAAAGATAAAATTATATCGCTGTTAAAATCATTTGATACGGTGTTCCAATTACCTGCAGTGCCTTTAGAAATAGTTTAAAACAATGCGTTAAAGTCTAAATCTTTTTGTTGAACATTTTCATCATTAGCAACACCGTAAAAACGATGGTGCACTGCATATAGTCACATTCCATTTACATTACCACCAAGTTTGAAGCAAATAAAGTAAATATCTACTCCTTGGCTACCGACATTTAATAAACAGATACTGAAACGTCTTGTTGTAGGGCCGTTGGCATGTGGCTCTTACTTTCGCGTTAAACTACTCACAAGAGCGAAATTAACAGAATTAGTAACGTAGCATTTTTACATTCGTATCAACGAAGCTTCCAGCTAAGCAAAGGATCACCGAGGCCAGAATCATTGCGTGAAGATTTAAAGTATGCCTAATTACATCCTGAGCACCAACGAGCTAGTTACTATAGAAATATTAGAACCGCGTGTGATTATGGTTGAGATTTTAGTCGTCGCTGGCTTTGTAATAATAAGCTTATGAGTGACTTTTTAAAACTAGGAAGATTACTTCCCTCAATGAGACTTCCCTGCAATGGGATAGCCACAAATGCTCACTGGTGCTAGAAAGTACTTTTAATACTGACCACTGTCTACTCTAAAAAAGTACAGTTTTTATTGGGCTTTAAATAGGCTAGAGCTGGCGAGTACAAAGTGCAGCAAGGCTTTGGTTTATAACCTCACGATTTTATTATTTAATCAAACTATAAGTTAATAATAAAGTATTGATTTAAATCATTTTTATAACCAAAATGGATTGGTTGAAAGGTGCTTGATAGTCAAGCATCTAGACGTCTAAATTTTTTATTCTCTTTATAAATCAATAGATTTGAGTGAAATAGGTTGAACATTGGAGTTGTTTTAGGTATTGTAAACAAAATGTTTCAAGGACGAGATGCAATGATTCAACCAACCTCAGTATTTATCAAAACCGTTTTTAAAATGCCTGTCCGTTCGCAGTGTTATCCATACTTAATTAAAACGTTAGATGCATTTTTTAGTAAAGTAAAAATGGACGACAGTCTACCCCATAATGACAACCGCAATGAGTTTGATCTTTTCTTAATTGATAGCAGCGGCTGCAATTGGCAAAACTTAATACCAGCAGACTTATTAGCCTTAGCCAAAGTGAAACCTGTGATTGTGTTTAATGCGCATTCTGACGCTATTTGTGAAAAAAACTTGTTACTTAATAATTTTAAGGGAGTCTTTTATAACAATGACCTTCCTGAGGACGTATTTACCGGATTAATGCGGATCATTAATGATGAGCTCTGGTTCAGTCGCAAGATTATTTCTTCTACATTTAATGAAGTGCTCGCGATGGTAAGTCATTATGATCATCAACCTAGCAGTGATGCTGGTAGTGAACATCAAGTGTTAAAAAGCCTGACTAAACGAGAAAAATCAGTGGTTTATTTACTTGCGCAAGGTGCGAATAACCATAGTATCGCAGAGCGGTTAAATATCAGTGATCACACCGTAAAAACACACCTTTATAGCGCATTTAAAAAAACAAATTCACGAAATCGTATTGAGCTATCTAATTGGGCACAGCGATATATGGCGGTACGATTACCGTTGCATGACTAACAGATCAACCATAATATGCACCCAATTATAACCAGTAGGATGGAGCATCAGTAACTGCATATTTTGTGATATTGTTTCAGGTAAAGCACCTTGTGACCCTGTTTGGGAGGATGAAAGCATTTAGTATTTCTGACTATCTATCCAAATACAAAAGGAGCAACGGTGGTTATTCCTAAGCAGCACCTTAGTCGTTATGCTTTTGCGCAATCTGATGAAGTACTTGCAAAGCTGATTGTAGCCACTAAAAAGTTGCTCTTATTTTAGACTCTGCGCTAGAGGGAGGGGAGAACAGGTATGTTTTTGAAATTTATATTCTCACTATTGTGAAAGAGCCGACGACAGTGAGCTCGCTGCTTTTGCCAAACAGATCAGAGAGTACGTATAACCTTTGTTTATATAATACTCAATCGGTAATTGCAGCCCTAATACTCTTCATACATTACGTTGGTTTTTGATTGGTGCTATATCGGTGCTGGTACACAGATATAACACCTGTTATTGCTATTTTTGTATCTCATGGTTAGCTATAGAATAAGCTAACCAGAAATCAGAATCGTTATGCCAGCGTTGATAGACGTTAATTATCAACTACGCTTTGTTGCCCATATGCCTTTATCAATGCCTTTGATGACTAGATCACTGAGGGCTTTTTCAATTGCTTGGGTTACGCAAATACTCATCGGTTCGTTATCACTAAAACCCGCTTCGGCTTCGGCTAAACGTTTATAACTAACATAACGGAAAAACCCTGCGCGCATTTCTTGGCTGAGCACTTTTTTGCTGGTGGCTACGGACAATAATACTTGCCCAGTACGCACGTCTACGGCACGTAAGTAAATAGAGATAGCATCTTCGCGGTAGAGTTCTGACGCGCCGATGCCAAAATATTCCATGCCAAAACCACCGGTTTTTACATTGGTGTCGTAGCTAATTATACCGCCTTCTAAAATGATTTTAGCGGTGGTCAGTGGTGGTAATTCAACAGCATTTGGCTGTTCGGCTTGGGCGGCACGAATAATTTTTCTTTCAGTCAGAATATTTTGCAAACCTTCACGTTCAACCGGAATAAACCAATCAGATTCGTGTAGCGCTTGTATTAAGATGGAATTAGCCCCTTGAGTGACGGCGGTTGAAAATGAACTAACATTGCCTTGCGGTTTATATTGGCCCGTTTGATCACGAAAAGAATATACCGATACGGCGATACTGCCAGCAGGTGTTGGTAACTGTTGAAGTGCTTTAAAGGTTTCAGTGGGGGTTAAACTTGCGGCCAACTGTTGCGAAGGTGGGATCAAATTGCCCATGCTACTGCATGCGGATAATGCCAGGGTAAGTACTGCAATAAATAGCGCTTTCATTTAGCTAAACCTCGGTACTTCAATGACCACGACACTGTTGTCAGTGGTGTTGGTTATTCGCACTGTAATTGAATCTACGGTACTGGTGATCACTTGAATTTCGTAATCACCACTTAAAAAAATTGAATCTTGGTTAAAAATACTTTCATCTATATCTTCACCAAAGGCAATATCAGTGATCTCTCTTACCATGCGGTTTAAGTAGGTACGTTCTAGAGAATCTTGAAATTTCTCAGCGTAGCTTTGTTCAATTATTGGTGCTTTATGTTTATTTTGCGCTTGCGCTTTATTTAATAGCATACTGGCATTGAGTGGACTACCTCCGAAACTTGGATTAATGGGGGTATACACAAGCTCTGTTGCAGATACCGATAAGGGGAGTAATATCATTATAGTTGTTGTTATATATTTTCTTGAGTCGGGGGCCATTTTACCATCCATTTTTTGCCATATCGGGCGAAGCTTTATGTAAATTAGAGCGCGCCATCGCATCCATAACACTGTATAAAGCGTGTTCTACACGCTCATCAATAGGCTCCAAGCGACGCCCTAAATAGGTTACATATACAATTTGATTATTCATTACTAAGGTCAGTTTTGTGCCAGCCCGAGGAAGTACGGTCTCTTTTATTTCTATATTAAAACCAGCGGTTGAGGGTAGGTCGCGCCAAAGGTTTGAAAATTCAAAATAAAACTGGTGACCAAAGCGACTAATGCTGCGATCGAGCACTAGGCCATCTATTTCTAATTCGTCAGCGCCTTGAGATAAGTGGCTAAAGGTAGTTAAAAAAAGCAGGCTTAGCGCGGTAATAAGCGTTCTAACTAATGTCATGTTTAATATGGGGGGACGTGCCCCCCAATATCCTTATTCTTGGGTCACAGTTGCTGTGTTGTAATCGCCCACTTGGGTGATCACGACTGAAGTGTTAGAAGCGGTAATAGCACCTTCAACTAAGTTGCCATTGCCTACTTGTGTGACTGTGAAGTTGATGTTGTCACCACCAACGATAAATGCACCCGTATCGATACCTGCTACCATATTCATATCGCCTTGCTGCGAAATATCAATAGAATGGTTGCTGCCTTCCATAACTAAATCAATCGCATTCAGATCGCCACTTTGGCTAAAATCAACGCTATTGTTATTACTATTTAGCACACTTGCAAAGGTTAATGTTGCTTCATTTGTGCTGCCTAATTGACTGATATTAATGTTATTATCGTTTGAAGTAAGCGATGTGTCAGGGTACGAAGATTGAATTAAAGCGGTATTCATGTCACCGGCTTGAGCTAAATCAACGTCGTTGCCTTGACCATTAAAATTAGCGATGTGAGCGCTGTTTTCGTTACCAATTTGAACGCTTGAGAATTCATTGTCAGCGCCAATTGTGCCCAAGTAGGTCTCGTTCATTGAGCCATTTTGCATAACAGTGAGTTCATTGTTATCACCTAATACATCAGCCCCAACTTGATTATTATCTTGTTGTTGATTAACCGAAACTTGATTGTCATTACCGGCAAATAACTCAGATGTGAAGGTATTGGTATTACCTTCTTGGTCGATTGATAGGGTGTTTTCGTTTCCTTCAACACTTGCAAAAGTCGCAGTATTTGAATCACCCGCTTGTTCGATGTCTAAGCTGTTTTCATCGCCGCGAACAGAAGCAACCGTAACGCCGTTGAAATTACCTTCTTGTGCTATTACTACTTCATTCGTATTACCAACGAGTTCAGTAAGTGTAAAAGCGTTAAACAAGCCGTTTTGAGTAACTTCAATGGTGTTTTCGTCACCACTAATAGTTGCCAGCGTTGCTTCATTTAAAAGGCCTGCTTGAGATGCGCTAATTTTGTTGCTATTACCTTGCAAATCCAAATTATAAAACCAATGGCCGCCATCTTGCTGAGTAACTGCAATGTCGTTAGCATCACCTTGAACTACGTTAATCGCTTCGTTATTAATACCAAAAAAGCCCGTGCCAAACTGCGCAACATTGACTGAGTTATCATCGCCTGTTATGTCTGATAGAGCGCCATTAACTTCACCATCTTGGCTGTGACTTAGGGTGTTGTTATCGCCTATTACGTACGTTAAAGACAAGTTTTGAATTTGTTTTTGATCAACATTAATGCTGTTGTTATCGCCTAAACTTGTTACGTTTGCTTCAAGGCCATCACCTTGTTGCGTGACCATTACATCGTTACCCATACCTTGCAATGATGTTTGTTCAATAGTGAGGACATTGCCTACCGCAGTAGTTGACACTTGACTTGCTAATACAGAGGTTGATTGGTTTTTATCGTCGATATTTGCGTGTGCAACAAAGCTTGAACTTAATGCAACTGCGATTGCACATGTCAATAAAGATTTATTTAACTTCATGATTTTTCCTTAACTTATAATTATTAGAGCAGTCATTAATGGGTTGTGGATACCTTAATGTTCTGCATAGTTTGTTCGGCATGCCTTGCCGATTTAAGTTTTGTGATATCAAGAGCAAAAAGCTCACTCATACAAAAGTGAGTGAAGAATTATATTGATATGCAGTGTTGTGTTTTATGCAATTAATGCTTTTTTACTTACGCACTGCTACCAATTGACGGTTAACTTTATTGTGTAAACGTAATATTCGAAATCATCTCTTTTTATGATTTTTAATCTACTTTCTTTTCAATTGCTTACTTGTTTTCCACCGTAATCAGCTTGGAATGTTGAATAATCTGGTAATAAAAGATGAGGCGAGTAAGGCATCTACTGAGCGCTAATTACTCATAAAAACGATTGTGTTGTTAATAAATTGACCGTTAAAAACAGTGTTAAAGACTGGTTTTTTAGTAATTTATTGAATTTTTCTTGTCTGGTTTAGGTTTTCTCTGTCATTTATGGTGCTTGCCAGTGATATTTCAAAAGTAGTGAAGTTAGCGAAACTTAGTAACAAAGCTAAGTTAATATTTCTAACTATGGATACAAAATATGAAAACTAAATTATCTATTTTAAGCTTGGCTATTTTGCCATGTTTAGCTGCAGCACAAGTAACAACCATTGCTGCAGAGCCTTCAGCACGAGCTTCTCAAGACTCATTGCTTGTTATGTATAAAAAAGGCACTTCTGTGGCAATGCGAAGTCAAGCCCGCAGTTTAGTAAAAGCTAAAGTAAGTGATTTAAATAAAGATGGTGTTGATGATAACTATTCGTCGATTTTATCTGGTCGTCTAGCTAAGTTTGAAGTAACTGGCATGAGCACCAAGCAAGCAATTAAATTACTGCAAACACATGCCGCGGTTGAATATGTTGAGCCAGATTATCGCGTGAGCATTGCTACGGCTCCTAATGACCCTGATTTTTCAAAGTTGTGGGGATTACACAATGAAGGCCAATCTGGTGGAACGGCCGATGCGGATATAGATGCACTCGAAGCATGGTCAATTACAACAGGTGGTAAAGATGTCGTTGTGGGCGTTATCGATACTGGTGTAGATCACAGTCATAGTGATTTAACGGCAAATATGTGGATAAATCCGAATGAAATAGCAGGCGATGGCATCGATAATGATGGTAATGGCTACATTGATGACGTGCATGGTATTAATGCCATTACAAATGTTGGCGACCCAATGGATGACCAAGGTCACGGTACGCATGTCTCAGGGACAATCGGCGCTGCAGGTAATAACAATAATGGTGTTGTGGGTGTTAATCATGAAGCGGCGATTGTTGGTTGTAAGTTCTTAGATGCATCAGGCAGTGGCTCTACATCCGACGCTATTAAGTGTATTGACTATATGGTGAGTCTGAAAAATGCGGGTGTAAATGTTCGCGTACTAAATAATAGTTGGGGCGGTGGTGGCTTTAGCCAAGCGCTTGCTGATGCGATAACCGCCAGCGAACAAGCTGACATTTTATTTGTTGCCGCTGCAGGTAATGACGCCGTTGATAATGATCAAAATCCACATTATCCATCCAATTATGAGCATGAAAGCGTGTTGTCAGTGGCCAGCACTGATCGTAACGATAATATGTCAGACTTTTCACAGTGGGGTTTAACCAGTGTTGATTTAGGCGCACCAGGGAGCGCTATTTTATCAACCGTACCGGGTAATGGTTATGCCACTTACTCTGGTACATCAATGGCCACACCGCATGTTGCGGGTGTCGCTGCTTTGGTACTATCACTCAATCCTGACTTATCAACAAGTGAGCTTAAACAGCTGCTTATGGATAGTGGCGATGATAATGCACAACTGGCAGGGAAGACCGTATCGGGCAAACGCTTAAACGCTAATCAAGCTCTTGAGCAGGCAGACCCTACACCAAGCTTTAAACTATCTGTTACACCAACAGCTCAGCAGATCACTGCCGGTGAAACGGCAACATATACATTTGAAATTGGCTCAATTGCCCAGTGGCAAGGGGTTGTAGACCTTGAATTAATTGGCGATTTAGCTGGTGCTAGTTTATCAGCAAACACTGCAACGCCTGGTGATGTGGTGATACTTAGTGTGCCAACTCAAGAGTCAACACAATGGGGGCGCTATGACTTTAGCGTAAATGCATCTTCTGGCGAGTTGGCTAAGCAGAAGTCAGTAAGCTTATTAGTTGATCCTGTTGGCTTAAATGATTTTACCTATACGAATGATACCGCAGTAGCAATCCCCGATAACAATGTTGACGGTGTTGATTCTGTGATCACCGTAAATGATCCACTGACTGTTTTTGCAACTCAAGCGAGTATTGATATTTCACATACTTACATTGGTGATTTAATCGTTACGTTAACCTCGCCTAGAGGAACAAGTTCTACATTGCATAGTCAGTCAGGCGGTAGCGCAGAGGATATAGTACAAAGCTACTCTTTAGCTGATTTTAATGGCGAAGTGGCAACGGGTGATTGGGTATTACATGTTGAAGATACCTATGCGGCAGATACTGGCACACTGAATAATTGGTCACTTACATTTAGTGCAATTGGTGAGGTAACCCCGCAGCCACCACAAGCTGATTTTGACTATGATGCACAAGCTTTAACAGTCTCGTTTACGGATTCAAGCAGCGATGCAAATAACGATATTACACAATGGAGCTGGGACTTTGGTGATGGTGCAACTTCAACAGATGCAAATCCAGTTCACGCTTATGCGCAATCAGGTAACTACCAAGTAACATTAACTGTAACCGATAGTGAAGGTAATACTGATTCGTCAGTACAGACCGTGGTTGTGAGTGATGTTGCAATTGCGTTGAGTTTAACCCGCGCGAATAAAACCCGCTTAAACACTATGCGTGTTGATCTTAGCTGGGAGCAAGTGGGTGCTCAATCACTTAATGTATATCGCAATGGTGTGTTTGTAGGAACAACGACTGATAACGGCCGTCACCGTGACTTCTTACGTAATGCAACTTTGCCAGCCTATGATTACCAAGTTTGTGTTACAGCAGATGTATGTTCAAATATCGTAATAGTGACATTTGAATAAGTGCACTTAACATTTAAATAATTCCCCGTGAAGTCCCAAGCCTTGCTGTTCCCCTGCAAGGCTTTTTTATTGCCTACTATATTGTTCCTGATAGTTAAACTCTGCACTTCAAACATCTAATAATATTATCAGATAGTCGTATTGTGGATTTTAACAGGCTCTGCTAACGTTCAACGATTACCCATAGTTTGAAATTCGGGGCGACTGACAACGCGCTCTATATTACAAAAAGAGAAACGTGCTTATGATCATCTTTTTTATCTGCCTGACTATTTTAATATTAGGTTACAAGTTCTACAGTCCCTTTGTAGAAAAACAAGCTGGTATGGACGCCACCATTGATACACCACAAAAACGTTTTAGCGAAGGTGTTGACTATGTTGCAATTCATCCTGTTCGTGCGTTTTTAATTCAGTTTTTAAATATTGCAGGGGTAGGCCCAATATTTGGCCCTATTCTCGGTGCTCTATATGGACCAATTGCTTTGGTCTGGATCGTACTCGGTAATGTATTAGGTGGAGCTGTACACGACTTTTACTCAGGTGTTATGAGTATCAAAGAGGATGGTAAAAGCCTACCAGAAATTGCAGGTAAATATTACAACGTTGTATTTAAAGGCTTTATGTTAATATTTACGGCGATGTTACTGTTTTTTGTCGGCGTGGTATTC
>MDTG01202649.1_pt1 | contig 15391 bp, 7 predicted proteins | sample 811421 | NCBI WGS metagenome assembly MDTG01 (sample SAMN05326645, study PRJNA326480) | marine metagenome | isolation source: seawater | place: Pacific Ocean: South East | collected 2011
AACATTGATATAACTACCATTTGCAATATTCACTGCAGAAGTTCCAAAACTTCCACCATCAATACTAAATCTTGTGTGCTGAGGATTACTTATACTTACACTTTTTGTTCCTTGGAATCCACCAACTACTTGAGTATTAGAATAAAATGGAGTACTTAATGCTACACCTGTTTGGTTTGCAAAACTAAATACTGGATCTGTTGTTCCAAACTTGATAAATCTAGCTTCTGCGATACCTAATCTGTCAGGGCCTGAGTCTGCCTGTCCTCTAATAAATACTGATACATTTCCTGAGCCTGTGTAAGTAAATGCTATTGGCATATTACCTGAAGCAACTGGAGATGTATTAGTAAAGAGTCTACCTTCTGAAACATTACCTGCAGTATACTGATCTATTCTTGGTGTTTCATATATTAGTGTTCCTTCACTTGCAGTAGAACTACCTGTTCTTACTTGAACACTTACAGTTTTTACATAGTGTGTTCCTCCTGTAACTCTAACAAAACCTTGATAGAACCCTGGCCCACTACCTATACTTGTAACATGCTTATTATCAAATACATTGGTAGACCAACTTCCTACAGTTACTCCTGATACATTTGCACCAGCTGAAGGTATTACTAGTGTTCCATTTACTACTACATCATCTCCTTCAAGTGTACCTTTGAATTTAGCATTACCTGCTGTATCAATCATAAATGTATTAGCAGATATAAATCCATCCGATCCTAGTAATATACCACCTGTATTTAAGAAAGCATTATTACCTTGCGTACTATCAGAAGTAGTAAAGTTACCTACGATTCCACCACCTGCTAAGTGATATTGACTGATTGACCAACCACCGACACCTCCACCAACTACTGTTGATGAAGCATTTACTGTGGCGTGAGTGACTTTTGAGTCTGCGGTACTTTGAGCATTTGCTGCATTGGTAGTCGCAGTATTCGCTTGACTATATGCATTGCCTGCTTTCGTATCTGCAGCTGCTGCATTTGTTGTTGCAGTATTGGCTTGTCCATAAGCATTACCTGCTTTTGTATCTGCCGCGGCAGCATTGGTAGTAGCTGTGTTAGCCTGCCCGTATGCATTGCCCGCTTTTGTATCAGCCGCGGCTGCATTAGTCGTAGCCGTGTTAGCTTGACCGAAAGCATTAGCTGCTTTTGTATCAGCTGCTGCTGCGTTAGTAGTAGCAGTATTAGCTTGTGTAAAAGCGTTGCCCGCTTTTGTATCGGCAGCTGCAGCATTTGTTGTAGCAGTATTAGCTTGTGTGAAAGCCTGTCCTGCTTTTGTATCTGCTGATGCAGCATTTGTTGTTGCAGTATTAGCCTGTGCAAAAGCATTGTTGGCTTGTGTGAATGCACTACCTACTGTACTTTCTAAGTTAGAACCTGAGGCTGCTGTGTTAAATGCACCTACTGTTATACTTCCGCTAAAGCTTCCTGTTGCGGCTTGTAGCTCTCCTTTAAATTTAGCGTTACCTGCAGTGTCAATATAAAATTGATTTGCAGAAATGAAACCATCTGAGCCTAGTAAAAGGCCTCCTGTATTTAGGAAGGAAGCATTACCTTGTGTGCTATCGTTTGTTGTAAAGTTTCCTACAATGCCTCCACCTGCTATATGATAAGTTGTTATTCCCCAGCCACCTATACCACCACCTACTATAGTTGATGATGAGTTAACTGCGGCATGGGTTACTTTTGTGTTTGCTGTAGCATGTGCTGAGTTAGCCGCTCCATGAGCTGTGTTACCTTTATCAAAAGCTGAGTTTGCTTGTGAGAAAGCTGAGTTAGCTGCTGTGTGAGCAGTGTTACCTTTAGTAAAAGCACTGTTAGCTTGTGTGAAAGCTGAGTTTGCTCTATCGTTGTTTGTAAATGCTGAATCATTATTAAGGTCTGATATATCTTTACCTGCAATACTTATTCGTGCTGCAGCTATTGTACCTGTTGTAATTCTTGCCCCATCAATTGTAGTAGTACCGCTTGAACCTAGATCTGAAGATGTGATTCCTGTATGAGTGTTAGTACCATCTGTTATTGAGTTAGTTCCTGTAAATGTTACAAGTCCTGTAAAGTTTTGTCCTTCATATGCTTGTGAGAATGTAATCGTTGGTGTACTATCATTAAATTCATCTTCAACAACACTCCAGTAAGCATACCAATATTTATTAGAGTTACTACCTGTCATTGTTGGTTGTAGTTGATTCCAGTTTGTACCACCTGTACCAATAACACCGCCACTCAATAAGCTAGTACTAAAGTTATATGATACTCCTGCGTTTGAAGGATTACCTGGTGAACTTGAACTCGCTGATTGATAGAAAATGTAACCAGTAGCGGTTCTTGGACCAGTGCCCCCTGCAGCTCCATCATCTCCTTCTTTTGATTTTGTGAAAGTTTGTGCTTTTGTTACTGTGAGTTCGTTTTCTATATTTATAGAGTATTCTATCTCTGCAGTATTAGCTGAGGTTGTGAAAGAACTGTGATTGCCAATCGTTACATTAGCATGTGCTGATGCAGTATTAAGTGTATAACTACCTACTGTAATATTAGTATCAGAGTTAGTTGTGACTGAGTATTGGTCTGTTCCTGGTGTACTTGTATTTGCTACTGGAGTAAGTCTTGTTGCTCCTCTGTATACTTCTATTGATGTTCCTGAGTTTGTAAAATCTGATACTGCACCTGCTTTTGTTGCTGGGAAAGTATGAGCTTCATTAGATAGTATTGGAGTATATCCTGCACTTCCTTGTTGTAGTGATGCGATAGTAATACTATCAAAAGCAAGTTCTACTTGGTTACCATCCGCTACTCCTACTCTAACTGTTTGAGGGCTAGTATTTATGCTTGCTGGCACACTAAATGTAAAAGTATCTTGCGCACCTGAGCCATCTGTGTAAGAAGTTTCATCACTTATACCATCCCCTGTAAATTTAAAGTAAGGGTCATCAAAGTTTTGTGATGTTGCTGTCAAAGTAATTGTGCTACTTGGACTTGGATTTGTTCCACCAGAGTTGTAAATAATAGAGAAGTCTGACGCTGTTAGGTTAACAGTTCTTGAATCTGTACCTGCTCCAGCTGCTCCTGGTATACTCTTACCTAGTGAGATAACTCTTGTTCCGATTGTTTCGCCTGTATATCTATCCGTAATTGTGACTGTAATTTTAGCTGTTGTTTGTGTTATTGCACTAACAGTTATTTCTCCTGTTGAGGAGTTGATTGCTGAAGTACAATTTGTATCTACCTTTGATAACCCAAAAGTATTAAGGGCAGTACCACTACTTGCAAATGCTAATGTTACTGAGCCTTTTCTGATTGAGTAGATATTTGAGAAACTAGAGAAGTCACTTACTGTTCCGTTTGAAGCTGAAGGGAAGTTATGGTTTTCATTTGTACCATTTACAGAGTATGCGTCTGTACCCTTGTTACCACTAGCGTAGTTTACTATAGAGAAAGTACCGCTTGTATTAGATACTTCTCCAATGATAGTATCTTTGATAAAGTTTGGTTGTATTCTTTGTGAAAATACATTTTTGTTTGTTAAGTTTGCTGTTGGTGTGTATGCAACTTCCAATAAAGTATTAGAATGTATATGGTTAATTGTTGCAATAAATCTAGTAGTACCACTATCATATATAAATAAATCTCCCGCTCCGTATTCGGTTAAGAAAGCTGTTCCTGTACCTACAACCTGTGTATTACCTGCTGTTACATTAGCTGTTCCTGTTTTTTGTACAAAAGCAGTAGCATCTAAATTTTTAGCGTATCTAAATAAGGATGCTCCTGTATTATCTACCACATATTCAATAGCTTTTAGTGGATCGGTAGTATCACTATAATCCCATAATAAATAACCAGTATTTCCACTTGCTAAGTTAGTAAAGCTACATGAAGTTTGAGCGGTTGTTCCGTTTGTTACTGTTATTGTTTGTAAATCTGATTCTGCTGGAGTAAAATTATAAGTGCTTTCTGTAAACTGTACTAATGCATTTGAACTATCTATATCAAAACCTGTTGTTAACATTCCACCTTTTCTTACTTTAGGTTCTAAGTTCTTTGCTGGTTTTTCAGGGTTTATAGTAATTGTTCTCTGTAAGAAAGGAGAAGGTACTCCTGCTGTATTGATAGTTCTAATTCTTACAACAAATGTTCCTGCTTTTGGTATATCAGTGAATGTATGTGTAGTTTTGTCTGGGGAAATCTGTATTCTATCTGTTTGGGTTTTTCCTTGAGTTGCAGATTGAGTGTATAAATTATGCTCTATCTCATATCCTTGTAGATGTTCATATGGAGACTGTAAAGCTGTTCCGTTATCATCTATTCTTAAACTTAAAGGAGCTGACCAATATACATCTAGTTTTGGACTAGCGAATCTTGCTTCATCTGAGTTTGATACTCTTTCATTTGCATCTTCATCTGATTGGCCTTTTAGTACTTTTAACTGTACATTTCTTGGAACTGGTACGCCATCTTTTGCTTGTGGCGGTCTCATTACATCAGGCACACTAGAGACTGACCAGCCTCTTTCTATATCATCATATTTTCCAACAGTATGTTTTACAGCAGTTATAGCAAATGATTTATCGTCATTTTCTCTTATCTCATTTATCATGTAGGTCTGTGGAGACCCTGCTAAGAACTCTCCAGTTGATGTTGTTTGAGTTATAGCAAATATAACCTCTTCATTAGGTGCAGCACTAAATGCGCTTCCTACCACTACATGAGTAGCATTATATGAACTTATTGCTTGAGTTTCAATTCTAGTATCTTCTGACCATGCTATATCTAATACTTCTCCGTCATCGTCTCTAGCATTTACTGTATCGACTTGGGAATCTAAATTGTATAGAGCATCTGACACATTTTTTGCTTGGAGTATTAAATCTCCTTGCTTAAATACTGTGCTATCAATAGTAGCTGTGGGTTGAGCTAAATAAGCTCCTCCTTTAGGGAATACTAAACTTAACTCTGCGTTTGTAGAACTGCTTAAAGCTACACTTCTATCTACAGGTATAACTGTAGTGGTTGCCCCACTAGATACTCTACCACTGAGTAAAACATTATCTCTATCAGAGTCTTGAACTTCAATTAAATCACCTGGTCTTAATATTTGTCCACCTATTCCAGAACCGAATGATACAACTTCACTATCATGAACTTCGCTTAGTAAATGGTATTTACCTACTCTATGCGCTTGTCCTTCTGAAGTACAGGCATATGCCATTGTAGTTTTTTCTACTATTCTTCCTGTCTTTGCAATATTTTCTGTATCTTCAACTAACTCTACTTCTGGTTTATAATGATTATCTGGATTATTCCATGTTACACGAATTTGATTAGCTCTTACTCTATTAGATGGATAAGTATAAGCAAAACTTCCGTCTACAACATTACCTTTTGTAAATGTATAAATAGCATTTTTTTCTTGTGCCATATTAATACTTATTTCGCCATTATGCCATAGTAATATTCCTCTAAATACTGCCATTAAGTTTTTTAGTACTTTAATTGCTTCTTCTGATTTTGAAATGTATACATTACACTCAAAACGAGGTTCTAGTCCGCCCTTACCATCAGGTACTAATTCATCACAATATTTTGCAAGTTCAAATAACTGATACTTATCTATGATATCCATTGTACCATCTAAATTTAAGTAGTTTCCTAAACCATATCTTTCATTAGTAAGAATATCTAAAAATACCCATGCTGGATTATTTGTATATACTGGTCGGTGGTTAACATCTGTTGGGTCATCAAACTCTTTCTTATCCCCTCTAAATTTACCATCCCAATCTTGATAAGTACTTTCAGTTGCTCCTGTTGTTACATTTCTTTTATAGGAAGCTACTGTTGTTCTATTACCATTTTCATCTAAAGTATCTCTTGGTATATAGTTAGTTGGAACTTTACATTTTATTCCTCTAACTTCATAGTGTCTTTGTGGTACAGAAGTATTATCTCTTGCATCTACCATTACAGCAGCTACTGAAGTATACGGATAATTTAACTTATCTTCGATAATTGCTTCAGCAAACGATACTTGTGTTTTATTAGTGTAAGATTTATTACTTATCTCATAATTTTCAGGAGTGTATCTTCTAACTTTGATTGTGAAATCATCAAAAGGTTGAAATTGCTCTGTATCAAAACTAAATACTGTTGCAAAATTAGTACTACTTTTTCTATATATTATACCATCATGTGCATTATAATTTGCTGCACCAGTAAAGTTACCGTCTCCATGTGGTCTTGTACCATCCTTCTCTCTAGTTAGAGCGGCCATATCATCTAATCCAAATACAGTCTCTTCAAATGTTTGTCCATCTCGTGTATAAGAGAATACAATTCGTAACTCCACCCAAGCTGGACCACTGTCTCCATCTTCGGAATCATTATTAACTAGTCCTACAGGATGATTAATTGTTACTTTAAGTTGATCAATAATAGACGGGTCACTTAGATTAAATACACTAGCTGCAATATTTACTCCAGCATGGTTTCCTACTTGTGCTATTGGTAAATTATTTCTGTCAAAATCGTCTAAGCTATTAGCAGCATTTCTAGGCTCACTTGTCATTCCTAGAGCACCTTGGCTTGAAGGCGGTAAATCTTCTCCTATTGAGGCTCCGACTGCTCCTGAACCGACTCCATGTGGAGATACAATAAACTTTTGGTTTCTATGTCCAGTACGGAAAGCGTATGAAAAGTTGTTAAAATTGTAAATAGGAGGACTGCTTTCATCTAATTCAGGTGAACTCATTGTGGCAGGTACATTTGATCTATCTACTCCCTGTCCTGAAGGTGAGATAGTAGCGTTACTACCACTAATAGAAGATATTTGGTCTACTAAATCTATTGTAGTGTTTGCATTATTGACTGTTGTTTTTGGAGGTGGATTGATATTTACAGTATTGTTTGTACTATCAAAAGAGGTAACAGTAGCGACATGAACGCCTCCATCTTGACCTGCTCCTGCGATTCTTATCTTAGGTTGCATATCAACTAGAGTTGTTAGATTTCCTGCTACATGAGTATTAGCAAAAGTTATTCCTCCGCTTGAACTAGGTGTTATAGTTACTGTATTTGCCACTACATTGGAGTTACCTACTGCAGCTCCTCCGTCTATTCTGATATATCTAGTTCCATCGCTGACTGATAAGTCAGTAAACATATTACTTGTTTGATTATCTGTTATAGTTCCTGCGGAAGCATCATAAGAAACATTTGAACTTTGTTTTGCAGAATAATTTACTTTTTTACTCTTATCAAGTACAGGCACGCCATCTAGATATATACTAAATGCTCCGTCTACTAGCCCGTCAATTTCTCCTTCAGATATAACATCATAAACAATCGCTGATTGCTCTATAACAGAATCTTTAGATTTTAAAGGTAAAGAACCTTTACCACTACCTGTACCTGCTACTGTTTTATCATTGTCTCTTATATTACTCATAGTTTACCTTTGTTGTGCTGCGCCACCTGCTCCTGTACCGCCTCCTACACCGCCACCTACATCTCCACCACCATCTTGGTCTGGATTATTTATATTTACCCATCCTGCATTTTGTTTTAATCTTGTAGTTGTAAAACCAAAGTTTATTGGTGCTCCACCTACTTCCATTTTTCCATAACATAAAGGAATAGGAATACCTTGCTTCGCAACATTAACTGGCCCACCAAATATAGCAGGGTCTTCATTCTTTGCGGGACTGTCATCTTGAACTAATCCCAAAATACCATCAAACATCAAATACCCACCTGCGATTATAAGTGCATAACCCCATGGTTGTCCAAACATAACTGCTATAGTACCAATGACTGTTAAAATTGTACCTAAGTCTCTTTTTGCTCCATCACTTAGAAAAGATCCTTGTGCAACAGGCATTATAAATATTTCTTCTTCTCCGAAACTTAAACTTTGTTCTCCCTCTTGTAAAAAATCTTTTCCTTTCTTGAATACATACTCTACCCCTTTCTCTTGTTCATCAAAGAAAAAGTTTAGAAATCCTTTTCGTTGTACAGCTATAGCTCTTAACAATTGTTGAGCATGTTTTACATCAAGAGTAAACTCTTTTCCAAATTTTTCTCCTGCTTTTCCTAATAAGTGTACTTTTGTCATTTTGGCTCCACTATACAATAGTCTTTTTCTGGATAGGACACGATTAAATATGGTAGACCTATCGAGTTACAGTTATCAATGTCATGTTGACTCGGATTACATTTTGAGTCGTAGTGACTATGGACAACATATTTTATTTTTGAATTTAATTGATACATACCTAAAGTTATTGGGTCGATTTTAAAGTGTGATTTTTTATCATCTGCAATATTCTCAAATTCGATAAATTCATTATCAACAGTAACAATTCCACACATTTCTTCTGGTGCTCTTTTCTTAGCAGCTTCGTATATATTATCCATCATGAGAATGATTTTGTCCCTGGAAATCCTCCGAAAGGAATTACTACCGTAGAACTAAAATCTGGATTACCAGTAGTACTTGAACTACTTGCTGTTTTTGGATTAAATCCAAACCTCATTCCACATCCAGTTAGAGATTTACTACATATATCTCCCCTTTCCCATTGTAAATTATGTGCTGGTGGTACGTTGTCACTTGGTTTTCTAGCTTTCCATAATAATGTTTTTTGATAAGTTTCGTGTCCTACTGCTGCAGTATTATCCGTAAAAGTTACATAGTCATTATATCTATCATCTTCATAAGTAAAATAACTTGTTCCATGTGAGTAAGCTGAATAAATTCGTATTCTATTCCAACTACTATTAATGTCGGAAGGTGCTCCTGGATTTGAACTTGTTTCTGTTGCCTGCCAATAATCATTTACAGTTACACTAGAGATTGTTCCATTTACATTATTTCTATTTATTGTTGAAGTTGTTTTGTAATAGTTACCTTTTGTTATTGAGCCACTGCTATAAGTTGTAAAACTTGTTGTACTTGGCACTAAGTATTCATCATCTTGATTTACATATACAATATACTCTACATTTTGGTTAGCAACAGTAGCATTATAGCTTGGATTATATTTACTTTCAATATGCCAACCACATCCGCTTCTTGCTCTTTTCCATTCAGGATTTTCTGTATGTTCACTTGCTCCCTGATATATCCAAGGACATCTATTTGGAACAACAGTTCTATTTGGTAATTTTATTCCCTGCAAATCAAAAGGAGCTTGTAATTGAAAGTTAAGAACTTCTTTAGTTCTTTGTTTCAGAGAATCGATATAATATACATCTCTTGGAAACTCAACTGGAGGAGAGTTACTATCTCCCTCGCTTTTTAAGTACTTTCTCAAAGTTGTTCTTCTGATAACTCGCCTTCCAGAAAAATCTTGGTAGTCTATACTGTTTACTGCTAATTTTAAAGTGCTAAGAACATTGGCAAATTGTATTGTAGGAGCTGGGAATTTAGTTGCAGAAGTTCTGTCTAATCCTTTCATTTCTATTGGAAGTGCTTTATAAGTATTAGTTTGAGAATTATTACTATAATCAAGCATTGTAACTTCTGATAAATTTGAATCTAGTCCATCGTGAAAATACGCAAAAGTATTATCAGCATATTCAAGTTCATATAAATAAACTATTGCTGAACCAGGGTCTTGCTTTTGCAAGTCTTTTACCATTATTTTTTCTGACATTATGCCTCGTAAACTCTCCTAAAGGTTGCCTCTAATGTGTAGAAGTCATCATACTCCCATTTTTGATTCCATGCTGAACATACTACTTTTATAGTTTCAGTACTGCTTCCTGCATTAGAATCCGCTAAATCAAATCTGAATTTACTTACTCCATTTAAGGACTCGAAAAAAGCAACCAAATCATCTATCTCTGCTTTTGGTCGCGTTTGAAATTGTACAGATATTTCTTGTGCTAAACTATTTATACCATTTGCTAATCTTTGTTCATATCCGTCACCAAACTGTACAAAATGTACTCGTGGTGTATTTGATCTTGTAAGTGATTTATCTGGTTGAACAGCACTGGAAAATCCAGTAATATTTGAACCGTCATTTTGCATTATTCCTAAAGCCATTATATACTACTTAAAAGTCCTCCTGCTCGTTGTTCTTTTGCGATTGTGTCTTGTGCTATCGCTGCTATTGTTTTTCCTAACTCTCTTGCACCGTCTCCTGTCATTAGAGTTTGTGATTGACCATTTTGATCTACATTTACAGTAACATTTACATTATTTTGACCAGCAGCTCCATCGAGTTTTACAGGAATACTTCTGTCATTTCCTAATGGTACAACTGCTTCTGTTCCGTGTAGTGTTGCAGCATAACCTGATTCTGGGCCATCAGCTACACCACCCATTGCATATTTTGGACCTGTAGGACTATTAACTGCCCCATACCTAGAGGCAAATATGCCTTCAAAGTGTGTTGCAAATTCTGCCATTGCTAGTGCCATTTGTATTTTTGCTACTTCCATCATTATATCTGCGGCTTCTTCATTCTTACCTGCAATTGCTAATCCTTGTGCTGTTAGAGTAGCAAACTGAGTTATTGCAGTACCAAATGTAAGTACACTTGCACCAAAGCTCATGCTATCAGCCTCAGGGTCATATCCTGCGGCAGACATTAATCCTAGGAATAAATCTGCTGCTTTTTCACTAAAGTTACCTCCAGCTGCAAATGATCCTCGTTTTTTCTCGGGAGTTGAAGACGAATCATCGTCATTAGTTTTTGGTGGTTTCTCGTCTGTTTCTATTATTCCAATTCGTTCTGGTCTGTTATTTTCTATTCCTTGTAATTCATCAGCAGCTTTTTTCGCTTTAATTTCTAATCTTCCTAATTGTTCGTTTGCTCCGCCTATTTCTTGTTCTGCAATAGATAGTGCTTTAGCGTTTTCTTCAACTGCCGTAGAGTTGTCTTCTAACTTTTCTTCATATTTAGCTAGTTCTTTAGTAACTCGTTGGTACTCAGGATTAGCTTTTAAATATGCGTCTATTGCTCCCTCAGTCACGGTTGAGATAGTATATCCACCAGCACTTATTGACATCTTCTCATCTTCAGGTGCATTAGCCATTCGTTCTCTAAAGTCTATAGCTCTTTGCTTTCTTATGGCATCTTTAGCGCCATCTTCAATAGCCTGTAATTGGTCTTCACTTAAAGCTATGTTTGTTCTTAGCTCACCTTGAGAAACTTCCATCGTTCCGCCTTCACCAAACTTAGCAATAGTTGCTTCATATCCTGCAATTTGAGCTTCCTTATCTGCAACCATTTTATCAGCTTCATTCTTTCTAGCTGTTGCTAACCCTGTTTCTGCATTATAAAGACCTTGAATATGAGAGTTAGCTGCTTCAACCATTGCATTATGAATACCTCTTGCAACTTTAGTTCCTCCTAATTGTAAAGGAGAATCTGTATTAGTAAATCCTTCTTTGAATGATTCTTTTAAAGATTGTTTGAATTGTTCTTGTTGAAATCTTGGATCAAGTGGAGTTCCTCCATAGGTTATCTTCATTATGTTTTCTGCAAGTTTTTTACCTATTTGGTCTGTTAATGTATCTGCAAGTTTTTTACCAAACTCATCAAATGCACCTGCTTCTCCTCTTAGTGCTTTAGTAAGAGATGTTGATAACTCTTGGGTTAGTCCTCCCATAACTGTTTTTGTTACTCTAAAGACTACATCTTCCATTGCAGCTACTGCAGCTAATTGATTTAGTACAGTTTCTTCCATTTCTTTTGCAACTGCTAATTGTTGTTCTCTAATTGATCTTTCTGTATCTGTTCCCGCTTTTCTAAAATTTTCTTCTGCTTGGAAGACTGCGATTTGAGCTTCAAACATTTTTGCCATAGCATTAGCAGTATCAGCTGCTCTTTTTGTAGATTCTTTATCTCCGAAAACGGCATGAGTTGTAGCAGCTGTAGCATGTTGTACTTTTTGTAGTGCTAGTTGTACTTTTAATTGTGATTGAGAAAGTAGAGTATAAACTTTGACTGACCCTGATAAAACTTCAAGTTGTCTATTGTACTCTGCTATTTCTTCTGTAGTATTACCAGTGGCATCCCTTAATTGTTCTAGAGACAGTCTCATTTGCTCTTGACTCATAAGAACATCTTGATAAGGTACTTTTGGTAGTGATTGAATATACCTATTTAATTGTTTATTATAGTTTGCTGTTGCTTCTTGTAGAGATTTTACTGCTTGTCCTTGTGCAACATATTGCGCACTTAATCTTCTCATTTCCCCTGTTGAAGCATTAAGCAAAGAAGGATTCCCTTCTAGCATGGTTGAAAAATCATTAAATCTAGGATTAAATTTTCCTAGAGTAGTAAAAGTTGTTTGTAGTTCGCCTTTTAGTTCTTGGACTTTTTCATTATTACCACCTAATGCTTTGAACATTGTATTATAGTCTGTAATTCTATTTTCTAAGTCAGCACTTTGAAAAGCATTTCCGATTGCTTCTATTTCTTGGTTTCTATCAGCAAATAATCCTTTATCAAATACACTCGCAGTTCTTTCTAGTTCTCTATTTAATTGTTGTTGTGTTTGTACTAACTCTGCAGTTTTCTCTTCTAATCTTTCTACTGTTTTATCTGTTCCTCTGAAAAATTCAAATATCTGTTTACCTAATTGGAAAATCATAACAGCAATACCAATAAAACCTGCCATTCTCATAATACCGCTCATGGCTTTACCAAACTGCATACCTGCAAACTTCATCATTCCCATAGCTTTACCATGTTCTGCCTGCATTTCATATAAGTCAGCAATAAACTCTAACTTCATTCTTTCAAAGCCCATAGCTGCATCAGCTACCATTCTTTGTCTTTGTGCTTTTAATATGTTTACAGTTCTTTGATGTTCTCTACGAGTATGATGCTCAAATCTTACCATTGTAGAAGTTTTTGCATTTACAGCTTTTTGATAAGCTGCTAAATCTGCTTCTGTAGCTGCTCCTGGAGTACCAAGTCTTCCTATTCTCTCTTTGGACATCATTGGGGTCACTTGTAAGTCCCCTGCTCCAGCTACTTGAGCTGCTTGTTGTCCTGCTTTACCATAGTCAATATTTGGTATTGCACCTCTAATTAATCCTCCAGAAATACTAGCTGCAAAGACACCTAGTGCTGCTGTTGCTGATTCAATATTACTTGCTAAGAAATCTCCGAAGAACTCGGCGATTGGACCTATAAACGTTCTTACATTATTAAGAACTTCATCAAATGCAACTGCTAGTTTATTTAGTTGGTTGACTGAATCCTCTCCAAGCATTTCTGCAATAGCTCCGTATCGCTCTTCTGATTGACGAAGAACTTCATTTGCAACAGCTTGGGATTTTTGGAAAGTGGTAAGTTGATTTTTATTTAGACCCAAAGCAGCCGCATACCTAACAGATGCTTCTTCTAGTCTTAATATGATACCGAGTTCGTCCAAGAGTTCGGGTTCCGCTTTGGTAACACCACGAACAAGACGATTGAAGGAGTCAGTTACATCTCGACCGAGTGCAACAGATACAATTTTTGCAGATTCTCCAAGTTCTTTTAATTGACCGGGAGTTAATCCAGCAGCTAAACCTATAGCGGAAGCTTGAGAAGCTTCTTTGAAAGTTATCTGAGCTTCAGTTGCTGCTTGTATTTCACGAGAGATGGTTTTCATTGCTCGACCTGTAGCAGCGGCAAAAGCTTCTTGACCTTCCATTAATACTCTATAATCAGCAGCTTCCCTTAAAAATCTGAATAGAGCATCGATAGCAAATAGCTGAGCGGCTAAAGTAGCGTATGCAGGAACAAGTCCTCCAGTGATGCCTTGTGACATTTTACTGAAGTTTTTGGTTGCATTAGATGACATATTAGAAGCACCTTTCATGCCTCTATCTGCCGACCTTGCGTTTTTGTCTAAGGTATTAAAATTATTACCTGCTTTTTTAGCGTCTTTTGATACCTTATTTAGACCGTCTGCGGTTACCTTAAATTTAACCTCACCGCCTTTAACCTTTTTTGCCATTTACTTTTTCTTCCTAGCTTGCTTTTGCTTTCTTTGGACTTCTGTATTTATCGAGTCCCCTCTTTGTTGATCTATGTGTTTCATAAAAAACACAACTGTTTTCTTATCTTCTATTTCGTAAATGTCAAGCAATTCTCCAAGACCCGACATGTTTTTTCCCATATACATGCCACTCATTCCATCCCATGTGTCTTGCAGTAAGCTATATATGAAAAACGCCAACTGCACTTCATATGGATAGCTATCCAAGGCAGGTGGCATCTTTGCAGGGTCAGGCTCTTGGCCTAACTGTTCACATACAGCAAGGTATTTGTCTAAGTCAATACTTTTGTCTTTATATTGTCTTTTTAGTAAACCAAGTATTGCATCTACTTGGTCTTGGTAAAATTTTCCAAATCACCTAACTGATCTGATACCCAGTTATCGAAATCACCAGAATTTTTTAGTAATAATTCTGCATTCTCTTCTGAGTATTCTAAACATTCGTTAGGGTCTACCTCGCTAGTATCTACTAATAGAAGCTCTTCTAAGTAACTATACTTTAAGCCTTTCCAGCTTTTGACTACTGCCTTAGAATATTCTACTAAGAATTTGTCATTATCAAGCTGTTCTTCGTAAGCCCTTGTTCTTTTGTTTAGAACCTGTTTTACACTTCTGTTTCGAAGTTTTAGCAATTCTTCTCTTGCTAGATAAGTTAGTTTGACTTCGAAACCTTCCATTCCTGGAAACTCGATTCCGACTGTCTTGCTTGGAGTTAACAAACTCTTCAGTGATACTGGTTGTTTTACTTCTTTTTCCATTCTTTTTCCTATAAAGTGGGAGGCCGAAGCCTCCCGTTAGTTTAATTTAATTACGCACCTACGTAAGTAACTTTTACTTCGTTTGTTGCGCTAGCAGCAGTTCCTGATGATAAATCTGATGGTAAACCATGGAAGGCTACATCAACAGATACTACATCTTCGAAGCTGTGCTGTGGTAATTCAAGGTGAGCTTTCCCTACTTCAACATTACATCTAGGTGTTTGGCCTGAGCCACCGATACTAAATGTTAAGTCAAAAGCGTTAGTGATAACTCCTCTTGATTCCTGTAATCTTTCAAATAAATCTAATGACCCATTTGCTGTATCATTTAAGTAACAAGTAAAGTTACCTGATACAGATCTTGTGCCCATTACATGTCCTAATGGGACGTTAACAGAACCTAATGTTTCTGGAGTTAGGTATGAAAGATTATTTTCAATTGTAATATTTCCACCTGTTAATGTAACATTGTAAGTTACATCATTACCGTCAACATTTAATGCTCCTAGTGTACCTGTTGATTCTGATACATCGAAGCTAATTGCTAAGTCTGTTAATTTTTGTCTAATGTAGTTAGTAGTTGTATCAACTCCTTCTCTAATTAAACCTTTGGTT
>MDTG01040737.1_pt1 | contig 15390 bp, 12 predicted proteins | sample 811421 | NCBI WGS metagenome assembly MDTG01 (sample SAMN05326645, study PRJNA326480) | marine metagenome | isolation source: seawater | place: Pacific Ocean: South East | collected 2011
ACAGTTCAGTGCGCAGGCAGCTGCAGACTGGGAACGTATACTGTTAGCCAGAGCAGCAGAGTTGGCCCCGGGAGGCCGCTTTATCTGCCTGAATTTTGGCATTGATGAAAAGGGGCGCTATCTGGGCCATACAGGCGGGCAGTCCATGTTTGACAATTTCACCCATCACTGGCGCGCTTTGAGAGACGAGGGTCAGATTACATATCAGGAATTTATTCGCGCAACCTTTGCCCAGCATTACCGGACGGTAGAGGAATTTACCGCCCCCTTTGATAATCCCAACTCTACTGTCAGACAGGCAGGGTTAAATTTAATTTCCGTTGAAACGCGCCTAACACCCTGCCCTTATCATGCACTTTATCAGGAAGCTGGCACTAAGATGACATCCGCTGATTATGCCGCGAGTTTAATCCCAACTACGCGCAGCTGGTCAGAAACCGTCTTCAGAACTGCTTTGGCCGGCCGACCAAAGGAAGAAATTGAGGCCTTGGTGAATACCTTCTATAGCGCTTATGAACGACAGGTTGCTGCTGAACCAAGCGGTCACGCCATGGATTATATCCATGTTCTGATGTCAATTGAAAAGCTGTGATAGATCCACCCGACATCATTTGACAGGCAAAGTAATACCTATAACAAGGCTACATTACTGAAAAAAGCCTTGCTGCAGCGATGAGCTTCTTCAACTCAAACGTTACCTCACTCTTCGACCAGCTTTCCTGTCTAAAAATTAAATGACAGCCCCCTTCTGAAAACAGAAGGTAGCTCTCATAGAACCCAGCTTCAGGGGCAGAAGAAAACACGAGTTTTCGGGCAAAGTTGAACGTTTCTGCCAACCGAGCCGGATTCACTTGAGCCAGATCAGACTCTTCGTATTTTGCTTTCAGCAGTAGTTCAAAGTTTTTTAGCACCTCCTCATCTGAAATATGCTGGTTAAACACAAGGACATACAGAAAGCCTCTATCAGCCTTAAAGGTCAATTCCCACGCAATATTGCCTTGGCGAATAATCGATTGATATGAAAGACCCGTCCTATCTTGCTCTGCAGCATAAGCATCAAAACACCGCTCAGCAGCAACGGAGGCGAAACTGCAAGATATAAGCCACAAAACTAAAATTACAATTCTCACTATATTAACCTCGTCAAATAATTTTGCCCGTAACCATTCGCCCGCGAGAGCACCTGACTAGCGGCCTCACTGAGAATTTGAGTCTTAACCAACTTTGCCATTTCAACGGCAAAGTCTGCATCTTCAATCCGGCCTTTTGAAACTGTGATGTTCAAACTCTGAGCGACGAGATTATCAACAGAACTACGCATCCGATTGATAAGCGCTCCTAGCTGCGCACGCTGCGAGGTGAGTGTGTCAATTGCGATATCTAAAATTTGAATAGCTTCCTTTGAGCCCTGTTGTGTGCTGATATCAATATCCTTTAGATGTCTGCCAGGAACAAATGTTTGTGTGACCCCGTTTACTACTGTTGTAACAACTGAGCCGCCAGAAGAACTTCCGCCACCGCCACCACCGCCGCCAGCGCCGCCGCCACCAGAAATGGTGCTTGGTGCGATATTAAAAACAGGAGTAGATCCCTGTGCAAACAAAGTTCCATTCTGATTTATTGCTGAATAATAAAGGGTATTATTCTGAACGTTAAAAACCACCTCCGCAGAAGCTTGGCCAGTATTGTTGTAGGTGTAAGTGTTATCCAGAACACCAGTTGAAAATCCAAGCAGGTTCTGAAGGATTGTAGAACTCCCACTTGGCGCTAAAAGAATGTTTAAGGCGCTTGCGGCGCCAGTTCCCGCAGTTCTGAACGAAATTGGGCTGTTAGCACTTACAATGATATCTCCCATTGTCACAGCTCCGCTGGTGAGTCGATCTAATTCTGTGCCAATTCGGTTGTGGAGCATTGTAATAAAATCTGCCTTTGTATTTCCTGAAAAGTCAGATGCTAACAACTCGATATCGTATGTACCTCCTCCAACAGCTCCGCCACTTACTCGTATTGTTCGGTCTGCTGCGGCAACGCCTGTAAGGTCTCCATGTGAGCCAATATTCGAAGCCCCAAAATCACTATCACCAAGGATTTCGCTAGGCGTATTTGAGTCATTAAATATTAAAAACTCAACATTGGTCAGCGTATCTGTTCCATCGTCACCGTCACTAAGGTTATTATCAGTGACTGTCGTTGAGCCACCCACTGTGTTGATAGTGTAGTCTGAACTTGCGCCACTAAATTTAGCAGTGTCTCCTGCCCCATCTCCACCATCAATTGTGTCGTCGCCAGCTCCCGCTTGAAAAGTGTTATTAAGATGGTTGCCCGTAATGGTATCGTCTGCTGAACCGCCAAGAACATTTTCAATTAAAGTGCCAGTTGCGATAGCAACGTTGTCCACACCTGTATAAATAGCATCTCCAGAAGCGGCATTACCGTCTAGAGCCGCCATAAAGGTCTCAACATTACTTTTTACAGATGCACCAAAATTTGCCTCAATATCAGCCAACTGCTGAGCTTTGGTGTAAATGCCAATTGAAGAAAACGTTCCGGGTGTAAGATTAATCATGCTAGAGCGTGAAACACCAGAGGCATCAATAGTATCCATTCCGCCGCTATCAACGATAGTGTGAATTAAAAGAGGTTTATCATCGTACCCATATGAATTACTGCCATCGTTGGTTGTTTCTTCACCATACATATACTGAGCTGTTGCAATGTCATATAACATTGGCGTTGAAGCATAAACCCTTTCTTCGCCATAACTATATGAACCGGCCCCAAAGCCTGCTCCATCATAATTTCTATAACTCCAATTACTGCCACCCTGAGAAATATTGATGTAGCTATTCCTATCTAGGTTCGTGTAGGACATGATTGAATTACGCATGATGTCTTCATCTGCTGATAGCGTGTTTCCTGTGAAGCTCGAACCATCAAAGGGATGACTTAATCCAATGGCATGACCAATTTCATGCATTGCGGACCTAAAGCTATAACCTGAGTCACCAATACCCATAGTTCGTACTTTTGCATTAGTCGCAGCAACCCCATTACCTGAATCCGTTCCCCAATTGCTTATGTTTGTAGAGCCATCCGCAGCCTCATACCCTGGATTGAAACTTGAGTTATCCTCCTCTTCAAACCACACATCTCCATTCGCTACACCGGTTCCAGGTTGAATGGCAAATGCAGCTGCATCTGACGAACGGTCAGTGAACGCGACTCTCATCTCACCGACGTTAGTTCCTGTTTCTGTAATTTTTTCAAATTCAAATTCAACTATGTCATCCCAAAGCTGGAATGCTTGGTCCAAATATGATGAGTTACCCGTATCTCTATCTAAGTCTGCAGAATTGTCGTCTACATTGCTTTCGGTAAGGCTATCTATATCCACCCCGTTCACATTGTATGTTGTAGTATCAGGATAGTCATTTGTCCCAGGGTTGGGCGTGTAATAAGAATAGGAAACTTGGTCAGCCCCATCTATGTGCCATTTAGTTGAGAGCATCAATGTATTGATAGCAGTGCTATTAGCTCCTGAAGAGGTAGAATTACTTTCTGAGCCTATGGACGCAGCTGAACTTGAATTAGATACGGTAGCCTCAAGAGGTTGCAACTTACTTCCAATGTCGTCTGGATAAAGTTTTTGGGCCGCACAGTGGGCGCAAGTTTCAGGATTATGGGTTGCATGGGAAAGTGTCACCATATCAACCTCTAATGCTGCTATCTGACCTGAGAGAGAAGTTTGATCGTCTGGATCATTATACAAATTAATGAAATCCAAAAATGTTTTTGTGCTATCAGTATCTCCAGAATGCAATTCAAATTCTAATTCGCCTTTGTGGAATAATGCGCCCACATATGACGACATATCCGTCTCAATTGACTCAATCCTCTTAGTGGCAGCGACAAATTCAACAGTATTCTCACCGTGATTGGCAAGCACTTCTAACTCGGATTTAATTTGGATAAGATAATTCGTGATTTCAGCCAGTGCCGCATCACTGACTGTCCCCATAGTCATGATATTTGCACCACCTTCAAGCCTGTCCTTGAAAATCAGTGTATGACTAATGTTTGAATCAGATAATTGCACTTGTTCAGCAGCCCTAACTGTCGTCAGATTTTCAACTGAACCATTCACAGATTTTGCAGACGACAATTGGTCACTTGAGTCCACATTAACCCCAAGCGAGTTCGCAATAATATTAACGGTTTGACTAGATGACACAATGGTCATTTAAAAACCTCCAAAGTCGGATAACGACTGGAGGAGCTGATATTTAGCCTAATTCACTGTATTTATGTTAAATTCTTTTAATCCACGTTGAATTCTTCATTTTAATCAGTAATAAGCTACAATAGGAAAAAATCTTCATTTCTATTCGGTTATTTTTAGGTCCATTGGCTGTTGCCCCTGAAAATATAGATCATAGGCTTTTAAGAGCCCATTTTCAAAATTGTCTCTGTATCGCTTTGTATCAAAAAGTGGACAATTAAGTCTGTTTTTATCAAGCTTTTCTTTGATGCCAGAGAGCATATCAGGAGCTTGCGCTAACTTCAGAATCAAACTTTCATAATCTTCGTCAGTATTAGTTATTAATTCAGGTAAGCCAACTGCATTTAAAAGGCTACCACAGACCCGTGATGAAAACTGTTGACCCATTTTTGTTACAACTGGCACACCAGCCCAGAGGGCATCACTAGCAGTTGTATGCGCATTGTAATAAAAGGTATCTAAAAATAGATCAGCGTGTCGATGTCTTGCTAAATGCTCGTCCTGCGGAATTAAATCTGCAAAAATCAGACGCTCTGGGTCTATGCCGCGTGCCTCAGCGTTTCTACAGAGATTATTTTTTGTCAACTCTTCAGATCCCAGCAACCATAAAACGCTGTCTTCAACCTGCATCATCACCTTGGCCCAAATGTCAAATTCATTTGACCCTATCTTGTAGCTATTATTAAAACAACAGAATACAACACCCTGCTCAGGCAAGCCAAAATCCGAGCGCTTTGTTTCTGTTTTTGCAATTTTCCTCTTATTATCATTAGGTTGATAGGTATGGGGAAGAATTATTATTTTTTCAGCATAGTGTTTACGTTGCTCTTTCGGGATTACAATTTCATCAGCTATCATATAGTCAATATAATCCGCACCTAATGTACCAGGATAACCTAGGTAATTTATTTGTATTGGTGCCACTCGATTCGCAAATATTTCTGATCTACTATGCCGGGTATGGCCATTTCTGTGGATAGCAATGTCAATATTTTTATCCCGTGCAATCCGAAGAACTTCCTCCAAGGGCTTTCCACTTATGTCAATAAATTCATCAACGCCCTTTATGATTCTCTTTCTCATTTCATCTACTGTATCTGGCCCATAAGAAAAAGCGATGACCTCAAAGTTATTTCTGTCATGCTCCTCTAACAATCCAGCCATTAGATACATGCCAGGGAAATTATGAAAATCAGCTGAAAAATAGCCAATACGCAGCCGGTCTGGTTTGGCAACTGGTCGCCTATCCAGCCAAGTACAAACTTTTGGCCTAAAACTCTTCGCAAAAAGTTCTGAACGCATACGCTGTCGCGCGGGATTGTCCTCCAGAGCCAGAAGAACCCAAGGTGTCACAAAATCTTTTTTTACACCTAATTGTGCCAACCAATCTTTCTGCTTTTCAATTGCTTCCCAATCGCAAACTTGAGCTTCCATGTGCAATTTTGCCGTTCTTGCAACTTCATAATTAGCTTGAATGGCTACAGCCTTATTGAAATATTCTAAAGCCTTTTCTGCTTTCTTAAGTGATTTAAAGGTGTTTCCTAAGTTATTATGCACTTCTGCAAAGTCAGGTTTCAATTGAATTGCCTTGTGATATGCTTCCATAGCTTTCCAAGGCATACTATTGTCAGAATATGCAATCCCCATCGCATTATAGGCCTCAGCATAACTCGGGTTTATAGATATAGCCTCGTCAAAAGCGGCAATGGCATCATCAAGATGACCTGCAGTCCTTAAGGCTTGTCCTTTATTAAAATGAGCCTCTTTTAATTCTGGATTAAGAGTAATTGCCCGCTCATAGGCAGCTAGCGCCAGTTCAGTTTGACCCTGTTCTCTATAAAAATTTGCTAAATTATTAAAAGTACCTGCGTTATCTGGATCATATTCAGTTGCTTGAATGAAAATACCAAGTGCCTCTGATACCTTACCTTGTTTCCAAAGATTTACAGCCAGGCGATTTAACATTTCAATAGATTTCGGCTCGTTTGAAATGGCCTTTTCCAACACATTATGGGATTGTTCAAACTCGTCCAATTGCTCAAGTAACAGAGACAAGTCTTTCATCAGTGATAAAGAATTTTCGCCCAAATCTACTGCTTTTTGCAACGCAGCCTTGGCTTTCTTCAAATCACCCTGTTGCCAAGCCCAATAACCCAAATTTTTCAGGGCCAGAACATAATCAGGTTTGATTTCAATAGAGCGTGAAACAGCATTAAGCGCCTCATCTAATTTTCCCAGATATTTTAATGCTTGAGATTTATTACTATAGGCTTCAGCATAATCAGGATTCAGCTCAAGCGCTTTATTGTAAGCTTCTATCGCTTCTTCTGGTTTATTTTGGTTCCTTAAAGACTCTCCAAGGTTATTAAAAGCTGCAGCGTCTCGAGGATTGATTTGTGTTACCCTTTCGAACATCTTTAAGGCCTCTTCAGGTTTCCCCAAACCCATTAAAGAAGCCCCCAGAATATTCCAAATTGGAGTTGCTTTTGGATATTCGGAAAGAACCACATTTGCCCTTGCTAAAATTTTCTGATAGTCACGCCTCCCATAAAGGGTCATAAACTCTTCAACTATCTGCGGAGTGATCTCTCTTGGCGGGCTACCGCTGTTAGCTGCTCTAATTGATAGAAGTGCCGTTTTTGCACGCTGATTTTCTGGAAAGCGGGCAAGTATCTCTTTATATAAATTTTCTGCGGCGCGAATGTCACCACGCTTCATATGAGATCTGGCTTTAGTTAGGCTTTGGTCGACTGAGATTTGTGACATCTTAAAGGAAATTTCTATCAAGGATTGAATGCGGGCTAAACCAACCAGAATAAGTGTTTCTATAGCTTCGAGTGCAACATTAATGCCAAAAATTTCTGATTATAACGGAATTCTGGCGCATATTTTGCTTATAATTTCCAATTACTAGACTGGATCAAAAAATGGCACGAATATCAATTGGTATCCCCGTATATAATGAGGAGCAATGTATTGCTGACACTTTGACAAGTGTGATCAGACAATTGGATGATTATCCTGATATTGACATCGTGATCTCTGATAACGCCTCTTCAGACAAAACATTACAGAATATTGAAACAACATTATTACGAAATGAAAAACACCGAAATTCCATTAAACTTATTAAGCAAAGCCAGAATAAAGGGATTGTTTTCAACTTTTGGAATACTTTTGATAACTGCGATTCAGAATTTTTTCTTTGGGTCGGCGCACACGATATCATTTCTAATCGATATGTGCTTCATGGCATTAAACATATGACTAATTATCCAACCTTTTCTATGTTCTGCGGAAAACATACAGCACTTTCACCGAAGGGGGATTTTAACGAGCAAACAGTTGAATATGATTTTTCACAGGATAATCCTGTAGAGCGCTATCTGAGGTCTATTGCTACTTTGGGTAACTGTTACATCTTCCACTCGATTTTCAGAAGAAGCGCTTTGGATAAATTTGAGAGGCTAAAAGACGTTCCATCTTCAGACCACATTATCATAAGCCATTTACTATGGTCTGGTTACCTATATCAATCAAAAGAATGTTTTTACGCACGAAGATATTTTCCTCAAGAAAATCGTGTTCAAAAAAATCAGGCAGGGGCATACGTGAACGCCAGAAATAACGTGAATTTTTATTCTGCTTACATCAAAGACCTTGAGAGTCTCATGTCAGCGCAACCAGAAGCCATTAAACATATGGTGACAAGGCAAGCCTCAGATTTACTTGTTAAGCGCTTTGGCATCCCATTTGTGCAACAGAATGAAGCCAATTTCTCAATTCATACCTGACAAAAAAAAGTATTCAATCAGATAGAGAAACTCCATCATGGTTAAAAAAGCAGTTATTCTAGCGGGGGGGCTTGGCACCCGTATTTCAGAAGAAACAAACTTGAAACCAAAGCCGATGATTGAAATTGGCGATATGCCTATTCTATGGCACATAATGAAAATCTATGCAGCCCACAACATCAATGAATTTATTATCTGTTGTGGTTATAAAGGTTATATAATCAAAGAATATTTTGCCAACTATTTTCTACACATGTCTGATGTCACCTTTGACATGCAACAGAATGATATGAACGTGCATCATAGGCATGTTGAGCCTTGGAAAGTCACATTGATAAATACCGGCCTAAACACCAACACGGGAGGACGGCTGAAAAGAGTTCAAGAATATATCAAAGACGAAAATGCATTTTGCTTCACCTATGGAGATGGACTGGCGGATGTAAACATTACAGAATTGTTAAGCTTTCATCAGCGCCACGGTAAATGGGCAACAGTGACCGCTGTTCAACCGCCTGGGCGATATGGGGCCCTTGATTGCGAGGGTGATAATGTGAGGGGCTTTGTGGAAAAACCAAAAGGAGATGGTGGCCTTATTAATGGTGGGTTTTTTGTTCTAAAGCCAGACGTTATTGAATTAATTTCAGGCGACACAACGGCATTTGAAAATGGGCCACTTGCAAAATTAGCATCAATGAACCAAATGAAAGCCTTCCGTCACAGCGGGTTCTGGCAGCCTATGGACACACTTAGAGACAAAAATTCTTTGAATGAATTGTGGGAAACCAAGAAGGCACCATGGAAGGTTTGGTGATGAAGCAGAGCTTTTGGAGGAACAAGTCAGTTGTCTTAACTGGACATACAGGCTTTAAGGGTGGATGGCTTGCGCATTGGCTTTCCTTCCTGGGAGCTAAAGTTCATGGGTTTTCATTACCACCGTTAAAAAAACCTAATTTTTTCACCGAAACAAAATTAAAAGACATAATTGAAACATCTACTTTTGGAGACATTCGCAACACCAACGAAATGTCGGATTTTCTCTATCAGAGCAAGCCAGAAATTATTTTTCACCTCGCTGCACAGCCTCTAGTTTTGGAGTCCTACAAAGAGCCTGTCGAGACCTTTTCATCCAATGTGATGGGGACCATCAATCTTTTTGAATGTGCACGCAAGACCCCAAGCATACGCGCAATTGTGAACATTACTTCAGATAAATGTTATCAAAACAATGAATGGGTTCGACCATATACAGAAGATGATAAATTGGGTGGAAAGGACCCCTATTCAGCTAGTAAAGCTTGTGTTGAATTAGTCTCAGAAGCCTATAGACGTTCCTATTTTATGCAAAACAATATCCAACTAGCCACTGCACGAGCTGGGAATGTAATTGGTGGGGGAGATTGGTCCGAGAATAGACTCTTTCCTGATGCCCTAAGGGCAATAGACAAAAATGAACCACTCATAATCAGGCATCCTGAAGCCGTTCGTCCTTGGCAGCATGTTCTCTCCCCACTAGAGGGTTATCTTCTCCTGGCAGAAGAATTGTATATGAACCAAGATAGGTTTTCTGAAGCCTGGAACTTTGGCCCTGATAACGCTGACACTAAAAGCGTGCGGTGGATTGCAGACTATCTGAAATTTAAACGGCCCAACTTCAATTTTGTTTTCAAAAGTGAAAGAGATACCCGTGAGGCCTTAATACTTAAATTAGATAACTCAAAGGCGGCAAATAGGCTGAAATGGTCTAATCGATGGGATATTAGAAATTCTATTCAAATGACCTTAGAATGGCACTCTGAGTGGCTGAAACAAAAAGATATGCGCGAAGTGACAAGAAGACAGATTGAGAGCTATGTTTGCACATGACAACGCTATTTACAAAAAGTGCCAAAATTAATGGTTTGAAGTCGATTACCAGAGAGCCTGCAATTAATAAACATGGTTACTTCGACAGATTGCTCTGTCTAAAATCCCTAGAGGCTTATTTTGCTTTGGAACATATCTGATAAAATTAAGGATCAAAATCGTCAACTCAAAGAACTCGGCACAAAATTCGTTACTGCAATTCCTGAGATTAAAATCCATGAAGAATGACAGAGTAATAACTCAAAACATAATTGGAATTCGAGTATGTAACTTCATTCGGGGAAATTCGGGGTCTATGGACTAACAAGTGCTTAGAGCTATTTCCTCTGACTATTCCTATTCTGGAATTATCAACAGAAATGAAAAGCTTAAAGATTAACTTGAAAGCCTCAGTCAAATTGAAAAGTCGAATTAGGCAAGAAATTTTTCACATAAGGCCTCAGGAAAAAGACAAAAGGGAGAAAAAATTGAGTATTTCTTCAACTCCAAAAAAAGTAATTGTAACTGGTGCTACTGGCTTTATTGGGCAACATCTCGTTCCACTACTGCTGAGTCATGGTTTCGATGTCACGGCTATCGCAAGAGACGTTAGAAAGGCCAAGTCATTTGAGTGGTTTGACGCTGTAAAATTTGTGTCCATGGATATAAGTGAAGATGTGAGGAACCTTAACATATCTTCAGGGATGTCATTAATTCATCTAGCATGGTCTGGCCTTTCTAACTATGATTCAGCTGTCCATTTTGAATATAATTTGCCTCAAAGCTATAATTTTATAAAGTCATGCATTAACTCTGGTGTGAGCCAGGTTTTAGTGTCTGGCACCTGCTTTGAATACGGTTTCCAGAGTGGTCCTATCGCTTCAAACACGAAGACCTGCCCAAACAACCCTTATGGTTTTTCTAAGGACATCCTTCGTCAGCAACTTGAATTTTTGTCAAAAGAGCGCTCATTTTGTTTACAGTGGGCTCGGCTGTTCTACATGTACGGAGAGGGTCAAAACCCAAAATCAGTTCTTTCTCAGTTAGATAATGCCATCGAGAACGGCCAAGCAATTTTCAACATGAGCGGTGGAGAGCAACTGCGAGACTACCTTCCGATTAAAGCCGCAACGCATCAGTTGTTTGACCTGTATGTGAGCGGGAGAGAAGGAATCTACAACTTATGCAGTGGAAAACCCATATCAGTTCGGCGGTTAGTCGAAGAACGAAAGAGGGAACGTGCTGCTAATATAAATTTTAACTTTGGCTATTACCCATATTCTAGCCATGAGCCAATGGCTTTTTGGGGTATCAGAGATGTTGGCGAAACTCTGTATCTTCCTTCGCTCCCTAACGCTCCATTGAAAACAAAAGGGCAGAGCCAGAATCTCGCGCCAATATGCCTACGCGTCAACACACGCCTCAATTTTGTTGAAAACGAAGCGTTCAACGACAGATTGATTGACTACAGCGAGGGCTACGAAAACAGTCAAGCACACTCTGTTAAGTTTAAAACACATATGAAGTCCGTGCTCACGCTATTAAAACAAAAAGTAAAGCAAGACAGCCTAATCGCAGAAGTAGGGTGCGGCAAAGGTGACTTTGTTGAAATGGTGCAGTCTGATGGATTTTTCAAAATATGTGGCTTCGACGCATCGTATGAAGGAAGTAATCCAGCCATAGAGAAACGCTACCTGAACGAAAGCGACAGAATCAAAACAGACTTAGTGGTTTTGCGACACGTTCTCGAACACGTTCAAAATCCATACAAATTTTTATCAATGCTTAAAACAGTGTTCCGTAATGCCAAGGTTTACATTGAAGTGCCCAATTATGATTGGATTGTTGCCAACAAGACATTCTTTGACATAACGTATGAACATGTGAATTATTTCTCGCAGGTCTCATTAAAGAAGTTGTTTGACCCAAAAACAACTACACATGGATTACTATTCGACGATCAATACCAATATATCCTCGCTGATCTTGCAACTTTGAATATACAATTCCATGACTTGTACGAAGCAAAACACTGGGAATATGTTTCATTCAATGACTTATTCCCAAACCTTCGAGCAGACATAAAGCGGCTGGATACTGCTTCACAAGGTCGGTCTATTTATATATGGGGTGCAGCAACGAAAGGCTGCCTTTTTCTTACTCATTGCGCAATCAACGACCTACTGATTGATAAGGTTGTGTTCGCTATTGACCAAAATCCTCAAAAAATTGGCAAATATTTGCCTGGCTCACTTATTCAAATAAAGTCAAAGCAAGAGTTCTTTAAATCGGCAAAGGGCGATGAGTTAATAATAGTTTCAAACTCCGCATATAAAAAAGAAATTGCCGATGAAGTCAAGTCAGCAGGACTAACTCAAATTCAAATTGAAACACTCTAAAGCGAGAGAAGGCCTATGAGCGAAGAAAATGATTTCCGACAAAAGTGTTACAATGAAATAGCCAAGCAAAAAAGAAGCAACTCACTACAGTCGCTTACACGTCAATGGATGAATGAGTCAATAAAGACCAACTATTCATATCATTTTGAATGGCTTGGGCGCCCGGTAATACAGTATCCACAAGATATTGTTGGAACACAACAATTGCTCTGGACGATTCAGCCAGATCTTATCATCGAGACTGGAATTGCTCGTGGCGGGTCTCTGATTTTTTACGCAAGCGTTCTCGAATTAATTGCCCAATGTGGGGGCCCCGCTAATGCTAAAGTGTTAGGTATAGACATTGATATTCGTCAGCAAAACAGAGAAGCAATCTTGGCCCACCCTATGTCGAAGCGTATTGAAATGCTTCAAGGATCCAGCATTGAAAACAAAATTGCTGAGCAAGTCAAACGGCGAGCAAGAATAGCTAACAAGGTTCTAGTTTGTCTTGATAGTAATCACACACACGACCACGTTTTAGAAGAACTTCGACTATACGCGCCGCTTGTATCGTTAGATAGCTACATCATTGTTTTTGATACTGTGGTTGAGGATCTACCAACTAGTCTGATCGTTGATAGACCCTGGGCAAAAGGAAATAATCCAAAGACAGCAGTATTCGAATATCTAAAAGAAATTGATGAGAATGGCATTCTTTCGGAAGACGGGGAAAGGCTGCAACTTGAGATTGATGAGCATCTTGAAGCAAAATTACTTATTACAGTAGCGCCATCGGGTTTTTTGAAGAGGGTAAGAAAGAAAGTTTAAAAATTTACCCTTACTTCATTCAAAAGAGAATACTTTGCCACACTTTTTTAAAGAGAGCGAAATTATGAATTTAAAAGAAGAATACCTAGAAGAAGGTACGGTGCTTATCAAAAATTGCCTCCAAAACAGTCATTTTACTCATATTGATGCGATATTGAGTAAAGAATGGAACAAATTCTCGGTAGATAACCCTTATAACGATATATGCGCTAAATTTGCGAAATCCCATCAAGGTGCAGTAACGCAAATTTATAACGAGGTTGCAGATTTAATCGAATGCGTAGAGCTAGCAAAGACAGACAATATAAAATTCACAGTTCAGAAGCTTCTCGGCGAAAAAGCGAGAATATATGGCAAGATTCCATTGAGAATTGATGTACCCTTAGAAACTAAGGAACTAGCGGTTTGGCACCAAGATGATTTTTATGTGCAAGGCGCTCCCAATGAACTTACTGCATGGATCCCTCTCCAAGATACACCAATGCACATGGGGGCTCTTAGTGTGATGAAAAAAAGTCATCAGACTGGAAAGCTTGCTCATAAGTTTAAATGGGGTAAGAAATCTATGCCCGTCGGTGTTTATAATTTGCCGGTCAATATTATTGAAATGAAAAGAGGCGATGTCTTATTTTTTAATTCTTTCCTGCTTCATACTAGTAACATAAATTTTTCAGCTTTAATAAGATACAGCATTCAAATCCGATTCACTTCTGAAGAACTCGGCAAACCATCAAGAATTATGGGGAAATTATATGACTTCTGAACTTCACTCAAGGGAACCTAAAAATCAAAGTGAGAATGATTTGAACCAGTTTCAAAGAATTAACGATTTTTTTTTAAAAGATGATGGAAGTGTTCTTAATAAGATTGATGCATTCCCTAAATATGCAACTCGGCAAGCGATCGCTAAATTTATTACAAAGTATGAGCTTTTTAAACAAATCATTGATGTAAACGGTTCTATAGTAGAAGCAGGTGTTTTACACGGTGGAGGAACGCTCGCTTGGGCAAAATTATCGTCAATTTTGGAACCAACAAATCACACTAGGAAAGTGATAGCCTTTGATACTTTTGAAGGCTTCCCCTCCGTTGATCAGAAGGATGAAAAGGGCACTGATGGGAGTTTAATAAAAGTAGGAGAACTTCAAGGCTCAACTTTTGATTCCGTTGTTGAAGCAATCTCAATATACGATGAAAATCGTCCACTAAACCACATTTCTAAAGTTGAGTTAGTTAAAGGAGATATTGCTCAAACAGCGCCTCAATACCTCGAAGAGAACCCTCACATTGTAGTCTCTATGCTTTATTTAGATGTTGATTTATATGAACCTACAAAAGTTATGCTGGAAGCGTTTCTTCCAAAGATGCCTAGGGGCGCTTTAATAGTCTTTGATGAACTCAACGCTAAGATGTTCCCAGGTGAAACTGTAGCTGTTGACGAAGTCATTGGCATTAAAAATCTGAAAATTCAGCGTTTTCCATTCGATTCATATGTTTCGTATGCATTAATAGAATAGTCGCATAAGAACATAAAAAGTCCTATGCATTTTTTAGACCAACGATAAATACACTAGATAGCAATAAAAAACGGCTAGCCGCGCCCGTATATATCTTCATAACGGATGATATCATCTTCACCTAAATAGAGACCTGATTGCACCTCGATCAAAACCAGAGGTTTGTCTGTATTATTTTCAAGTCGATGTTTTGCGTGAAGGGGAATATGAATATGTTCATTTATCGCAACCTCTCGAATAGCAGTTTGTACTGTTACGGTTGCGACTCCTGTGACAACCACCCAATGTTCTGCCCGATGTTGATGTGACTGTAATGACAGTTTTCCTCCCGGCAGAACTGTAATCCGCTTCACCTTATAGCCGTCTGCCTGTGTCAGAACCTCATATTTTCCCCAGGGGCGTTCACCAATTTCGCCGGTCATCGGCTTTTATATCCCTATCCTTAATAACAGCTCATAGTTATCACCTTAACTGACGTGCTCGCATCTGTCAGCATTCTCATTTTACTATGTAAAATATGTGAATTTTACTCTTTTTTGTAAATTTCACATATTTTAACATAAGAAAATGGACTTTTACAAAGAATCAATCTATCAGGCTTTTTCCCTGATCATATCAGCAGACGCCGCGCTGGGAGAAGTGTTTTGGCTGTCTGTGAAGGTCAGCCTAACAGCTCTTCTAATTGCCTGCGCTGTTGGGCTTCCGCTTGGTGCGTTTCTGGCTGTTCAGAGGTTTTCAGGCCGCGG
>MDTG01044568.1_pt1 | contig 15390 bp, 17 predicted proteins | sample 811421 | NCBI WGS metagenome assembly MDTG01 (sample SAMN05326645, study PRJNA326480) | marine metagenome | isolation source: seawater | place: Pacific Ocean: South East | collected 2011
AAATTTATTCCTAAAGAAAGAATAGTTTATTTAGATATATATAAATATAATTATGAAATTACTAATTGTTATGTAGGTGAATATTTATCATCTTATGATCTACCTAATATTTTATTAGAAAAATTTAATAATTTAGGATTCGAATATATTGAAAAAAATAATTTGGAACTGAAAAATGAAAACTGTGTTTTTATTAAAAGAAAAAATATTAATTCAAATGCTGGACAAAATCGTTATATTATTAATAAAATTGAATTTAAAATATTATTAGATATTTATAAATTCAAAACTTATACTTTTGAAGACGATAATTTAGAAAATAAAATAATAAATTTAATAAATTTAGAACCAAAAATTATAATTATTGAAATAGGTTCTGGTTTAACAAATTTACTATTTTTCCCAAAAGAATATTTAAAAAAAATAAAATTTATTATTATTGATCAACATAATTGGCAACTAAAAAAATCAAGAATTTATGATATAATTAAAAAATTAGAATTAGATCATAAAATAATAACTTGTCCCAATAAAATTGATAATCCTAAAGATATTCAAAATAATCCATTTATTTTAAATTGTGATTTATTAGATAATATGTTAAATGAAATTATAAATTAGATTAATTCTGCAGTATCTAAAAAAAAACTAGCTGAAATACTACCTTCATTAGTAAAATTAAATATTGTTACCATAGTTTTATTATTAACAAGTTGTTGAATATTTGTTATATCATTTAATTCAATATCATCATCTGGATATAATAAATTATATTCATTTTGTGAAAATATATATGTTTTATTATTACAACATTCCCATATACAATAATTATCTGAAGATTTCTGTTTAAAAACTTCGGTATAAATATTACCTCTCCATCTAAAAGTTAATGTAAATATTGGTAAACCATTCATTTCACCTATTCCAATTTTAGGTGGAATATTTTCCATATTTGTTATTATTGGATACGTCTTAAATTTTTCTATTCCACCTAATAAATCAATTATTTGAGAGTCAAATAATTCTAATAAATTCATATATATTAATTAATATATAAAAAATTACCACTTGATATATTCATCTTCATCTTCCCCATGAAACCAATACTCTCTACTATATCTGTCACAAAACATATCATAACCCTTTTTATAATAAACCTTTAAATAATGTATATTAGATTCTGGTCCATATTGATCATAACCATCGTGTTCTAATTTACGTACGATATGTATAATATTGTTATTATTATATTTAATCAATACATCTAAAGTATGTTTATCATCATAGTTAAAATAGGAACGATAATTTCTATTACACAAATATATATCACATCTATTTATTGTAACATTTAAATTAAATTTTCTAATATATATACATTTATTAAAATAATTATTCATAATATTTCTAATAGGATTTTCATTTATAATTAAACTATAAAAATATATGTAATATTGAATCTCTTTTGGTAGAGATTCAATATTTTTATCTAAATTAAAAGATTTTATAATTTTCGCAGTAGGAGATATTTTTTTACAATCCATTTTTTTTATAATTATTATAACCTTCATTAACTAATATTTTCAATTTTAAATCATATATTTAATAGTATCAATATTTTCATATAATCTACGGATTAAATAAGGAATCATTTTATGATATGGTCCATATGGTAAATAAACGTTAACTATTTGATTATCAGACAATAATTCCTTAAATTTTTTTTCTTTCATACCTAATAAATGACCAAATTCAAATATATTTTTTTCATTATTTAATAATCTACCTAAATCGATTGATTCACTATTATGAGTTGCTAAAATATTAAAAGAATTAATATTACTATTAAATAATTTAATTATTCCTTTATTATAATTTAAATCTGTATCTTTTTTATTTTCAAATAAATGTCCATCTTTTACTTCACTATTCCAATATGCTCCTCTCACTAATTTAGTTCCTAAATAAATATCATTAAAATTTATGATATCTTGACTTAAAATATCTAATGAATCTTTTCTATACATTTGATATGTTTTTATTACATTAGCTGAATCTTTATTATAAGTAAATATCAAATCATTAATCATTTTTTGATATTTATCATTTAATTTATTATCTTCCGCATCAACTAAAATTTTAATTTCTTTTTCTTTAAACATATCAATAACATCACATGTTAAAGAATTATCAAAATTAAATGAAGATAATTTTATAGCAACTCGATACCTATTATCAATTTGATTACATAAATTGTTATATTCATTAAATGTATTCATACCATTGTTTGTATGTTCTATTGCATAATTTATTACTGGTATTTTATTATTTAATAAAATTTTATTTGCAGTTTGAATTACTTTACTTATATTATTTCCACCTAAATATCTAGAAATCATAATTATAAAACTATATTTTTATAATTATGGTGTAATTTATTGCATATTAAAAATTTTCTAAATATGAAGCTCTTTTATTAAATTTTGGTGACTCTTTAAGAATATTATTTAATTTATCATTTAATTTTTCATGTTCTTTAACTTCAACTAATTTTGGTCCAGTTAATTTATAAACTGAATTATCTTGAATAACAATACTACATTTAACTAATACAGTATCTGCTTTTCTACATTCTACTATTCCTAAACTTCTTAAAACTCCATGTGTTAAACATTCTCTAGCTCCTAATTTTGCTAAACCTTCTTTCATTCCAACATCTGACAATTTAAAACATTCTGATTCATAATTTTTCATAACAAATGAAATTAATTCTCTAGCATGTTTACTTTTTAAATTATGTCTATTTATCGTATTTTGAAATAATACAGGAGGTTTATCACTTACAATACTGGCTTTATTAGATGTTGTAAATGCTACAATTAAATGATATGCCTCACCAACTGTAAAATCTAAATTTTTATCAATTTCTTGATCACTTAAATCATCTAAGTCTTCTAAATCTAATTCATGATCTTTAACAACAACCCATGATGGTTCATTAAACATATTAGTATTACGAAATCCCCAATCAAATAATATATCTGTATCATATTCGTGAAATACTTTTGGTCTTTCCACAATATTTAATCCAAAACATTTAGCTACATTTTTAATATTTGTTGCATATTGAGAAATTGGTTGATTTGGTTCAATACCCATAATACCTACTTCCATTGCTTTTTTAGCAGCAATCATTAAATCATTATTTTCCCAGTTTAGATCACCAATTTTAATAGTGTCACCAATTGATGCGACATTATCATCAATATGGCATGCCATTTCTATTTTAATTATATCATTATCTTGAATTTGATAATCATTATTTTCAGTATAAGAATCATGAGCGACAATATTATTTATGGATAAACATGTAGGAAGACTTAATCCTTTTTTTGACTTTTTATACATTTTTTCTAAGGAGTCTTTAATTAGAGTATCACAAAATATACATACATATGATGCTTTTTGTTTATCTTGACATAATTCTTTTGCTTTTTTTAAAGCTAAATTTACAATTTCACCAGCTTGTTGATATTTATTAAATTTACCTGATTCCATTATTAAAATATAATAAATTTAAATCTTTATATAAATATTAACCATCTTATATAAAATTTATATAATATAGTAATGATTTTTAGAGATTTAGAATCTAATGATTTTAATAAAGATTATCTAAAATTATTAGAGCAATTAACTGAAGTAAATCCTGAGAAAATTACATTTAATGACTTTACTAAATTTGTTAATAATTTAAATTATAAACATAGAATAATAGTTGTTGAAATTAATAATAAAATTGTTGCTTCAGGTACTTTATTAATTGAAAATAAAATAATACATGGTATTAGTAAAATAGCACATATTGAAGATATAGTAGTTGATAAAAGTACAAGAGGTACTGGGCTAGGAAAGCAATTAGTTAATTTTTTAAGTAATTTAGCAAAATATAATGAATGTTATAAAGTAATTTTAAATTGTAAAGAGTCTAATATTGGATTTTATGAAAAATGTGGATTTGAAAAAAAAGAAGTTGAAATGGTAAAATATTTTTAATAATTAAAATTAATTATTATAACTATTTTTTAATATAAAATCCCATTGTATTAACATTTGTTGTTATTTCTTCAAAATTACTCCTATATTTTTTAAAAAAATCTTTGGCTGCTATACCAACTTCTTCATGAAGTACATCATCTACTGCTAATATTCCACCTTTATTTAATATTTTAAGACTACCCATTAAATCAATCATAGTTCCTTCATAACTATGATCTCCATCAATTAACATAAAATCGTATTTATCATTAGTTTTATCAAAATAATTTTCGGAAAATAATGGTATCCAATGGTGTGTATTTTTTGGTAATTCTAATTCATTTACGATATAATTTGCATTAATCAATCCAAAACGATCCCATTCTATTTTTTGAAATGGATCTACACTATATAATTTATCTCCTGGTTTAATTGCATTTAACATATAACCAGTAGAAATGCCACAGGCTAAACCAATTTCTATTAGTTTCTTAGGCTTATATTTTTGAATAAGTTCAAATATTTTCAATCCTTCATTTACAGATATATTTGAATGTACTTTTCTTACTTTATTCCTTAAAAATAATACTTTATATAACAAAAGTTCTTTTAAATATTTAGATTTAATATATTTTTCAAACTTTTCATAAAATTTATTATAATTTTTAAATATGTGACTTTTCATACTCTCAAATTGGTAATAAACAGATTCATACTCATTATTCAAATGCATTGGTTTATATCCTAACGTAAATCTAATATTTAAACTATTTAATTTACGAGTTGTTTCAATTTTATATTTATTATAATCTAAAAATATTATATTATTATTATAATTATTTTTATTGATTAAATTAAAATTTGTTGATATAATATATTTGATATTAGAAAAAATAGAAGAATAAATTGATAAATAAGATGCAGCATCAATTATATAAGATACTTTTGACAATATAATCATAATATAACTTTGACGATAAAAGTTCTCTTTTTCTCTATCTAAACAAATTATACTTCCATATTTCGATATTACATTAATGTAATCACTTAAATAAATTTTATCAACGTCTGATCTTATATAAATTTGTAATGGTTTTGTTGATTTACTTTTTATAATATCTAAAGCGTCCTTATAATAATTTGGAGATAATATATGATGATTACTTAGTTCATAATATATCGACTCAAAATGTAATGTTATAGGTATATTAATATGTACCAATTCGCATTCTGGATTAATCCAATCAAAACCAACATATTTCATAAATGTATCATATACTTGATATTTTGTAATATCTGATAACCATAATTTTACATCATCAAATCCTAAATTATTATAAGAATTAATCCATGTTTTCTCTATAATACCTGAATCAATTATTGGATATTTATTATCAATTATACCATATTTATATCTGGATAAATTATTATCTTCTGAATATTTATCTATATGATCAAGTAATTCCTTCCATTTAAGTAATCTTTGTAAATGTAAACCATGACTATCATTTACATTATAATCTTTTAATTTATATGATATATTTTTAAATTTAAATTCAGGTAAATCTTCAAATGCAAAAGTTGACCCATCAAAAAATAAATCATAATATTGTTTAGAATACCAAATTTCTATTTTTTTATTTGTTCTTTTCTGTAAATCAATGGCACCTGTTAATGCTGCTAATTTATCGCCCATTTGACCATACGGTATAATAATTATAGACATATAATATAATAATATTTTAATTTATTATAATAAATTAAAAATTTAAACAATCTAAAAAATTATAACATATATATATTATGTTTTCAATAGATGAAGAAGTTATTTATACATATCTTAAAGTAGGAACTGTAGAACAAATTCATTATGACGATGCCCCAAATTTATATTATACTATTCATCTTCCAAATACTAATCGTCATCCCCAAACTACATTTAAAAATTTACAATTAATAAAAAAAGTTGGTAAAAAGGAACCTTTAGATAAAGGAGATAAAATAGTATATGTAAAAAATATAAATACTAAAATTTATGATATAGATAATAATGGTAAAGAACCATTATATAAAATTTATTTTAATGATGATTATAAATTTGTAAAAAGTAAGAAATTAACTAAAATTACTTAAATATAAAAACTAATTTAATATTAATATGGATAAATATTATGCTGGTGCAATTTCCGGAATTATTGAAGTTTTAATAACACATCCATTTGATTATATAAAAACAAAGAGACAAGAATATGCGCAAAAAAAAATTTTAAACAGAAATTTTTTTAAAACAATATATAATAATAATTTTTTAAATTTATATACTGGTATGTCATCTAGATTAATAGGAATTATACCAATGAGATTAACTTTTTGGGGAGTTCAAGGTTCTACATGTGATTACTTAAAAAATAATAAAATTAATTCAAAATTTAATTTTTTAATTATTGGTACATTAGGAGGTTTTTCTCAATCAGTAATTGATAATCAAATAGAATTAATTAAAATTTCAAAAATGACAAATAATAAATTAAGTTTTAAAAATTTAATGAAATTTAATGGTTTTATGCCAACTTTATATAGAAATGTAATATTTGCTAATTTTATTGCATATTCATGTTTTAGTATAGAACATAATGATATTTATGATAAATTTATATCTTCAGCAAGTGCAGGATTTATTGCTAGTATTTTAACTCAACCATTAGATTATGTTAAAACAATAAAACAAAGACAATCTGATACTATAATAAATGGTAAAAGTATAAAATTTGATAATACATTAAATATATTAATAAAAACATTTAATGATAATCCTAGAAATTTATTTATAGGGACTATAATGAGAAGTATTTTAGGATTTTTTACAATGGGAATTGGATTTATTTCGTATGATAAAATAAATGAAATTATAATTAAAAATTAATAAGTAAAACTATTAAGTGAATGTGTTTTTAATGGATTTAAATTTGCTATAGGATCATCTAATGTATGATACATAGTTGTACCAGGTGAAATACCAGTAGAAATTATATCATTCACAACTTTATGAGATGTTATATTATCATGTTTTGAAATAATATTTTTTATTGTATTATTATCAAACAATGTTCTACCTGCATTAAATGATGTTACTTTTATTTCGGGATGGTTAACTCCAATATCTTCAACTACTCTACCTCCTGCACTATGTCCAACTGCTTCCCAGTTTGAACATTCAGGATGTAACTTCATTTGTTTAATTAAAAAATCTTCAGTTGTAATTGATCTATGAGGAGTATATCCTTTTGCAATTAATGAATCATTATATAAATCTCTAACTAAAGTACTTTGTCCTGGTGTTAAATCAGTACCGCGAGATGATAAATAACATGTATTATTACTATTATCTTTTAGAATTACTGAATCATAATTTGAATCTAATATTTTTAGATCATTTAATTTATTTGAATATACAGGATATTCATTTTTAAATTTACTTATTACATTTAAAATATTTTCATTTGATGAAACATCATCACTTGATGGTCCACCATATGAAATTTCTGATATAATAGCTCTATATCTATCATCATGATTTAAATTACTTATGTTATGATGATCATTATGATGATTCATATTATGTGAATGATCATTATAGTGATTTATATTATTTGAATGTGAATGATCAATATGATGATTCATATTATTTAAATGATTCATATTATCAAAATGTGAATGATCTAAGTTAAATACCATTTTTATTAATTTATATAATAAAAAGTTAAAAATTAAATTATTCATTTTTTTTATGAATTAAAGATACTAGTTCTGAATTACTATTATTATTAATAATTTCGTGTTCAGAATTATTATTGTCATCAATAATTTCTATTATTTCTTCTTTATTTTCTTTTAAATTAAATTGGAAATTAATATTTTCTCCATCTTTATTATTAAATTGAACAGGATTTTGTTCAAAGAATGTTTCTATAAAATTATTAATATCCAAATTATTATTTATTTGTAATTTCAAATAAAAAATAAATATAACATTTGAAAGTAAATTAAATTTACTATGATCATTTAGTATTTTAATAAAAAATTCTTTTTGTCGTATATTTTTTAAAATACTTCCTAAGTCAGTATTTGAATTTATAGCTTCTATTATTAAACTATTATCATCAAGTGCTTCATCCCGTATTTTCATTTCTATAAAACTTTTAAAATTTGCTAAACATATAAATGATGAAATTACTTTATAAGCGTCTTGATTATCATTAAAAAATATTTTTAATATATTTAAATAATTAATCAACTCGAATCTATTTAAATTTTTAGAAAATAATTTATCATAGTTTTGCATTACAATTCCGGTATAAACTTTATCTTTATCTATTACCGAATTTGATTCTATAAATTGTGTATTTAAAAAATTAAATTGATTAACAAATATTTTATTTTGAATTTGAAATTTATTAGATTGTATAATCATACTGGATTCTTCATTATTAATCAAAGAGAAATTATAATTACTTACACGTTCTACACTATCTTTAAGATCAGTATTAATGCTTTTAATAGAATGATTAATTATATCATTATATGTTAAATTTCTAATTATATCATTTGATATTCTAAACATATTAGAAAAATTAATCATTGAAATTGCACATTTTGATTGATCTCTTAAAAATAATGTTAAAACTCTGTAAACATCTGATATTTCATTTTTGTAAGATATCCATAATTCATATCCATTTGGTGACTTTTCTGTTCCATGACCATTTGCAATTATCCAAAATGATAGTTCTTGTTTACTTAAATTTAATTCTTTCATTCTTTCTTTTGTAATATTAAGTTTAATCTCTAAGCAATCACCACTTTTTATTGTTAAATAACCTGTATTATTAATTGTTATAGGACACTTTTCAGTAATATTATCGTTTTTTGAGGAAGTCAAAAGTAAATTTATAAATGCGGTAAATAATATAAAATTTTCACTAACATTGTTTTTATTATCAAGTTTCTCAACATTAATTATATGCCAAGTTTGAAATGTTCTAGCAAACCATCTTTTAAATTCAGCAACCCTACCTCCTGTATAAAAGCAAATATTCAGAATTAAGCTTGACGAAATTAATATTGGAATAATTAATTCATTCATATTTTTTTAATTTTTAATTCTAATATATCCAAATTTAAGATATTATAAATTCAAATTTTTAAATATAAAAAAAATTAGTAATTGTAATTAAATGTAATTGATCCCGAAGTTCCATTACTACCAGTTGATCCATTAAAATTAGTAGTAAATCCATTACCATGATCTACACTTATATTTGCTCCAAGATCATTATGATTATGACCACCACAATTATCATGATGTCCAGTAACCGAAACAGATGAATTGTTGTTTGAATGAGAAGAATTAATATCTATACTTTTACATGATTCATTACCATTAAATTTTACTCCTACATAGTTGGCCTTCATTGCAATTGCATGAGAATGTTCCATATTTTATTAATTCTAATATTTATAAAATAAAAAATATTAAAATCAATTTTTTGAAATATTATTAATAAAATTTCTAGTAAAATAAGTATTATCATGAGTTATTCTATAAGAATTATTCTCCTTAATAAATTTAATAAGAATTGATTCCGAATTACTAAATGATAATTTAATTGAATTAGATGGAACATTAAAAGTACATATTTTATTATTAATAACTAATTGTAAATTGTGTATTGATTGTATATTTTCCAATCCAATATTATTTATCATATTATTAATATTTTTAAATATATTTCTATTCAAAATATATTCTTCAGTAATTGAAGTATCTATTTGAAATATAAAACACAAAAATGAATATGGTTTTGAACATGTTTTTTCTAAACAATCTCTTACTGAAATATTATATAAGTATTCTATATTACTTATATTTATTCTATAATATTCTTTATTTGAACTAAAAAAATTAAGAAGATTATTATCTTGATTATTATTACTTAAAATTCTAGATTTTTCATTATATTGATACGTTTTTGTAGTTATACTCATTTAATATTTATTTTAAAATATTAATATATTTTTACTATTTGATATTTAGATTAAAGTATAACATATTTTCAATTTTTAAGAGCTAAGTATATTCTTTCTATAGGTAAATCATTTATTTGATGATTATTATCTAAATGATTTCTATATTTTGTATTCAATTCACTTGATAATATTTTATATTCACGTTCATCATATTTTTCAACATCAGATAATAAATTTCTAATATTTGTTTTAAATTGAATACATTCTAAACATGGCTCGGGGAATAAATCTTTTATAGGTGAATCGTTATTCATCAAATGTTGTATATTTTGTGGAATTAGTTCTTTACCAACAATTGGCATTAATAGTAATAAATAAACATTTTTATCTTGCCATTTAGGATTTATTTTTTTTATTTTTATTTGATCAGGAAAATATTTTAAAATTGTTTTAATATTAATATTATAATTTGGTAAATAATTAGGGACTACATTTCCAGAATATAATTTTAAATTCCATATAATTGAATTAAAATATTCATTTACGTCATTTTTTAAATATTCTTCATCATTATCATTATAAGGGATGTTTTCAAATAATATTTTTAAATTTTTAAAATTTAAGTATCCAGTTTTATTTATTAAAAATCCATTATTATTAATTTTAAATTTTTTATAAGCATTTAATAGATTTTTAAAATTAGAAATATTCTTATTATAATCGTTACCTAGAAATAAAGATAGTAAAGCAAAATCTTTTCTAATTGGATGGTATTTAAAATTAAATTGTATTTCACTTAATTCAGATAAATTTTGTACAAGTTTAAACAAAGAAATAAATTTATGATTATTATAGATGTACAAATTTAAAATAGGAGTATTAAATAAAGATAAAACAATAATATCCGAATCATCCCCATATATACAAATTTTTTTATCAAATAAATTTTTATTTATTATATAAGAAAATAATTTTAATTCACCTTCATTATTCTCTTTTGAAGAAGAATAAAATGATGGTAAATTAATTTTTTTAAGAAAATTATTAATAATATCATCTACTAAATCCATAAATATTGTACCTGGAGTTAAATTTAATGTACTAATTCCAGAAGGTTTGTCATATAAATACTTTTGTCTTCTTTTTATTTGTAATTTAGCTTTAGCTAAAGGAGCTTGACCATCTGCAAATAATGCAATTCCTTTAGGATTGATTTTTTTTATTATTTTACTTAATTCTTTAGTTAAATTATTTTTAAATTGTTCATTATTTGTTGATTTATTACAAATATTATGTAATATTGTATTAATATCTATACATAATAAGTCAATATTAGATGGAGTTTTTTTAGATGATATATTAGTGTATAAATCTAGTAAATTAGAGCAATAATTCTTTATACCCATTTATTTAATATAATATTTAAGTTTTTAAATATTAATAATATAATATATGAATGTTACTCCACAATCTGCATTAGCAGGAACTACTTTATTTTGTTTAGTTAATGGAATTTTTGCATTTAATAGTAGTAGATATAATTTAGCCATTAATTATACATCTGGTATACATGCGTTAGGATCTACATTAATGTGTCTAGGTTATGTATTAGGTGATAAATTTAGTTTGGTAAGTCGACCAAGTTTGAATTTATTAGGTTATAATATAAAATCATTTTCTAGTGGTTATTTTATTTATGATTCATTAATAACTTTATTTATGCAAAAAGGATTAAATAAGTTTGTATTTTTATATCATCATATATTTTCATTATTTATGTTAAATAGTAATGTAAAATATCCAATATATGAAGTTTTATTTTGGGCTGAGTTATCAAATTTGCCTTATTATATGGTTTATTATTATTTACATCAACCAATTTTAGATAATAAAAAAATAAAATTATGGAAAGATATTCAAAAATATTTATATTTTATAGTTAGAGTTCCTATTATGAGTTTATATGTTGGTAATCAATTATTTTATAATGATCATACAATATACCACTATATGATGGTACCTGTATATTTCCTTGGTTGTATGTGGTCTTTACGGATGTTTAAAGATGAGAAATTATTATAATTTTATTCCATAAATATTTTATTATAGAAATTTATCTATATGGTTAAAGTAGGAATTAACGGTTTTGGTAGAATTGGACGTTTAGTTTTTAGATGTATAGAAGATAGAAGATTAAATGGTGAAGATATTGAAGTAGTCGCAATTAATGATCCATTTTCTGAAATTGATTATATGGGTTATCAGTTAAAATATGATAGTGTACATGGAACATGTAGTTATGAAATTGGATATGATGATAGTAATTTATTAGTAAATGGACGTAAAATATATAGATTAGCAGATAGAAATCCTGAAAACTTACAATGGGATACATATAGTGCTGATTATGTTGTTGAATCAACTGGAATGTTCACAACAATGGATGCAGCTAGTAAACATTTAGAAGGTGGTGCTCAAAGAGTAGTAATTTCTGCTCCATCTAAAGATGCTCCTATGTTTGTAATGGGTGTTAATAATGAAAGTTATAATGGAGAAAGTGTATTTTCTAATGCATCATGTACAACAAATTGTTTAGCTCCATTAGCAAAAGTAATTCATGATAAATTTGTTATTGAAGAAGGTTTAATGACAACAGTACATGCGACTACTGCAACTCAAAGAACAGTTGATGGTCCATCAGCTAAAGATTGGAGAGGTGGAAGAAGTGCAAGTACTAATATTATTCCATCATCAACTGGTGCTGCAAAAGCAGTGGGTAAAGTAATACCAGAGTTAGAAGGAAAATTAACAGGTATGGCATTTAGAGTACCAACAATAGATGTATCAGTTGTAGACTTGACTGTTAAATTAGGAAAAAGTGCAACATATGATGAAATAGTAGAACATATAAAATTAGCATCTGATAATGAAATGAAGGGAATCTTAGGATGGACAGATGAAGATTTAGTAAGTAAAGATTTCGAAGGTGATTCAAGAAGTAGTATTTTTGATATAAAGGCAGGAATTGCATTAAATGATAATTTTGTAAAATTAATTTCATGGTATGATAATGAATGGGGTTATAGTAATAGATTAGTAGATTTGATAGTATATACTTCAAAAACTGAATAATTTAATAATTTAATTAAATTTATTAAATTAACTACACTTATTATTTACAATATAGACATATTCTAAATATAAAAACATATCCTTATCAAATTTTCTATAGTTTTCAATATATATTTCAGGTTTATTAATAATAGAATTAATTATTTTAACTCTACCAGGTGTATGAGTGCATTCTTCCTTTAATATTTTATAACATTGATTTTTAATATCTGTAATTTCATAATTAAATTTTGGAATATTTGAATATTTTCTGACCAAATTACGTATCATTTATTATCTTAATATAAAAATTAAAACATTACTTAAATTTATAACATTCTTGTATACATTTGTGGTGATGTTTTAATTATTTGACTTATTTAAAAGTATTTAAATAAGTCAAATAATTAAAAATAATTGAATAAGTCGAATATTTACATATAACCACAGTTAAATAAAAAAAATATATTTAGTAATGCTAAATGATATATTACTATTATTTTTAAATAATTTGAATAAGGTGGGTAATGGAAGTTGTATTTCATCACCATCTATTGAAAGTCCTGATTATTACTATCATTGGACGAAAGATGCAGCATTAAGTATGTTAGCGGTTGATAAATTATATGTAAATAATGAAATAGATGATATAACATATTTTACTAGATTTATGGAATATGTTAAATTTGAAAGTGGAATATTAGATTTAGGTTTATGTCGTGGTGAAGTGAAGTATAATGTTAATGGTACAAAAACAAATAATAAATATCCATTAAATGATGGTCCAGCGTTAAGAGTGTTAGCTTTAGATAATTTTTTTTTATATAATTTTAAGAAGGATAATACGGATATGATTGATTTATTGTATGATAAATTTAGTAAAAATAAAAGTATAATTAAAAGTGATTTAGAATATATTTGTAAGAATGCTTTTAATAAGAGTTATGATTTTTGGGAGGATATTAATGATCATCATTTAACAACAAAATTATTTGAGAGAAATGCACTAGAAGTAGGAATAAATATAGCGACATTAATGAAGGATGATAATGCAGTGAATAAATATCAAGAATATTATAATTATGTAAATGAGTATATTTTATATTTTAATAATTTTTATGTGATTCCTCATTTAAATCCATTAGTGAATAACTATAAAGATAATTTAGATAGTTCAATATTGATTGCATTGGATGTTTGTAATATAAATATAGATATGTGTTTAGTTAGTTATGTGTCAGAAATTGTGAAATATTATAGAGATAATATAAAAATTAATAAAGATAGGAAGTTATATTTGATAGGGAGATATCCAAATGATAAGTATTTTGGGAATAATGTTTGGTTACTATGTACAATTTATTTAGTAATTTTTTATAAACGTCTAAAGGATGATATACATATTAATATGATTTTAAGTTTATATGAAAATTATAATGATATGGAAACTTTAGTGAATGATTATATTAATTTTTTATATGATATTGGAGTAAAATCAAAATGGTCAGAACAGTTAGATAATAATGATTTAACTAGTGTAAGTGCAGAATATTTAACTTTAAATTATGTAGCTTTTATAAATCTATTACTATATAATAGTATTTAATTTAAAGATAAAAGGTTTTTAATATAAATGGAAAACTGTATTGAAATAAATAATCTTACTTTTAGTTACAAAAATCAGGAAATATTTAAAAATCTTTCTCTTAATATCAAAAATAATAGTTGTTATGTATTATCAGGATTAAATGGAACTGGGAAATCAACATTACTGAAAGTAATAGGTGGTAAAACTTTAGCTAATTATGATAGTGTAAAGGTTTTAGGGAAGGATCCTTTCAGGGATACATCTTCAAATTATAACATATCATTTATTAATAATGAATGGGGGACTAGAACAGTTGCTTTTACTGGACACGATATGCCAATCCATTCAAGTTTAAAAGTCAAAGAAATGATGAAAAAATTAAAGGATGAATATCCTGACCGTAACGAAGAGCTAATTAATGTATTAGGGATTAATACTGAATGGGAATTAAATTCAATAAGTGAAGGACAAAGGAAAAGAGTTCAATTATATTTGGGACTTATACAACCTTTCAAAGTTTGTCTTTTAGATGAAATAACAGTTAATTTAGATATACTTGTAAAAGATAGATTTATGAATTATCTTAAAAAGGAAAGTATACAGAATAATTCTTGTATTATATATGTTAC
>MDTG01208351.1_pt1 | contig 15390 bp, 16 predicted proteins | sample 811421 | NCBI WGS metagenome assembly MDTG01 (sample SAMN05326645, study PRJNA326480) | marine metagenome | isolation source: seawater | place: Pacific Ocean: South East | collected 2011
GTAAGCTTTTGATGAGCAGCCTTTTATTAATCATCACAAATGTTTAATGCAAAGTTAGTGAGCTATTTCAACACTTTTTGTAATAACTTTGTGAAGCCCTATTTTTAACCAAATGTTAACAGATGCGCTGCGCATTTTTGTACATTTTGCAACGCTAATTAAAAAACGAAAAACATGAGCGATAACGCTGTAGATATCAAAGCACTTAACGAACACATAGAAAAAGAAAGCGCTTTCATAGACATCCTAACGCTTGAAATGAACAAGGTCATCGTAGGTCAAAATCAAATGGTGGAACGTTTGCTTATTGGCTTGTTGGGACAAGGACACATACTGCTAGAAGGTGTCCCAGGGTTAGCTAAGACCCTTGCTATCAACACTTTGAGCAAGGCAGTAAAGGGAAGTTTTAGCCGTATTCAATTTACGCCCGACTTGCTTCCAGCCGATGTAATTGGAACCATGATTTACAACGCTAAAGAGAATGATTTTAGCATCAAAAAAGGACCGGTGTTTGCCAATTTTGTATTGGCTGATGAGATCAACAGAGCCCCTGCAAAAGTGCAATCTGCCCTGTTGGAAGCCATGCAAGAAAAGCAGGTTACTATTGGTGACGAAACGTTTAAGCTTAAGCCGCCATTTTTGGTAATGGCCACACAAAACCCAGTGGAACAAGAAGGAACTTATCCACTGCCAGAAGCCCAAGTAGACCGTTTTATGCTCAAGGTAATCATTGACTATCCCAATATTTCAGATGAGCAAGAGATTGTTCGTGCCAATCTTAACGACTCTTTTGGCTCCGTAAAGCCGGTGATTAGTACAGCGCAAATCATCAAGATGCAAAAGGCCGTTCGCGAAGTGTATATGGACGAAAAGATTGAAAAGTACATCTTGGACTTGGTTTTTGCTACGCGATATCCCGAGAAATATAAATTACAATCCTTAAAACCACTTATTAGTTTTGGCGCTTCACCAAGGGGTAGTATCAATTTGGCAACTGCTGCCAAATGTTATGCCTTTATCAAGCGCCGTGGTTATGTAATTCCAGAAGACGTTCGCGCCGTTGTTTATGATGTGTTACGCCACCGTATTGGAATTACGTATGAAGCCGAAGCCGAGAACGTCACCTCGGAAGATATCACCCAGCGCATTGTTAACGCTGTGGAGGTGCCTTAGTCTAAAAAACAGCTTTTTGCTATGGATACAAAAGAGCTTTTAAAAAAAGTTCGGAAGATAGAAATTAAAACCCGCCGATTGAGCAATCACATCTTTGGGGGGGAATATCACAGTACCTTTAAGGGTCGTGGTATGACCTTTAGCGAGGTGCGTCAATATCAATATGGTGATGATGTCCGAGCCATTGACTGGAATGTTACCGCTCGCTACCAAGAACCTTATGTAAAAGTATTTGAGGAAGAGCGTGAACTAACGCTTATGCTAGTGGTAGACGTGAGTGGTTCTGCCGATTTTGGTTCATTGGTACAGCGCAAACGCGACACCCTTACCGAAATTGCCGCTACCCTTGCCTTTTCTGCCCTGCAGAACAACGATAAAGTTGGGCTGCTGATGTTTTCAGACGATGTGGAATTATTTATTGCACCCAAAAAAGGGAAATCACACGTATTGCGCATCATTCGTGAGCTTTTGGAGCATCAACCCAAAAGTACCAAAACAGACATAGCCGGTGCATTGGAGTTTATGAGCAGTATTCTTAAAAAACGTACTATTGTATTTGTACTGTCCGACTGTTTAGACAGCGATTATTCCAAATCGGTGCAGCTGGCCGCAAGAAAGCATGACCTTACAGGCGTTCGCATTTACGATCCCATAGAAGCCAAACTTCCAAAAGCAGGGCTATTGCTTGTCCGTGATGCGGAAACAGCGGCACATAAATGGGTGAACAGCTCATCAAAATCTGTACGCACGGCCTATGCGCTTGCACACCGAAAAACCGCCGATTATTTCAGCACACAATTTACAAGATATGGCGCAGGGGCACTTTCATGTGCTACTGACGAAAGCTACGTCAAAAAACTACTAACCTATTTTAAAGGCCGTGGATAAAGGGATACGCTTTTCACTTTTATTGTTAGTCACGTGTTGGAGCATGGCCCAAACGAAAGTAAGCCTTACGGCCGATACGCTTGAGGTACGCTTGGCAGAGCAAATAAACCTCGACTTGGTTGTTTCCACCGACAAACAAGCCAGCATACAGTTTCCGCCGCTTAGGGCATTTGCTCCTTTTGAGGTTATTGACAGCACGGCTGTTGATACAACCGTTGCAGCAAATACAGTTACGTATTCCAAGTCCTATGCGGTTATCCAATTTGACTCGGGGCAGTTTACCCTACCTCAACAACTTCTGGTTGTAGATGGAGAAGTCTTTAAAACAGACTCCCTTTTAGTAAGGGTAAAGGACGTGGCAGTAGACACTTTGGAGCAACCCCTTTTCCCAATTAAGACCATTTTGCCCATGGCCAAAACCACTACAGGTTGGTGGAACCCCTACAGTTACGGGGTTTTGATTTTAATCGCTCTTTTACTGCTCTATTTTTTTATTGTAAAAACCCAAAAAAGCATTCGTGCCAAGCGGGAAAAAATGCCCCCTTTTGAGCTCGCCTTACAAGCTTTGCAAGCACTGGAATCCAAGCATCTTGACAAACAAGAGGCCTATAAAGATTACTACTCAGAAATGACGGACATTGTACGCAACTATTTAGATGACGAGACCAATATTGACGCCTTAGAAAGCACTTCTGAAGAACTCTTGACAAAGTTGGAGTTGTTGCGAGATACGGGTAACCTTGAACTGACAAACACAACAATTGATCAACTTAAGGAGGTATTGTCAACGGCTGATCTGGTTAAGTTTGCACGTGCCCTACCAGAAGAGTATTTGGCGCGATTGGATTTAGAAAAAATCGAATTAGTTGTCAAGGACACCAAGGCGGCACTGCCCGAACCAACAGAAGAAGAACGCTTACAAAATGAGGCCTATGCCCGTATGCGCCGAAAGCAACAACAACTTCAGCGTTTTAAAATAGCAGGTTTTTCCTTCTTGGGAGTATTGGCCATTGCCGCGGGGATTATGATTTACAATTACGGCGCCGTCCAAGCCAAGGATCGTGTGTTTGGACATCCAACGTTAAAGTGGCTGCAACAAGAATGGGTTTCGAGTACTTACGGCATTTCTGCAATTACACTAAAATCCCCAGATGTCTTAAGCAGAAAGACTACCCAAAACCGCCTAAATCAGCAATTTGTATTGGGTTCTTTGGAGGATGCATTTATGATAGCGCTACACATGGAGCATTCAACATCAGAAGAGGAACAAACTATCGATTTGCAGCAAAAAGTAGACAAGGTAATTGGCACTTTTGACAGCATGGGAGCGACCAATATTTTCCAAAAACAGAACTATTACAAAACAACCTCAGGAATTGAAGGAATTGTGGCTTCAGGCTCTTTCGATTGGACCAAAAAGAACAAAGACACTCAGCGTAAAACCTATGAGGTTTACTACTTTACTGAAAACAAAGGCTTTCAACAGCTTCAGATGGTCTACGATCGCAACGATCGCTATGCTAAAGAACTAATTACCCGAATGCTGAACAGTATTGAATTTAAAAAGGAAAAACCATGATGGATTACAACTTTGCATATCCTGATTTTTTCTGGGGTCTATTGCTGATACCCTTTTTAGTGGCATGGCATATTCTCTCGCGAAAAAAACAAGTGGCGCATTTGCTTAGCTCTAGCATTGCCGCTTTTTCCAAGTCGGGTGGTTTAGCCAAATGGCGCCCCCTATTGTTGGTTTTGCGTTTGTTGGCTATTACTCTCATTGTAACCGCTTTAGCGCGTCCACAAACACAAGACGTCAGTACCCAAACTAAAACAAACAAAGGAATAGATATCGTTATCGCCATGGATGTTTCGTCAAGTATGTTGGCGCGCGACCTAAAGCCCAATCGCTTGGCGGCTCTTAAAAAGGTGGCGGCAGACTTTATTGCCAAAAGGGAAACAGACCGTGTAGGCTTGGTAGTATATGCAGGCGAAAGCTATACCAAAACGCCCATAACTTCAGACAAGGCCTTAGTGATTGATGTGCTTAACAAGGTTAACTATGATGGCGTGATTAACGATGGAACGGCCATTGGCATGGGGCTGGCGACTGCCGTAAACCGATTGCGGGACAGCAAAGCCAAAAGCAAGGTAATCATCTTGCTTACAGACGGCGTAAACAACACTGGTTTTGTAGACCCTAAGACAGCAGCGGGTCTTGCAAGTACATATGGCATTAAAACCTATACCATTGGATTGGGCAGTAACGGCAGCGCACCTGCACCTGTTGCCCTACGCCAAGACGGTACTTTTGTGTATCAATTGCGAAAGGTTGAAATTGATGAGGAATTACTAAAGTCTATTGCTGCGGAAACGGGCGGGAGCTACTACCGCGCAACAGACAACAAAAAACTAGCAGCGATCTACAAAGAGATAGATAAATTAGAACGAACAGATATAGAAGTGATCCGCTATACCAAATACCACGAAAAGTTTAGGTGGTTTGTGTTTGCGGCAATAGCTGCATTGTTTTTGGAATGGCTTTTGCGTCTCACGCTTTTTAAATCAGCGCTGGCATGATACAATACGAACAAACACAGTATTTCTATTTGCTCTTGTTTATACCGTTAATGGTTTTGGGCTATGTGCTTTTTAACCTTTGGAAGAAACGGGTGTTAAAATCGTTGGCATCTACAAAAATGATGGACCATATCGCTCCAGAACGCTCTTCGTTTAAGGGCTGGCTTAAACAAATTTTATTTTGGCTGGGTTGGGCTTTTATTTGCTTGGGCTTGGTCAACCCTCAGATAGGCACTGAGCTTGAAACTGTTAAAAGAGAAGGGGTAGACTTGGTATTTGCCATTGATGTGTCTAAGAGTATGCTAGCAGAAGACATTGCGCCAAATAGATTGGAAAAGGCCAAGCGCCTTGCCGGCGAGCTGATCAACCAATTGGTTAGCGACCGCGTAGGAATCATTGCCTATGCTTCAGGGGCCATTCCGCATTTACCCATTACAACAGACTATGCCGCATCTCGATTGTTTTTGTCGTCATTGGACACTAACATGATTTCTTCTCAAGGGACGGCTATTTCCGCAGCGATGCGCTTGGCGGAAACCTATTTCGACGACGAAAACCAAACCAACCGTGTGGTGTGTATTATATCTGATGGAGAAGACCATGGCGATGATGCCTTGACTGCAGCATTACGTGCTGCCCAGCTAGGAATTACGTTTTTCACTGTGGTTGTGGGAACCGAAAAAGGCTCTGTAATTCCCATAACCAAAGGGAATTCCACTTCTTATAAGAAAGATAATAAGGGAGAGGTGGTTATAACAAAAAGTAATTTTGAACAGATGCAGTCCATAGCAAAACAAACCGACGGCTTGTTTTTGGACGGCAGCAACACCGAGGAGGTGGTAACATCCATTATAGACCGTCTTAAGCAGATGGATAAACAAGAGTTTGAAGCCAAACAATTTGCTAAATTTAAAGACCAGTTTCAATGGTTTTTAGGTATTGGTCTGTTTTTGATTGTACTTGACTTGTTTTTATTCTATCGCAAAACCCAGTGGGTTAAAAAACTAAATTTGTTCCAAGATGCTTAGGCTATTGATAATCATAATGCTATTCCCATTTATTGTTTTAGGACAAGAGGCTCCCCTTGTTAAAAGCGCAGATAATTATATCTATGATGGCAATCAAGCATTTGATGCATCGAATAATGTTGAGGCAGAAAAGAATTACCGCAGGGCAGCTGCCACGGGCTTGAAAAAAGACATTGCGCAGTACAACATGGGAACCACCCTACAACAAGACAACTATGTAGCAGAGGCCCTATCGTTATATGCCGATGCAGTTGAAATCACCAAAGAGCGCCCAAACAAACACCGAAACTTTCACAATATTGGCAATGCGCTGATGCAAATAAAGGAGTATAAAGGGGCTGTTGAGGCTTATAAAAATGCGCTTCGCAACAACCCCAAAGACGACGAAACACGCTACAACTATGCCCTAGCTAAAAAAATGCTGGAAGACGACGATCAAAACGGCGATCAGGACAACAATGATAAAAAGGATAACAAGGACAATAAAGATCAGGACCAAGACAAAAAGGAAGACAAGGGCAAAGATCAAGAAGGGGATAAGGAGCAAGACCAGAAAGAGGGCTCTGATGATGAGGGGGAAAATGAAAAGGACAATAAAAAGGATGACCCAAAAGATCAAGACCAGAAGGAGGATAAGGATAAAGACCAACAGCAACCCCAAGGCAATCCTACGCAATTATCACCTCAACAGGTTAAGAACCTGCTTGAAGCCATGAGCAACGAGGAGAAAAAAGTTCAAGACAAAGTCAATGCCCAGAAGGTAAAGCCTGCGGGTGTTAAAAGCAAAAAAGATTGGTAATGAGACAGCTGCTTATTTGTTGTTTTCTGACGCTGGCGCTATCACCTGTTGCTTATGCGCAGGTTGATTTTACTGCTCAAATAAGCAAGCGTCAACTGGGCATCAACGAACGGCTGCGTCTCGAGTTTAGCATGAATAAAGACGGCGATAATTTCGTTCCTCCATCTTTTGATGGATTTAGAGTGGTAGCGGGGCCAAGTCAATCGGTAAGTAATGTGTATGTTAATGGAAAGCGATCGTTTTCAAAAAGCTATACCTATCTGTTAACTCCCTTAAAAAAAGGAAAGAATGTCATTGGGCAAGCATCTATAGAAATCGATGGGGAAGTTTATAAAACGACTCCAGTTCCTGTAGAAATAACAGCTGCTGTTGAAATACCCAAAAATCCAAACGACCCAAATTACATAGCGTCTGAAAGCCTTCATTTGGTTGCAACCTTGTCCAAAAGCAAGGTTTATATAAACGAACCCATAACGGTGGTGTACAAACTTTATTTTGACAGTAAAGTGCGGCCATCCGATGTCAACCCAATTGACATGCCTGAATACAACGACTTTTGGTCGCAAGGCATACCTTCTAGACGAACTATTGAAAGGGAAATGTTTAAGGGCAAGCAGTATAATTATGTGGCATGGCAGCAGACGGTTCTTTATCCACAACGCGCAGGCAAACTACCCATAGCCCCCCTTTCATTAGATGTCCAGTTAGACGTACCGACCAACCGCAGAGACTTTTTTGGAAATCAGGTTTATACTCAAGTTTCACGAACCATAACAGCTGGCAAGCGTACCCTAACGGTATTGCCATTTCCCGACAAGGGCAAGCCGACCAATTTTAACGGCGCCGTGGGTAACTTTAGCTTTGACGTAAAGACGTCCAAAAATGCACTTAATGCTTCTGAATCGCTACAAGCAACAGTGGAGGTAAAGGGTAAAGGAAACCTCAAGCTTTTTTCACTGCCAGAAATGGCAACGCCAAGTGCACTTGAACGATACGACCCCGAATACAGCGAACAAGTAAATACAACGCTTTCGGGCATGCGAGGCTCAATAAAAAACACCTATACATTGGTACCGCAATATCAAGGGAAATACCCTATTCCTCCCATTGCATTTAGCTATTTTGAACCCAAGGCAAAAACATACAAAACACTTGAATCAGCGGAGTTGGTTATAGACGTTCTTGAGGGTCCAAAGGCAGCGACGCCCATAGTCAATGCACCAAACGCGGCCAAAGTAGCTGTTCCAAATGTTATAGGCTCTTTTCAATTTATTGCGCAGCAAACGTCTTTTATACCTATAAAGCAATTGCCCTTTTTTGGCAGCACATTGTTTTTTGCTCTGTTGGCTTTTCCCGTAATACTCCTCTTGTTGTATTTTATAATACGCAGTCAAACACCCGATGCCGCGGCAATTGCAAGACAGCAAAAGGTACGCTTGGTTAAAAAGTTTTTGGGCAAGGCCAAGAAAAATATGTCTGATGCATCCGCCTTTTATGTTTCGCTTGAAGCTGCACTCCATAATTATCTAAAGGCTAGGTTACAGATTAAAACATCCGATTTTAGTAAAGAAAAAATGCAAACGTTGCTTTCCGATAAAGGCGTTGAAAGAGATACCATAGGCTTGTTTATTCAAGTTTTGACCAACTGTGAGCTTGCCCGTTATGCGCCCACTTCTCGCAGCAGCATGGAGCAAGACTACGAAACGGCTGTAGCTGCCATAACCCAAATGGACAAACAATTTAAGTCATGAAAATCATCTTATCTTTTGCGCTTTTTTCTTGCTTGATTTGTTTTGGGCAAGACCCAGAAGATCTTTTTAGATCGGGTAATATTGCCTATAACAAAGGGGCTTATGACCGTGCCATTGTCTATTACGATTCCGTCAGTTCTTTGGGTGTTCATTCACCAGAATTGTACTTTAACCGCGGTAATGCTTACTACAAAAAGAACGCAATAGCTTCCAGCATATTGAACTATGAAAAAGCCCTGTTGTTGGACGCAGACAACGAGCAATTGATCAACAACTTGGCCTATGCACAAAACATGACGTTAGACAGGTTTACGTCGCTGCCAGAGAGTGAGTTAAAAAAAGCAACTGCCGACCTAGTGTTCCTTAAGTCTGTTCGCGGTTGGAGCATGGTGCTTATTGCTGTTTTTTGGTTGGCAGTATTTTCATTCTTTTTGTTTAAGCGCTCTAACAGCAGCATGCTAAAAAGGCTGTTTTTCACAGGATTTGTTATTTCCCTGCTACTTTCCATTTTGACTGTAGTGATTATACTGCAGCAACAAAACACCCTGCACAACACTAACCCTGCTATTGTTTTTGTGCAATCGGAGTCTTTTCGCGCAGAACCCAACATGCGCTCAGAAGTATTGCTCACCATTCACGAAGGGGCTAAGGTTTTTATTTTAGAAGATGTAGAGGATTGGATTAAAATCAAACTTCAAAACGGCTCCATAGGCTGGATTCCGAGAAGCAGTGTTCAGCCCATCAGTTTTGCTAAAGAATAGGCGGGATGTTGTCTGTTGGGATTTTTTCCGTATTGATTTTTTCAAACAAATAAGCACCTAATTCTTCCAAGGGCAGGAAGACCAAAGAGTTGTCCTTTAGGGTTTCGGGCAAATAACTAAAAAAGACATCTATTTGCCCTAGAATCCAAACGAGCACCCCACAAATGATAAGCCATTTGCATGCACCAAAAAGGGCACCTAGCAATCGGTTAAAAAAACCGAGAAGCACCACTTTTGCTAACTTCGTCAGTAGCTTTCCTATCCAAGCCACACCAATTATAATACCAATAAAAGTCAGCGCAAAGGCCAACAACGGCAAGTAATCCCACTCAATATAATAGGCCAGTATCGATGCAGTAAAATTAGAAAAGTGCAAGGCACCGAACACACCTAAGACAAGTGCCAACAGAGAGGAAACTTCTACAAAGAAACCCCTAAAGGCGCCTCGGACAAGACCATACACAAGCAAACAAACAACAGCAAGGTCTATGTAGTTAAGTGGCATAACACAAATGTACGCATAGATTTCTTCGGTTTTGCGGTACTAAGCGCTTAATGTGTATTTTTGTGCACATGATAGATAACATCAAGGCGCATTTAAAAGACGTGGCTGCTTTTACTCCCAATACTGCATCCGAGGTTGAACAATTCCGTATTGACTATTTGGGCAAAAAAGGACACATCACCAAACTATTTGCTGACTTCCGCAATGTTCCAAATGAAGAAAAGAAGGAGTACGGGCAATTGTTAAACCAACTTAAGGCTGAAGCCTTCGCTAAAGTTAAGGCCTCACAAACTGAATTAAGCGGTTCGCAATCGAAAAGTACCATGGACGATATCAGCCGCCCAGGTCAGCCGATTCCGCTTGGGGCACGTCACCCCATCAGTATTGTAAGAGAACGTGTCATTGACGTTTTTAGTCGTATTGGATATGGTCTTTCATCAGGTCCGGAAGTGGAAGATGACTGGCACAATTTTACTGCTTTAAACTTGCCGGAGCACCACCCAGCTCGCGACATGCAAGACACCTTTTTTGTGCAAACAGACCCCGATGTCTTGTTACGTACACACACATCATCAGTTCAAGTGCGACATATGGAGTCTAACCAGCCACCAATCCGGATTTTATCTCCAGGGCGGGTGTTTAGAAACGAAGCCATTTCTGCACGCTCACACTGCGTGTTTCACCAGATAGAGGGACTTTATATCGATAAAAATGTTTCCTTTGCGGATCTTAAACAAACATTGATGTATTTCACCAAAGCTATTTTTGGAACTGCAGAAATACGATTGAGACCTTCCTACTTTCCCTTTACAGAGCCCAGTGCAGAAGTCGATATTTACTGGGGTATAGAAAACAAAGCGGATTATCGCATTACTAAAGGGACTGGATGGCTTGAAATTATGGGATGTGGAATGGTAGATACTAATGTTTTGACCAATTGTGGTATCGATGCGGAGGAATATTCTGGCTTTGCCTTTGGGATGGGATTGGAGCGTATGGCGATGCTTTTACACCAAATTGAAGACATCAGAGTGTTCTATGACAATGATGTGCGCTTCCTAAAGCAATTCACCCCTTTAAGCTAGTCAAGCACCTTACTCAATGCTTTCATTTTTTTCTTGGCACTTCCTTTTTCATAAAGGACCTGATAAACAAATTGTAGAATTGGGTAATCTCCATTAAAACAAGTGCCCAGCTCATAGGTTGTTTTGGCTCCGTAATAGCCTTCTGCAATCATGGTCATTTCCATAAGTGCGGCCTTTACGGTATAGCCTTTACCTATCATGTTTCCCAGCATGCGATTTCGACTAAAAACAGAATAGGCAGTAACGAGCAAATCGCCTAAGTAAGCTGAATTGTTGATGTTTCTTTTTTTTTGGTCTACCTTTTTTACAAAGCGCTTCATTTCACGCATAGCACTGCTAATTAATACACTAATAAAGTTATCGCCATAGCCAAGGCCGTGTGCTATACCTACGGCAATGGCATATACGTTTTTGAGTGTGGCGGCATATTCGGCCCCAATAACATCGTCAGATAAAGAAACTTTAATATAGTTGCACGCCAGCTTTTCTTTCATTTGCTCGGCCAAAGTCATATTGCTGCTTGCGATGGTTAGGTAAGATAGACGCTCTAAGGCTACTTCCTCTGCATGACACGGTCCAGCAATCACCCCAAAATGCGCTTCACCAACATCAAATTTATCCGCTAAATAAGCCCCAACCAGTACCTTTTTCTCAGGAACAATTCCTTTAACTGCCGAAAAAAAAACTTTGTTTTCAAGCGAGACGGTCAAAGGTTCTAACACATTATCTAAATAAAAAGAAGGCGTTGCAATGATTAACACATCGTATAGTTGTGTGATGTTATTTATGTCGGTATGTAAATCCAACATTGACATATCGAACGCTACGTTGCTCAAATAATTTGGGTTGTGCCCTTCATGCAGTAAGTGATCGTATATGACTTCGTTGCGGACATACCAACCAACGGTTGCGTTGTTTTCACAGAGAATTTTGACAAGTGCAGTTGCCCAACTACCCCCTCCGATTACAGCAACTTTTGAAAAATCTGGCATTAATTAAGCGTTTATGTTTCTAAAATACTTTAACAAATAATTCACAACTACGAGGAATAACTTGATTTATCTTGCAAGTGTAAACGTGAAGCAAGATAATATTGCTTAATTAGTTTTTCATAGTTTAATATGGTTGGTTATTAGAAAGCATCTCTCCAGGGTGCTTTCTTTTTTATGACCAGTTTAGCCAAGGAATCCTACTTAATAACAATAGCAGTCCAATGCCGTAGAAAACGGCAATTCTAAAATATTTTTTTCTGTCTACAACCGCCTTTTTGTGTAATGACCACCCCATGGTTATAGGCACAATGGCCAAGATATTTGTAGTGGGGTGTTCTACCAAATAGAGGCGTAAGGTGCTGTCTTTAAACACTGCCCCTATACCATTTTCCCAAGCCAAAAAATAAGGTGAGACAAAATAAGTAGCAATCCATATTAGCAGTTGAATATGAGAAAAAATAAGCGCGAAAAGCGAAAGGCGCAAGTCTTTGCTGCCAAAGCTACGTTTGCCAATCAAGCCCCAAAAAGCGTTTAAAGTAGCTAGGACCAAGAAGATTAGGGCCACATAGGCCAGCTTGGAGTCTAACGAAATAATGATATCCATAATGTTAGTGTTGGCACAAAAATACTGAATTCAAAGCGGTTGACACATTTATGAAACAGAAATGATTTCATCTTCACGTAAAGGCGGTTTTAGCGTCAGTTCAATATACACTTGCGTTAACGTAATTACGTCCTTTTCGCAATTGCGGATAATACGCCCTAAATCCTTTTCTTCATAATATACACGTGCCACATCAGATCCGTCCATATCGTCTTTTGGGGAAGGGATTCCAAAAAATTGCGCCAATAATTTTAAAGATGTATAATGCTTAAAGTTGCCAAATTTTCACAATTCTAGGGTGTCAAGATGGGGCACTTCTCAAGGCTTTTTTCCCATCAATTGTAATGTTTAAGGGAGTTCCAACTAATGCTTTAGCATACGCCTAGCAATAAAGAGAAAATCAAATTCTTTTTTATTGTGGGCACATAACTTGTGTTGGGCAGCCGAAAAATGGCTATCAAGCAAATCTTTAAACTAGACAAGCAATTCATTCTCTTCACTAAAAAAACTACACACTCTTAATCGGCGACCGTTTGTTGTGGTAGTCAAATAGCCAACCGAAATACAAATGATTTTTCTAAACTCAGCCCAAATGCCCGCAAGGTCGTAATAGTATCCAGCACTTAAGTCGTCTACTTTTCGCTTACAGGCGGTATTGGCAGCAAACAAATCTTGTGCTTGCTCACTAACCAGACTAAAACCGGTTGCTTCAGGAACGGTTTCAATATCTAGAAACAGTATGTTCTCAGGGGCTTGTGGCAGTTTCATTGTTTAACATTGCAAAGGCTTCTTCCATATAGCCCAAATAATCGGCGGAGTGTCTGACACCTGGCAAGTCGGGCAATTGTTCACGACCCAAACGCACCACAATTACATCATCCTCTGGAAACACAATCACATATTGCCCGTTGTGTCCACGCATGCTGTAAAAACTTTTTCCTATATGTGAGCCCAACCACCATCCATAGCCATAGTCTAGGCCATTTTCAAACTGTGGGGTTATGGATTTTTTAACATAGTCAGTACTTATCAATTGCTTGCCGTTCCAGAAACCGCCGTTTTTGAACAGTGCTGCAAAGCGTGCAAAATCACGTGCATTGGAATTAAAACAGCAATACGATTTTTCAATCCCTTTTTCCGAAGCATCAAGACGCCAGTTGGCATCGGCATGTGCTCCAAGGGGATTCCAAAAATAGCGTCTCACCAAATTTGAGATGGTTTCGCCTGTAGCTGCTGTCAGTACCAAAGACAACAACTGTGTGCTTCCGCTTTGATACACAAAACGTTCACCTGGAGGGGCTTCAATTGGAAGCGTTTTCATTACCCCAACAATGTCTCGTGTGATGTACGTGCGTGGCGTGATGGTAAGTAAGTTTTCATAATCTTCTTTCCACTTGAGACCTGACGACATGGTAGCCAAATTGCCTACAGTAACAACATCAGCATATTCTCCTTGCAACCAAGGTAGAAAGTCTTTAACGGGCTGGTCAAAACTTTTAACATCACCCTCTTCAATGCCCTTGGCCAGACTGGCCGAGACGATTGTTTTAACCACAGAAAAAGAGTTGGTTTTACTGTCATTTCCGAAGCCTTCAAAATATTGCTCGTGCCAAATCGAGTCATTTTTAATGACGAGAAACGCAACTGTTCTATGGTCTTGGTGAAGTTTTTGAAGTTTGGCGGTAGCAGGAACTGAATTGTAATCGGCGTGTAAGGGCCATGCTTGCGGATTGTCACTTTTGGGAATCTCACGAGAATCGAAATAAACGTAGTCTTCCAAACCAGCTGAGGTTCTTCCAAGCTCAATTACTTTGAGTCCGAGTTCAATCAGATAGCCATAGCCCGAAATGTAGAGACCTGCGACAAGGATTACCAAAACAACTAGAAGTCCTTTTAAAAATGAGGCAAGTCTATTCATGTATACTTTTTAGCAAAATACAAAAATTTACATTGCCACTTTTACAATAAGGAAATGGCGTGCTCTGCGTGATAGGAAACAATAATGGAAGCTCCTGCACGCTTAAAGGCGATAAGCTGCTCCATCATTACACTTTCGTGGTCAAGCAATCCTTTCGCTGCCGCTGCCTTTAGCATGGCGTATTCACCACTTACTTGATATACCGCAATGGGAACCTGTACTTCATTGGCCAAGTCACGGATAATATCCAAATAGGCCATCCCGGGTTTTACCATTACAATGTCTGCGCCTTCTTCAATATCACGTATTGTTTCAGTGATGACTTCTTTGCGATTTGCCACATCCATTTGGTAGGATTTTTTGTCCCCAAAACTCGGTGCTGAATCCAAAGCATTTCGGAAAGGACCATAAAAAGCAGAGGCGTATTTGGCACTGTAGCTCATTATTGCCGTATTTACATAGCCCGCTTTCTCAAGTGCTTGGCGGATGCTCAAAATGCGACCGTCCATCATGTCGCTGGGCGCAAGCATGTCGGCACCACATTCGGCATGACTAAGCGCCATTTTTGATAAGATTGCTACTGTCGCATCGTTAAGTATTTCATCCTCTTTTACAATTCCGTCGTGTCCAAAGCTCGAATAGGGATCAAGGGCAACATCGGTAGTAACTAGCAACTCTGGAACAGCTTTTTTAATCGAACGAATGCTGCGTTGCATCAATCCATCAGGATTTAAAGCTGCTGCGCCCGTATTGTCCTTTTGGGCATCATCGACTTTAACAAAAATAAGCACCCCCTTTACACCCAAATCATAAAGTCGTTTTGCCTCTGCTGTAGCAAGATCAAGACTAAACCTAAAATAGTCTGGCATGGATGGGATTGCTGTTTTGGTTTTTGAACCTTCCACAATGAATAAGGGCACGATAAAATCATTTGCCGAAAGGCTAGTTTCACGCACCAAGTCACGCATGGTAGCGCTAGCGCGCAAGCGTCGATTTCTATAAAGAGGATACATCATAGTTTAGACCCAGTCTATGGGCTTTTTTAGAACAGTTAATAATTTTGCTTCTTCCGAATCTTTTTCTGGCTGGTGGTCATACGCCCATTGAACCGTTGGGGGTAAACTCATTAAAATGCTTTCTATGCGGCCTTTGGTTTTGAGTCCAAATAAGGTCCCTTTGTCGTGTACAAGATTAAATTCAACATACCGTCCCCGTCTTAACTCTTGCCATTGACGCTGTGCTTTGGAAAAGGAAAGTGCTTTGCGTTTTTGGACAATAGGCAAATAAGCGGTCAAAAAAGCATTGCCCA
>MDTG01368819.1_pt1 | contig 15389 bp, 9 predicted proteins | sample 811421 | NCBI WGS metagenome assembly MDTG01 (sample SAMN05326645, study PRJNA326480) | marine metagenome | isolation source: seawater | place: Pacific Ocean: South East | collected 2011
CCGGTGCCGGAACCGCCACCGCCGCAGCAGCGCGCCAGCCAGCAGCAGCCCGGCCGCCAGGCCGGCCGCGGTCAGGGTCAGCCGCCAACGCGCGTCCGCCGCGGGCGCGGCCAGCGAATAGGCGGGCTGAGGAACGGCCAGCAGACGGGCGAGGCGGTGCAGCGGCGCGTAGCGGTCCGCGGTGCCCCAGAGATAGGTCAGCGTGGCTTCCGGCGGAACGAACAGCTGAACCAGATCGAACACCAACGCCGGATCCCGCGTTCGGCCGTCCGCCGGACCCGGCAGCACGACCGGCTGCAGGCCGTCCCAGTTCCCCGTCGCGGACCGATGCAGCACGTCGAGACCGTTCAGCACACGGCCCTGGCGGTCGGCGAGCAGCCCGACGTGAAGCTGCAGGTCGACGTAGGCCCAGCCCCCCTGCTCCGGCAGATAGCTCTCGGCGAAGGCGTGGGCCGCCACCGGCAGGCCGTCGAACGTCCGGCCCACGTCGACGAGCCTGGTCGGCACGCCGGCGACGTTGGCGAAGAAGGCGAAGATTTCCGCATGATTGGCGCAGTAGACCTCGGAGCGTCCGGCCAGCGCTTCCTGGAACTGACCGAACCCGCTGAGCCGGCGCATGGCCGGCGACGGCTGCCCGCGGTGGGGATACAGCGCGCGATGCAGATACCCGGCGATGGCGACGACCCGGTCCCGGGCGGAATCGCCCGGCTTCACCCCCATCTCCCGCAGCAGGCGCTCCGCTTCGGCCACTTCCGCCGGGTCCAGCTCGGCAGGTTCGATCACGAAGTCGCCGGTAGCGAACGGCAGGTCCCGGGCGAGCGGCAGTGACAGATTGTTCACCAGGGGCTCGGGGACGTCGTCACCGGAGATGGTCGACAGGGTCAGCCGTTCACCCGCGCCCGAAAGGGCCTCGTAGCGTTCGGCGCCGGGCCGCAGCGGCAGCCGCAGGCTGCCCGGCGTCCCGGGAACGGCCCCGGCATCCCGCGTGTCTCCGGCCAGCGTCCAGTCCGGCGCCACGCCCCCTTCGATCCGCAGCGTGAGCGCGCCGTCGCCGACGGCGAGACCGGTCACGCGGGCGCGGTCCGCCATGGCCTGCAGGTCCTGGTAGCCGTGAAAGACGACGTCGTAGCCGGCCTCCCGGTGGATGGTCATCCATGCCGCCGGTCCGAGGCTGCCCAGAATCAACACCAGCAGCGCCAGCTCCACCCGATATGTCATGTGAGTCCGGCCCTCCTCGGCTCAGACATGCCCCTTGGGAACGGTCGCGAACCGTGCCTTCAGCTTGAGGAACGGCATCTCGAACAGCCGGAAGCTCAGCTCCGACACCACGATGGCGATGAAACCGCCCAGCAGGAACGGCGCCAGGTCGAAGTGCACGCCGACGCGCTGAAGCAGCTTCTCGGCGACCACGATGGAGTGGATGTGATAGAGATAGATGCCGTAGCTGATCACGCCGATGCGCGCCACCGGCGCAAGCTGCAGCAGCGGCATGACGACGTGGCGCTCCTGGGCCACGCAGCTCGCCACCAGCCCGGCCATGAGCACGTGGATGCTCAGCCGGTGGATACCGGCGATCTCGTCGTTGGGAATCGCCACCACCACCCCCAGCGCCAGCAGCCAGAACAGCGGCGCCAGGCGGCCGCACACCAGCGGCCCCAGGCGAACGAAGCTGGCGCGGTCGTGCAGCAGGTGCGCGACGCAGACGCCGAGCAGGATCGGCGTGAAGGTGGCCTGCACCATCGACAGCTCGCCGAGCCGCGGCGCGTTCAGCGCCGAAGCGATCACGTCCCGGGTCGCCGGGAAGTTGAAGAGCTGATTGACGGCCAGGGCGACGACCATGATCGGCACGAACCAGTCCGACAGACGCCGCTCCACCTGCGGCCAGACCAGATAGAACTGCTCCTCCGCGGCCAGGGACCAGACCACGCCCCAGCCCAGGAAGAAGAAGTTCCCCGTGTAGGTGAGGTAGATCCAGAAGTCCCGCAGAAACGCGTCGCCGACCTCCGAGCCGTTGGCCACGAAGGCGTAGTAGCCGCCGAGCGCCAGAACGATGGCGTAGTAGACGGGAAAGATCCGCAGCGTGCGGCGGATGTAGAACTTCTGCAGGGAGATGCCGCCGGTCTGGTCCCGCTCGCGCAGCAGCAGCGTGACGATGAGAAACCCGCTGATCACGAAGAACAGGTCGACGCCGAGGAAGCCGCGCGTCGCCAGCGTCGGCAGATCCGTCAGCGGCCGGGCATGGTGCCAGACCACGGCGACGATGCAGATGCAGCGCAGCCCGTCGAGCGCGCCGAACGAGCGCTGGCTGCGGTACCGGTCGTGGGCGGCTTCCAGCCGTCCCGTCCCGGCGGCGCCTGGCTGCACGGCCGCCGCTGGCCTGGTGGTGGATTCCGTCATGAGCGCCCGCTTCCGTTGGCTTCCCGCGCCGCCAGCGCAGGAAGCGCGTCGAACAGGTGCTCGAGCCTGGCGGCTTCGGTCATCTGGTCGTGCGCCCGGCGCACCGCCTCCTGGGCCGAACGGCCGAGCGCGCGCAGCGTGTCGACGTCGGCGCGATCCACCGCCAGCAGCGCTTCGCAGAGCCCGTCGACGTCGCCGGCGGTCACCAGCCAGCCGTTGGCACCCGACTCGACTAGCTCCGGCACGCCGGTGATGCGCGAGGCCAGGACCGGCCGCTCGAGCGCCATCGCCTCCATGATCACCACCGGCAGCCCCTCGGCGAAGCTTGGCGCCGCGAGCGCGCGCGCCGCGAGCAGGCGCTCGCGGATGCGCGGCGCGTCGGCCCAGCCGGTGAGCTCGACCCGATCCTCCAGGCCGTGGGCGGCGATACGCCGCTCAATCGCGCCCCGCAGCTCACCGTCGCCGATCAGCACCAGCCGGCCGCGGAATCCGCGGTCGCAGGCGCTGGCCAGCGCGTCGATCAGCAGCAGTTGACCCTTCTGGGCGGACAGCCGCCCGACACAGACCACGTCCCGGGCCTCCGGGTCCACCGGACGGGCCGCGTCGAACCAGTCCGTCCCCACCGTGCAGTGAACGATCCGGATCCGGTCCCAATGCTCGTAGGAGACCCAGCGGCGGATCTGGGCCGCGCAATAGTGGGTGATCGCGACGGTGAACGCGCTCTCCTCGACCTTCAGGCCCAGGCTGAAGCCGATCGGCGCGTCGAACTCGTCGGGGCCGTGGACGGTCATGCTGTAGCTCGGCCCGCCCATTCGCCGGACCATCAGGGCGATGGCGGCGACGTTGGTTCCGAAGTGGACGTGAACGTGGGCCACGCCCGCCGCCGCGAACTGGTCGAGCAGCACCAGGGCTTCACCGACGTAGGCCAGGTGTCGCAGCACCCCGCGATCGCTGGCTTTGCCGAGACGCCAGGCCAGACCCAGGGCCCGGAACACCCCCGTTCCAGCCCGGGCGGCGCCGCGCAGAAGCTGCACGGCCAGACGGCTGAGCGGCTGCTCCAGAATCTGGGTGGTCCCGTCGTCCTCCGCCCGATCCTCGGCGTCCACCACCGTGCCGGCCCGCAGCGCGAATCTGGCCACCGGCCTGCCGAGCCGCTCGAGGCCCTGAATCTCACGGCGGATGAAGGTATGGCTGACGTTGGGATAGTCCGTCGTCAGATAGGCCAGCGCGGGGCTGTTGGAACTGATGTCGCTCACGGCCCTGCTCCTACAGCGCCACGTCGTGGCGCCGACACCAGTGGAGCAGCACGAACAGGGACCAGACCCGGGACCAGTACATGCCGCCGCTGCCCTGCTCGAAGGCATTCCACACCCGCCGCAGCGTCGCCGATCGCAGCCCGAGCCGTTCCGCCTGATCGGCACACTCGAAGCTCTGACGCAGCATGGGCGCCAGGCGCCGCCTGCACCACACGTCCAGCGGCAGCTCGAAGCCGGCCTTGGGCCGCTCGAACACGGCCGGATCGATCTGGTCGGCGATCATGTTCCTGAGCATCTGCTTCGACCTGACGGGGTGATAGCGGATCCCGTCGGGAACCGCCGCGAGGCTCTCGACGAAACGGTGGTCGAGCAGCGGCACGCGCACCTCCATCGACACCGCCATGCTGGCGGCGTCGGTGTCGCGCAGCAGCCGCTCGCCGAGGAAGCTGCCGAGTTCCAGGCTGCTCACGGCCTGCAGCGGCGTACGCCCGTCGAGGCCCCGGGACCACTCCGCGAACCGCTCCGGATACAGCCCCCAATGGAGACCGTCGTCGGGATCGAGCTTCATGTCCTCGAGCAGCCGCCGGGTGAACTGGGCGTAGGACACCTGATACAGCGCGGCCAGGTCGCCGCGGGTCGCCATCAGGTCGGCGAGCTTGCCCCATCGGGTCTGGGGCGGCAGGTCGGGCGCCGGGCCGGACGTCATCCGCGACACGCCGCGCCCGGCCAGTTCGAACAGCCCCCCGGGCAGCCAGCCCAGCGCCCTGGCCATGGGGCGGGCGCGAGGCAGGTCGACGAAGCTAGTGTAGCCGCCGAACAGTTCGTCTCCGCCGGTACCGGCCAGCGCCACCTTGAGCCCGGCTTCGCGGACGGCGCGGCTGACGAAATAGGAGTTGATGGCATCGAAGGTCGGCTGGTCGATGCTGTCGAGTGCCGGCCCGAGCTGCTCCGAGAACGTCGACTCCGACAGCGTGATCTCGTGGTGGTCAGTGCCGAGCAGCCCGGCGACCCGGCGGGCGTGGGGCGACTCGTCGTAGCGGGCTTCGTCGAACCGGATGTTGAAGGTGCTGACCGCCGTGGCGGAGCTGCGCTGGGCCATCGCGGCCAGCACCGACGAGTCCGTGCCACCGCTCAGGAACACGCCGAGAGGAACGTCACTGACCAGATGCAGCTCGACGGCCCGCTCGAGCTCGGCCGCGGCCTGGCGCTCGGCCTCGACGCCATCCGCCGGGACTGTGGCGTCGGGAAGCCGCCAGTAGCGGCGCTCGTCGATGATCTCGCCCCCGGCGGAGACCCGCAGGGTCGACGCCGGGTCGAGCAGCCGGAGGCCCTCGATGAGGGTTCTGGGGCCCGGCACGAAGCCGTGCCAGAGATAGGCGCCGAGCCCTGCCCTGTCCAGCTTCGGCCGGATGTCGCCGACGGCGAGCAGGGAGCGCAGTTCCGAGGAGAAGTACAGCCGGCCGCCGGCCTGGGCGTAGTAGAGCGGCTTGATGCCGAGCCGGTCCCGCACCAGCAGCACGCTGCCGTCGCGCGGGTCGTGGATCGCCAGCGCGAACATGCCCCGCAGGCGTGCCGTCGCCGCCTCACCCCAGGCCGCGTAGGCTGCGAGTATCACCTCGGTGTCCGACGTGGATCGGAACCGCCGGCCGCGCGCTTCCAACTCCTCGCGCAGCTCCCGGTAGTTGTAGCACTCGCCGTTGAATACGATGACCATGCCGGTGTCGGGGTCGACCATGGGCTGCCGGCCACCTTCGCTCAGGTCGATGATGGACAGGCGCCGATGGCCGAGGAAACAGGACGACGAGTGCCAGACGCCGTCCTGGTCGGGACCGCGATGCATCAGCCTGTTGAGAACCGCCTGACCGCTGGCGATCTGCCCGTCGCCGATCGGCCCGACTATACCCGCAATTCCACACATCGTTGGCGCACTTCCCCGGCAGAGGGCATCGAGTTCGCGGAACATTCTCCCCAACTTGCGGGAGCGTGGGAAATCTCCTTTGTAAGTCGCGGTTACATTCCCGGGACAAGCCCCTCGGGCCGTGTCGGGTCACTGTCATATACTGCCGCCGGTCTCGTGCAATGGCGCCGCGAACCCGGCGCCCGGGAGGAGCGAAGCGTATGCGAGCGGACAGCGTGGTGATGATCACCGGATGCGGCAGCGGACTCGGCCGCGCCCTTTGCCGGGCTTTCGTGGAAGCCGGCTGCCGGGTGGTCGGCGTCGGCCACCGCGAGGACACGGTTCGGGAAACCGAGCGCCTCGTCGCCTCCGACCGGTTCCTCGCGCTGATCGCCGACGTATCGGACTATGGCGCCGTCGAAGGGGCCGTGGCGGACGCCATCGGCCGGTTCGGGCGCATCGACGTGCTGTTCAACAACGCGGCGGTCTATCCCAGAACGAGCTTTCTGGAGGAGACCGCGGACGACTGGTCCCGCGCCATCGCCGTGAACGTCAACGGCGTCGCCAACGGCTGCAAGGCGGTACTGCCGCACATGATCGCCGCCGGCTTCGGCCGCATCTACAACCTGGGGAGTTTCGCCGACATTTCCCCGATCCCGAACAGCGCCGCCTACTCGGCCAGCAAGGGGGCCATCCACGCCCTCACCAAGGCGATCGCCCAGGACCTCGACGGCGTCGACGCCGACATCGAGGTCCACGAATGGATTCCCGGCCACCTCAATACCCGTATGAGCGAGTTCACCGGGATCGATCCCGCCGTATCCGCGGGATGGGCCGTGCAGATCGCCGCCATTCCCCATGCCTCCCGGAGAAGCTGTCTCTACGAGAACGACCACGAATGGGTCCCGCCGCGGGGTATCCGCCAGCGGTTGAAGGACGCGCTGCTGTTCTGGCGGCGGGGCTGACGGCCCGCCCCGACCCGTCGAGCCGCGCGGACTCAGCGACCGCTGAGCTGGACGCCCGCGAACACCGGATCGAGCAGCTCGCCGATGTGAACGGCGGTGCTGGTGGTCACGTGGTTGTTGTCGAAGTAGGCCGGCCGGCCGTCACGGATCACGCTGCAGCGCCCCGACTCGCAGAATAGCTGCCGGGTTCTGACCACGGTCGCCTGCCGCGGAAAGTCCGGCGCCGTCACGGCTTGGAGGAACGCTCGCTGGCGCTGCTCGACCACGCTCACCGGTACGTTCAGTGGCGAATCGTCGCCTTCCAGCACTGCGCCGGCGCCGACCACGAGCTGACGGACCACGCGGGCGGACGAGTACTCCGGGAACTCCGGAACCTGTTCGAGGATGACCGGCCGCAGCCCCAGGGTGACGAGCTCGCTGGCGGTCTCCTGCAGCAGGGTCCGGAACAGCGGACCCGGATCGTCCGGTGCAGGGCCTTCGTCCCCGACGCGGCGGATGGTCACCCGGTTGTGCCCGTCGACGCCCAGGCCGCCGCCCTCCGCGTAGTAGGACCAGCGGCTGGCCAGGATGATGGTGTCGATGCCTGCCGGCCGGTCCGCCAGAATTCGCGCCAGCTCGGCGTTCCGCCGGGTACAGGCCGCATCCGTGAACGCGTCCGCCGAGCTCTCGTCCTTCACCACGCCGAAAAGCGGCGGGCAGCCGCCTACGCCGGAGTAGAGCCCTGCCCTGCCGTGACGCCTGGCCGCCGCATAGACCCCGTTGGACAGGATGCCGGCGTGAGAGTCGCCCCAGAAGACGAAACTGGGTTCGGCCTCAGGATCGCCGATGACACAGAAGAATTCGCTGTCCCGCCACGGCTTGCAGGTGGGCGGCCTGGGATTGAAGTCCTCGGCGGCCCCGGCGAACGACAGCGCCGCTGGCGACAGCCGCTGGGGCACGCCGTCGAGGACGTGGCCGGCAGCGCCGAGCCCGATCCACACGGCGGAGGCCGCGGCGGTGGCGGCGAACAGCGGCCTGGTGCGCGGCAGCACCCGACGGGTGCGGAACGGCCCCTCGACGTACCGCCAGGACAGCACCGCGGCGGCGAACGACGCGGCGATCGCGAACGCCGCCGTCGTCGGGGACAGTTCGCCGTCGGCCGAGGAGAGCTTGAGAAAGACGATGATCGGCCAGTGCCAGAGGTACAGGGAATAGGAGATCTTGCCGATGAAGACCATCGGCCGGGAAGCGAGCAGCGCGAACGCAGAACCGCCCCGCGACGGGCCGGCGCCGATCACCATGGCTGCTCCCAGACACGGCAGCAGGGCCGCTTCGCCTGGAAACAAGGTGGCGGAGCTGTAGCTGAAGACGCTGACCAGGATCATCGCCACCCCGCCCCAGCGCACCAGGTCCGGCAGCGGCGACCCCGCCCGCCAGGCGATCGGCGCCACCGCCAGCAGCGCCCCGAGCCCGAGCTCCCAGGCGCGGAACGGGATCAGATAGAAGGCCGCCGCCTGATCGACCCGCACCACCACCACGCTGGCCACGAAGGACAGCACCACCAGAGTCGCGAGAACCGCGAACAGGCGTCCGTTGAACCAGCGCACCAGCGCCGCCAGCAGCAGCGGATACACCAGGTAGAACTGCTCCTCCACCGCCAGGGACCAGGTATGCAGCAGCGGCTTCGTCTCCGCGGCCGCGTCGAAGTAGCCCGATTCGAGAAAGAACAGCACGTTCGACCCGAACACGGTCGTCGCCGCGAGGCTCTGGGCATAGTCCCGGAATGGAATCGGAGGCAGCAGCATCGCCGCGACGGCGGTGGTGAACACCAGCACGGCGAACAGCGCCGGCAGCAGCCGCCGGATTCGGCGGTCGTAGAAGCTCACCAGGGACAGACCCTCACCGCGGATCTCGCGGAGCAGAATCGAGGTGATCAGGTAGCCGGAGATCACGAAGAACACGTCGACGCCGACGTAGCCGCCGGTCAACAGGGGCAGGCCGGCGTGATACATGACGACCGGCACGACGGCTATCGCCCTGAGCCCATCCACCTCGGGTCGGTACTGAGTCACCTTACTCCCGCTCCTCGATTCCGATCGGACGCCCCGAGGATTCGGGACCTTCCTGTTCTGCCGCGTGAATTATGACCCGGCGACGGCGGCCTGGCGCATCGATCAACAAGTCGGCAACAAGTGGCACACAGCAGACTTAAGACGACAGCTCTCTGCCGAGCGGCCGCTGCAGCCCGCGACGGGTGATCCTGGGATCCGCGGTGAGCGACGCCAGCGCGCCGACGAGGGCGCCGCCGAGCATGACGGGCAGGCTGTTGTACCAGCCGTTGAGCAGCAGATCGAGCATTCGAATGCCGACGCACAGCATGAGCGCGGCCACCAGGATCTGCGATTCCCTGGAATCGATGCGGTTCATCTTGCGCCAGCCGATCAGCAGCGGAACGAGGAAGAACAGCAGGCCCAGCTCGACGCCGACGATGCCTGCCATCCCGTTCTGAATGTTCCACCAGCCGTCCAGCCCGCTCTCGCCGGAGTCGCCGCTGAACGTCAGGGCACCAGGAATCCTGCCGAAGTGTCCCCAGCCGAACAGCCAGCGGTCGCCGAGGTTCTCGAGCACGAAGTTCTCGTCGACGAAGCGGTGATTGAGCGATCTGGCCCGCTGCTCCTCGAACTGGGCGGCGAAGTCGACGAGCGCTTCGGTGGGGAACGTGTCGGTGCTGCGCATGAACGGATAGATGCACGCGACCATGCCCATGACGACGGCAATCAGGGCGACCCGCTTCGGCGCCAGCACCCGGGCGATGGAGGCGCAGGTCACGCCATAGATGATGCTCGCCACCTTCAGGGTGATGCCGAGGCCGGCCAGAACGAAGAGATTGGGCCAGCGCACCCAGGGCCACACCGGCATCGCCCGGGCCTTGTGCAGGGCGGCGCCGGCGATCGCCACCACCACCATGAAGGTCGCCACCGCATGGCCGGAGACCATGAACACCACCGGTTCCGCGAACCCGTACTTCTGGTTCGGCCTGGGTCCCGGGAAATCGTAGATGTAGTGGCTCCAGCGAAACACCCGCCACGGGATGCTCATGATCACCTCGACGAAGATCATGAAGGCGTAGACGACGCCGATGCCGACCATCACGTAGAACAGGGTCTTGATGTCTTCCAGGCTGCGGAACGCCATCCGTCCGACCACGAACGGGAAGATGCACATGAAGAAGTCGTCGATGACCCGGGAGATCATCCACATGAAGGACAGGCCGCCCTGAATCTGCCCGTTGTTGATCATCGGCCCGGTGTTCGTCATCCACGTGCCGACGCCGGCGAAGAACATCGGAATCAGGAACAGTTCGGGGCCGAAGCCGGTGGGCCGTCCGGGCTGCTCGTCGCGCCGATGAACCAGCAGGCCGATGAAGGCGGCGAGGTAGATCACCCGGTTCTTGTCGATGTACGGCAGGCTCGGAAACTTGAACAGCATGGTTTCCGGCAGGAACACGGTGCCCCCGACGACCACCAGCGCCGCGGCCAGGGCCCGGGGATAGCGGCTGAACAGATACAGCGCGAGCGGAAAGAACAGGATCTGCGCGAGGTCCGCGAGCGGATAGTGTCCGATGCCGAACCTCATGCCGGCCGCCCCCCGGGACTGCCCGACGAGGTGGCCACGACGCTGCGGATAGCCAGGTCCATCATCATGCCGGCGCCGGACCGGCCTAGGTCAGGAGGCCTCGGATGCCTCCGAAATACACTTCGAACACCAGCACGCCCAGGTTGATCACCACCAGGCCGAGCACGGCGAAGGCGAACGCTCCCACCGTGCGGATCCTGGCCTCGCGCACACTGTCGCTCCATACCCGGGAGACGGCGCCAAGCACCGGCACACCGAGGCCACGCTCCAGCGAATCCGACGATTGGAAGACCGGACTGAGCTGATCCTTCACGTAGGCGACGCCGGCGCCGAGGCCGAGGCTGCCCATCAGCACCACGAGCATGAGCAGGGCCCGGGGCGGCGCGACCGGCTGCAGGCCGGCGACCGGCGGGTCGATGATGCGGAACTCGACCTGCTCGTTCTGCACGACCTCCCGCGTAAGCCGCTCGCGCTGCAGGCTGTCGAGCAGCGCCTGGTACTGCTGGCGCTCGACGTCGTAGTCCCGGGTGAGTCTTGCCAGTTCGGCCTCGACCTGGGGAATCTCGTTGATCAGCTCGCGCAGGTCCGCGACCCGGCGTTCCCGTTCGGCCACGTTGGCGCGCAGCGTCGCGACCTCGGAGGCCACCTCGTTGCGGGAGATCTGCAGCGCCTGGAACACGGGATTGTTGGACGCCACGCTGGCGCCCCCGTCCTGACCGATCTGGGCGTACTGGGCCGCCTGGCGCGACCGCAGCTCCTCGACGATCTCCCGTGCGGCGATCACGTCCGGATGGCTCTCCGTGTAGCGCAGGCGGAGGTCGTCGAGACGGGCCTCGTTCTCGAGAATCCGGCCCTCGAGGCTGTTCGGGTCCGGCGCCTCGGACGGCGACACCCTGGGCGCCTCGCCCCGCATCTGCAGCTCGATGCTCTCCAGACGCGACTCGGCAAGGCGCAGGTCCTGGCGGGCCGTGGCCAGCTCGTCGGTGGCGGACTGCAGCCGGTCGAAGTAGTCCCCTTCCTGGTTCGGCATGCGGTCGATGTTGTTGGCCTTGAAGCTGGCCAGCCGCTCCTCGGCGGCGCGCAGCCGGGACTCGTACTCCGCGAGCTGCCGCTCGAGGAACTGCCCCGCCTGCTCCGAGCTGCTGCGCTTGGCGCCGATGGTGTCCTCGACGAAGATGTCGAGCAGCGTGCTGACCACGTTGACGGCCACCGCCCGGTCGCTGTTCTGATAGGTGATCGTGTAGGTGTCGTCGGACCGGACGGAATCCCGGCGCCGCCGGTAATCCTGTAGGTCCGAGGAGCTGGCGATGATGATGGACTGGGACAGCGCGTCGATCAGCATCTGCTGCTGCTCCAGGGTCTCGATGCCCTCGTCGAGCCCGGTCTCGCTGGCCAGTCGGGCGAGCTGCGGCCGGCCCAGCAGGGCCTCGCGCACGTAGCGGAGCTGATCCTCGACGCTGGTCTCGACGATCTGTTCGCCCAGCAGTTGCCGCAGCGTGGACTTGGTGTCCACGTACACCCTCGCCTTGGCTTCGAACACGTCCTTCTGCAGCCCGACCAGCATCCAGCCGACCACGCAGGCGCCTGCGGCCCAGATCAGGGCGGACCAGCGGTGCCGCCAGGCCCCTCGCAGGATCTGCAACAACTGCTGAAAGATCTCTTGCATCTGCATTCCCCGATGAACGGAGCTCCGATGAATGGAGCCACGATGAACAGAGCGCCCCGACGCGTGGAATCCGCGCCGGACGGCACCCGAGCCTGGCTAGCGTAACCCAGGCATCGCGAGATTGGTTTTAGTGAATCGTGAGTGCTTTCGAGGCAGGGTGCGCGGCCTACCCGGTGGGCATCGGCCAGCCGCGCACGGACCAGAACAGCGCCACCAGGGCGACGGATCCCAGGCCGAACGCCAGGTCCGCCAGATAGCCGCCGGGGCGGTACTTCAGCGTGCCGGCCCGCAGGAACGGGTAGTAGACGATCTGGCCCACCGCGATCCCCCAGATCAGCCCTACCGTGCCGTACAGCCAGCCGCCGACCACCATCGACACCAGCACGCTGGCGACCCGGTAGAACTGCAGCCACATGTGGCGCCGGGAATCGCCGTAGGCCAGCGGCAGGCTGTTGACCGTGGCGGCGATCACGTACCAGCCCATGCCCAGTGCGAGCACCTCCAGCATCCAGCCGGCCTCGGCATACCGGTCGTCGTACAGCACGTCGATGAACACCCGTCCCCCCAGGGACAGGAACAGCACGATGGGAAAACAGATTGCGTAAATCGCCAGGCGGAGCCTGGTCGTGTTGCGGGTGAACGCGTCCGCCACGTTCGACTTCATCTCCGAGTACACCGGGAACAGCAGGCTCCAGCTGAAGCGTTCCGCCAGCATCTCGACCAGCTTGGCGAAGGAAATCGCGATGCTGAACACGCCGAGGGTCTCGAAGTCGAGGAAACGGCTGACGATCAGGCTGTCTCCCTGCCGGCCGAGGAACGTGAGGGCCGTTCCCAGCACCACCCATTTGCCGAAGTGGAACAGCTCCATGACCGTGGGTGAGTCCCACTCGAGCCGCAGGCCCCGGGACGGGAACATCAGGAACGAGCTCACCACCATGATCAGGGCGGCGAACACGCCGTGGGCCGCCAGCGCCCAGATGGTCGGATGAATGGCCAGCCACGCCAGGGTGATGCACAGCGCCGCGGTCTGGGACACGCCCTCCCACACCGTCACCCGGACCAGCTTGACGTTGCGCTCGGCCACCCGCGGATAGGGCGACGCGAAGCCGCTGATCACGGGCGCGACGCTCGCCAGCAGAATCAGGCCGAACAGCTGCTCCTGCCCGTACCAGACCGCGATGGGATGGGCCAGCGCCGCGGCGATGGCGCCCAGCACGACGCCGCGGATGATCATGATCGTCCACGCGACGTTGACGAATCTGCGGTCCAGTTCCCCCTCGCGGGAGATGATCGCGCTGCGGATGCCAACGTCGGACAGCATCTGCAGCGCCGCGAACACCAGATTGACCACCAGCATGATCCCGAACGCCTCGGGATACAGCAGCCGGGTCATGATCAGGTTCGACAGCAGCCGGAGCCCGTTCGAGTACACCTCGCCGACGATCAGGATGGCGCCGCCGGTCAGAGTTCTGTCGCGCAGGGATTCCCCCGAGAAGATCGACCGGACCCGGTCCATGAGACTCGCTGACGCGGACATCTACGCCGCCTCCCGGGCTGCCGGCACGATCCGCTCGGCCACGCGCAGCGCGTTCGCGCCGATGGTGAGGCTCGGATTCGCGCCGCCGCTGGTGGGCATGAACGAACCGTCGAGCACGTACAGGTTGGAGAGCCCGTGGACGCGGCAGTCGGCGTCGACCACGGAGCTGGCGGGATCCATGCCGGCCCGGCAGGTTCCGCACGCATGCCCGTAGTTCAGCATCACGTCGTGATTCACGACCATGACCCGCAGGCGGCTCAGCCGTTCGATGAGCAGCCGTCGCATGTCGCGGACCCGCTGGTGAAGCTCCTCGGGTATGGCATAGCGGACCTCGACGTCCTGCGGATCGTCCGCGCCGATCACGACGCGATTCTCCGGTGACGGAAAGTCCTCGACTATGGTCGCGAACACGCTGGCCTCGCTGAACACCTTGGCCGCCAGCCAGGCAGGGATCCGCAGCAGCGGCCGCACCACCCCTACCCGCTTGAGCGGGCTCTTCTCGAACCACTGGTGCAGAAAGGTCAGGATCTCCGGATAGCCGGCGCTGAGTCCCATGGACTGCACCTCCCCCAGCTTGCGGCCGTCGAGCTCGTAGAAGTCCCGGAACGAGATCGTCCGCCCAGGCCCCGCCGCCGGCAGGCCCCGCCTGGGCCAGACCGCGACGAAATCCGAGGTGTGAAACATCAGGTAGCGCCCCACCAGGTCGTGATCGTTGCCGACGCCGGCAGGCCATGCCGGGCTCCTCGAACGCTGCAGGATCGCCGGCGTCGACAAGGCGCCGCTGGCGAGCACCACCACGCCTCCAGTGATCGTCACCGGCCCGTCGGGCCCCGCGACCACCACGCCGCGGGCGCGCTCACGATCCGCCAGCACTTCGACGACCTCGGTCTCCTCCAGCAGGGTCAGCAGACCCGTCGCCAGCGCCGGCAGAATGAAGACGTTGCGCGCGTCCTGCTTGCAGTCGCGCCCGCAGGGGCTGCCGCCGCACTCGGTGCAGCCCTCAAGGTAGCGCACCGCCATGTGCTGCCGGTACGGGTGCAGCCCGGCCTGGCGCATGGCGTCGAAGAAATGCCGATCCCGGTCGCCCATGGCTGGCGGCGGCAGCAGCGCGTCGCCGTCGCACGGGCTGAGCGGGTCCGGCGTTCCACAGACGTGGAACAGCCGCTCCATGTGCTGGTAGTAGGGGGCCAGGTCCTCGTAGCGGAACGGCCACGCCACCGAGCTGCCGTCCGGCAACCGCTGGGCTGCGAAGTCTCCGGGTCTCAGGCGGCCCAGGGTGCCCGCGTAGAGCAACGTGGATCCACCGGCGCCACAGCCCAGCGCCGGATAGATCTCCGAGGCCGCGCCGTCGACGTCGACCTTGAGCCTGCTCGGCCAGTGCCCGTGCTTCAGCCGTTTGCCGCGGTCGCTGGAGATGCCTGCGTCGCTGGCCGGATCCGGCTCCGGGTTCGCCCGCCCCTTCTCGATCAGCAGAACCCTGTGGCCGTTCCGGGTCAGGGCGTGGCACGCCGCGCCGCCACCCATGCCGCCGCCGACCACGATCACGTCCCAGTCCTGGCGGGCGGCGTCCTCTAGAGTGCCGGGTTTTACTGCATGCTCAATCGTGACCACAGGTAACTCGTCCTACTGCCGGAAATGAGGGGGCGATCATGGCTATCGGTCGGCGTCCGCGACGAGCCCAGCCAGATGGTCGGCCAGCACCCGGCCGAGTTCCTCCTGGCTCCACAGCGGCGAGAAGATGTGATTGGACTCATCGAACGTGTATTCCTTGAACCTTCCCGTCCTCGCCAGCGGCCGCGCAGCCGTGGCGAGCTCGTCGTGAAACGCCTGACGCATGGGCTCGTTGCGCCGGTACAGCGCGAGCACGCGCACGCCCCGGCCCGCGCACTGTGCGCGCAGCCAGCGACCCAGCGGCGTATCGATGATGGCCGGCGTGAGTCCCGCAGGCGCGAGCGAGCGCCGCGCGACGCGCCGCAGCCGCCGCGACAGACGCACGTGCCAGGAACGCTCCTCGTGATAGAAGCGTAGCAACTCCAGCAGCCACAGGCCGACCACC
>MDTG01284308.1_pt1 | contig 15388 bp, 11 predicted proteins | sample 811421 | NCBI WGS metagenome assembly MDTG01 (sample SAMN05326645, study PRJNA326480) | marine metagenome | isolation source: seawater | place: Pacific Ocean: South East | collected 2011
CCATCAAAATAGGAGTTCCACAGGCTACTTCAATATTTTCAATAGCCCTTTGAATTTCTCCAAATGATTCATCTCTTGTCTTCCCGGATTCATCTGTAATGGTTTTGGCAATGTCTTCTCTGTTGGCTTCAAAAAGTGACTTTAACAGGTATAAAACTTGCACTCTTTTCATTACCGGAACCTTACTCCATTCCTTTTGCGCAATCTTGGCAGTTTCACAAGCTGTGGTTACGTCAATTGCGGTTGAACTTCCGTAAGGCACTTTTGCTAATAAAGCCTGACTGGCTGGATTGAGTACTTCAATGGATTCTTTAGAGCTGCTTTTGACCCATTCACCATTAATATAATTTTTTAATACCTCCATTAATTATTTGTTTATTCTATTATTTATTTCATTTTATATTATTACCAATAGAAGTGACTAAAACCCTCCTCTTTCATTGATAAAAGACATAGATTCGTTCAGATAGGGCATGAAATTAGCACATCCTTTTTTGGTAACAACTTGTGCCCCACTGGCATTTCCCATTCTACAAGATTTATACAAATCCCAACCCTGAAGAATTCCATAAATAAATCCACTGGCAAAGGCATCTCCAGCGCCTAAAACATTCAAGATCTCAACGGGAAATCCCGGGACATCTGTTTTCGAACCGCCGGGGTAGTGAATACTCGCTCCCGAAGAACCTCTTTTAACAATGAGTTTCTCTATACCCAAAGCCAGTAATTGTTCTATAGAGGAATCTATATCACCTTTAATTTCGGGAGCAGAAATTTGCTGATCTTTAATGGTAACTTGAGAGGTACTACTCATAGTAGCAGCCAAAATCTCTTCCTCTGTTCCAATAGCAATTTTCACTTTAGGGAGTAAAGCCCTAATGGTCAAACCAAATGCACGATAGTCGTGCCACTGATCTGCCCTAAAGTCAAGGTCTAAAACAACATCAATATCATTTTTATCGGCTACTTCAGCAGCGAAAAAAGTTGCACTTCTGGTAGGTTCAATGTTAAGGGCAGTACCGTTTAAAAGCACAATTTTGTAGTCATCAATTTTAGCCTTTATGACATCATCAATTGAGATTTGACTATCTGCCGCATTGTCTCTGTAGTATACCAAAGGAAATTTGTCGGGTGGTTCTATGCCCAAAACGACCGCACTGCTTCTTGTTCCATTGATCGTTGGAATACAATGTGTATTAACCCCTTCATTTATTAGGAAATTCAAGATGAATGCTCCAACTTTATCATCGCCCACACCTGTAAGTAAACTGGTGTTTAAACCCAACCTGGCACAACCCACAGCAATATTTAGTGGAGATCCTCCCACAAAGGCATCAAAACCATTTATATCATTAAAAGGAGCTCCTATATTCTGAGAATACAGATCTATTGAAGATCTTCCAATGGTTAGAACGTCGTGTTTTTTTTTAGTCATAATTATTCATTTCAGCTGTTACAAGTGGAAGTCTTTGATCTTGGGAGGACCAAGAATCATATATCCATTCATGGTCAGGATCTGTTGTATTGGCCAAACATTGATCTGTTCCTGCCAAAAAGTTTAAGTAATAACAATGAAAGCCATGCTCTGCAACCACAGGGTGAAACCCTTTGGGAATCAAAACAACATCATTGTGTTTTGCCCTTACCATCTCATCCAAAGATCTATCTTTAGTGTAGACCTGTTGAATCGCATATGCCTCAGATTTTTGAAATTTATAGAAATAGGTTTCTTCCTGTATTGGTTCCAACACATTCCCTTTATCGTCTAATATTCTTTCATCGTGCTTGTGGGCGGGAAATGAACTCCAATTCCCGGATGGGGTATATACTTCTCTGGAAACAATTTTACTGCAACCAAAACCGGGAGGAACCAGATCATTAAATTGTCTAGTGGCATTATCTCCGCCAAAAATTACAACTTGTGTTTCTTCGGGGGTTACAAATTTTGCAGGAAAATCCTCATCTGATTTACACCAACCGTAGGCAATATCCAAAACTTCACTGGTTGCAATCAGTTTAAATTCTGAATAAGGAGGTAAATAAAGCGTATGAGCAACACCGCTAAACACGTCCTTTCTTCCATTTTTTGTTTCCCATCCCCCTCTATTGCTGCTGAGCTTATAATTACCACTCAGAAGGACGACTACCATTTCGTTGTCTTCTGTGTTGTGACTCCAAACACTTTGATTTTTCATCTGTCTTGCTTCAAAACTCAGGTATTCCCATTGGGCTGACTCTGGAGTAACTCTTTGATAAATTTCGGAGGAAATATTTGGTTTTTGGAGTAAAGGTGAATCAAGTTTCATATGTTTTTTTTCTAATTGAAGTGATTAGCTTTTCCGGTTGCCTTGAGGAGATCAAATTTTTCTAGCATAAATTTTTCATACGCTTCAATGTATTGTTTTCCCGGAACGATTGGATCAAATTGATCGGGATTATTTTTAAAAAACTCCCGATGGACTCTTGCCCATAATATCCTTGTATCAGTGGCAATATTTATTTTACATATACCATAGGAGATGGATTTTATGATCTCTTCAGGGGCAACACCAGAGGCTGTTTTATCTAGCTTTCCTCCACTGTTGTTAATTTTATTTACTTCATCAAGATTCACAACCGAACCTCCATGTAGAACTAGAGGAAACTCGGGAAGCAGATTTTGGATTTTTTGGAGTATATCAAATTGAATTCCTTGGCCACCTGAAAACTTATAAGCACCATGACTGGTTCCAACTGCAACCGCAAGACTGTTACATTGGGTTTCTTTAACAAACGCTAAAGCCTCATCTGGATGGGTATATTTGGCCATTTTTTCATCCACAGAAATATCATCCTCTACCCCACTGAGTACGCCCAATTCGGCTTCTACAAAAACATTCTTTGCTTTTGCCTTTTCAACTATGGCATTGGTTCTTTTTACGTTTTGATGGAAATCATCATGAGAAGCATCAATCATGACTGAATTGTATGATCCGGATTCGATGGCATCAAACAGGTGGGATTCTATACCGTGATCTAAATGGACGGCATATCTAGTCTTGGGATAAATTTTTGCGGCTGCACTAATCATACCAATAAGCATTTTGGAATGCGCATAGTTTCGGGCAGCTGGAGTAATTTGAACAATAAAAGGCGCATTGGCTTTTTCCCCTGCGCGAAAAAGAGCATGAATCTGTTCCATGGTAAACACATTGACAGCTGCTATTGCATATCGTGAATAACATTTTTGGAACAAAATACTGGGGTGAATTAGCATTTAATTAAATAATAAATAGGATTATATAACTAGTATAAGTGTAAATTTAAATTTATCTGTACATAATATATATAATACACACTAAAAAATTAAATCCCTTAATTTTAATTAAACATTTTTATACTTAAATTTAAAACTTTACAAATAAGAAATTAAATGCTAAATCATTTGAGAATTTTAATTCTAATTCCACTTCTTATCTCTTGCCAAAATATTACTGAAGAGAAGAAACCTAACATTATCTTAATTATGACTGATGATCAAGGTTGGGGACAAACAGGCTATTATAAGCATCCTGTTTTGGACACTCCTAATCTTGATGAAATGGCAAAAAATGGTCTTCGTTTTGATCGATTTTATGCAGCATCACCAGTTTGCTCTCCAACACGAGCAAGTGTATTAACGGGCAGGACAAATGACCGAACAGGTGTTTTTTCATGGGGATATGCTCTTAGGAGACAGGAGAAAACATTGGCTTCAGCTTTGCAAAAAGTTGGTTATTCTACAGGACATTTTGGAAAATGGCATTTAAATGGTCTAAGTGGCCCAGGGGTGCCAATATTTAAAGACGATAGTCATCATCCAGGCATGTTTGGATTTGATCATTGGCTATCAGTTAGCAATTTTTTTGATATCAATCCATTAATGAGTGAAAATGGTTTTTTTGTTGATTTAAAAGGTAGTTCCTCTGAAATAATTGTTAAAAAGGCATTAGAGTTTATTGAAGAAAAAAGTAATCAAAACTTGCCCTTTTTTACCGTTATTTGGGATGGATCTCCTCATATTCCTTTTATGGCAAGTGAAAAGGATCGAAATAAATTCCAAAACTTAGACAAAAGAAGTCAACTTCACTATGGAGAACTAGCAGCGTTTGATAGAAGTATAGGACTTTTAAGAGAACAACTTAGGAAACTTGATTTAGCAGAAAACACCATTATATGGTATTGCAGTGATAATGGTGGTTTAACTGAAATTTATCCTGAAACAGTTGGTGGGTTAAAAGGTTCAAAAAACACAATTTGGGAAGGAGGATTAAGGGTTCCTGCAATTATTGAATGGCCAAGCGTAATTAAACCTAAGATAACAAGTTATCCTGCATCAACTATGGACATTTTTCCAACAATCGCTGAAATTGTTGGCTTATCTGAAACTAATTTTATTAAGCCAACCGATGGAATAAGCATAAAGTCACTTTTCGATAATGATGTTAAAAAACGGCATAATAAAATACCATTTAGATATAAAAATCAAGGTGCATTATTAGATAACAATTTTAAATTAATAGCAACTAACATTAAAGAAAATAAATTTGAATTATACAATTTGAAAACTGATCCTAGAGAAATAGAGAATCTAGCAACTGAAAACACTATTGTCTTTGAAAAAATGAAAAGTGAATTCTTGCATTGGAATCAGAGTGTCGATTCCAGTATAGCTGGGAGAGATTATCCTGAAAGAAAAGTCCTGAAAAACCCAGAATCACATTATTGGAATAAAGATAATCGGTACCAACCATTTTTCCAGGAATGGATTAATCGTCCTGAATACAGAGAGCAAATATTAAAAGTGAGATAATAGATCGAAGTTACGGAGATATAAAAGGTTTGATAAGAGGTTCAATAAGAATATTTCTTGTTCTTTGGATTAGAATGTTTTTTCTTGGAAATATGCCTACTCTTCAAAAGACAAAAACAGATAGATAAAATGCTAGTTGTAAAATACTAATGGGAAATTAAAAACTTTACACTTACCATCTAACTTCCTTAAACTTCCATTTAGGAATAACTTTTCTCATTTCAGATTGATCATCTCGTTTTGTGAGACCACAATCTAGATAATTTTGATGCAGTTTCTTTAATGCTTTTCTATCAATCTCAACCCCAAGACCTGGTTCATCAGGTACTTTTACAGCCCCGTCCTCAAATTTTATTCTGCCTCCTAAAATTATTTCTTCTGATTGCCATGGATAATGGGTGTCCAAAGCATATGGAACATCAGGCAAAGCAGCTCCTAAGTGAACCATGGCTGATAAAGAAATACCGAGATGACTGTTGGAATGCATAGATAATTTTCGACCAAATATTTTGCATATTCGTGAAAGTTCCATAGAGCTTATTATTCCTCCCCAAAAATGGTGATCACTCAAAATTATACTTTCTGATCCTAAAGAAATACTTTTTGGAATTTCATCAAAACTAGTAGTGCACATGTTTGTTGCTAATGGTGTATTTAATTCTACTGCTAGTTTCGCCATATTTTCCTGTCCCCTAACAGGATCCTCAAAATATTCTAGTATTTCATCCATTTGCTTTCCAAACTTAATCGCAGTTTCAAATTTCCAGATTGCATTAGGATCATAGCGAAGTGGTATATTTTTCCCAAAATAATTATATAAACAAATAATAGTATCTACCTCAATTCTTGGCTCAAAAGCTCCACCTTTTAACTTAATTGACTTAAATCCAAATTCTTTAATCATAGCAATTGCCTGATTTAGGATCTCTTCTTTTGTAATTGCTTCAGATTGTCTAGCTGCATCCCATCCGACTGCCAAAGGATCAGTATTAAATTCTAATTTCCCTCCAGCACCTTCATATTTATAGAATAAATATGCAGCGAATGGAACCAAATCCCTTCGTTTTCCTCCTAATAAATCCACTATTGGTCTGGATAATATTTTTCCAATAATGTCTAGACATGCAACTTCAATGGCACTGTATATATGAACAACTGTTCTTTGATCCCAAGGAGTATAACCTCTGTCAGAAGCATTTTCTTTTTCAAAATGACTTTCAATCTTATCACGAATAATATTCAATTTAAAAGGATCTAATCCTATAATTATATCTCTTGATTTATTTAGAGCCCTATCAATGTCAATGTTTCCAGGGATTTCGCTTACACCAACAATATTGTCATTAGTAATTAACTCAACAATAGTTCTTAATGCATAGGGGGCATGAAGCCCAGCTGCATTAAGTAATGGGGGATCAGTAATAGCTATTGGAGTAATAACAATATCTTTAATCTTGAGTCCGTTCATTTATTACAGTTTATTTGATTTTACCTTATCTAAATATCTTAATAATTAAATTAAAGGGAAAAGTTTTGCTGATACAAGTACAACAATTAATCCTACTAATCCCATAATTGATAACATTGGTGAAAATGTTTTAAGAACTTCTTTTTCTGTAAGATCACTCATTTTGCAAATAATCCAGAATCCACTGTCATTCATCCATGGAATTAATTTTGATCCACAAGCAATAGCCAGTCCAATATATAATTGATGGTAATCCAATGATATTGAAGTTGCCATGCCAGCTAAAATACCAGAGGAGGTTATCATTGCAACTGTAGCTGATCCCTGAGCTGTTCTTACCACTGCTGTTATAAAAAAGGCTAATGGAATTAATGCCATCTGATAATCTTTTGTCAACTCTCCTATTCTTATGCTTATCCCAGTTTGTTGGAGAATAGCACCAAAAGCTCCTCCTGCTGAAGTGATAAGTATTATAACACCGGCACTCATTATAGCATCATAAACAGAACTACTCAAAAATTTGGTGTCATTATTTTTCTGAACAGCTAACAAGATTAATGAGGACAAAGCTCCTGTAATTAATGCAATATTTTTCTCACCAAAAAAATCGATAAATAGATATAAATAAGAGAATAGGGGTGATAATAAGATATCGTTGAAGTTTAAAAAAGTATCAATTAAAGCCTTTCCTGTTATGAGAATAATTGGAACTAAAATTGGCAATAAAGAAAAAAATAATGGTGGAAGTGATTTTTCTTCCCTCTGTGAAATTTTTTTTATTTCTTTTAAAGATCCATCTATTGAATTTCGGAGATTAATTGGCCATTTCATATTAGCCCAGACTGCAAAAAAATATCCAGCAATAATACATATCGAACCAACCAAGAATCCGGCTATCATCATCATTCCAATAGGTATGTTCAATTCGGAAATAAGAAAAAGGGGACCTGGTGTTGGAGGAATTAAAGAATTTGCCATCGCTGCACCAGCTATTATACATAAAACTAGCAGCAAATAATTCTTACCTAGTTTTACTGTAGTGGTCTTAGCTAAAGGCAACATTAAATAAAATACGGTATCAAAAAAAACTGGTATACCTATAAAGAAACTACTCCCTAAAAAGGTTAAAGGTGCATTTTTATTTCCTGTGAATTTAAGCATTGATCTTACTATTCTTTCAGCTGCACCACTTTGTAACATTGTTTTGCCTATTATTGAAGCCATGGCAATTAGTATTCCTATTTTACCACATGTTCTTCCAAATTCAATTGCTATTCTTTCTCCTACTTTTTGATTGGCAATATTGTTAGCCTCAGCAATTGAAATTCCTTTACTAATGAGATATTGGATTATAGAAGAGTCAGAGGTTAAAATGGCAACTACAAAAGTTCCTAACAAAAGAGAAAGAAATGCGTGAAGACGAAGAACCATAATTCCAATAACAACGAAAGAAATTCCTATTGCTAAGATTAATAGAGGATCATTAATCTGATTTGATAAAATCATTTTGAAAACTAAGAAATGTTTTATGAATAGTTTAATTTTATATATAAAGATTTAAGTCAATCATAAAATCTAATAGCAAGATTTGGTGTTAATGTCAAAATGAATTTTTAAAGAAAATTATTGCATAATGAATTATACAAATACAATAAATTGTTCTTATACATTCCCGAATCTTACATAATAATTGGTTAATGAATAACTTTGAATTTGTAAAAAATGCTATTCAAGAGGGTCTTCTGTCATTTCCCATTACTGATTTTGATTCTTTAAACAACTTTAATCCTAGAGGTTATGAAAGCAGAATTAATTGGTTTTTAAATTATGAAATATCTGCGATTTTTGTTGCAGGAGGTACTGGAGAGTTTTTTTCTCTATCCCTTGATGAATATAAACAGATAACAAAAATTGCAGCTAAGACCAACAAAGGTCAAAAACCCTTGATCGCAGGTGCAGGAAAAAGTATATCAGAAGCAATTGAAATGGCAAAAATTGCTGAGGGAAATGGTGTTAATGGAATTCTACTAATGCCTCCCTATTTAACTGAATCTCCTCCTAAAGGCTTAATGAAATATGTAGAGACTATTCTCAACAACACGTCTCTACCTTTAATTTACTACAACCGTGGAAATGGGGTTTTAGGACCCCTTGAAATTCATGAACTTGCCCATTCCTGTCCAAATTTTTTAGGAGTAAAGGATGGCACAGGAAACCTTCAACAGCTCAATGAAATTATTCAATTGACACGAGGACGTCTTGAGTTTATAGGAGGAGTTCCAACCGCTGAGATAATAGCAGAGGCTTATTTAGCAATTGGAGTAACCACTTATTCATCTGCGGTATTTAATTTTGTTCCTCAACTGGCTCTTAGGTTTTACAAGGCCATTAGATCTGAGGAAAATGTAGTCATAAAAAAATTACTTGAACACTTTTTTACACCTTTTATAAGTTTAAGAAAAAGAAAAACTGGATACAGTGTAAGCTTAATCAAATCTGGTGCTAAAATAGTCAACCGTCCGGGGGGGAATACTCGATATCCATTGGAGATGCCCTCTGAGGAAGAAGAGGAAACTTTAAAAAAAATCATTCTTTCGGGCTCAGCAGTTCTTAAATCAATCGATAAAAATGGGGTTTAAAAATATCAGCCTTATTTGTAATCAACTACCCGGTATACTTTTCCATTAGATTTGGTGAATACAAATAACTCACCATTATAGTCCTGACCAAAACGCAAATCCACCCTTTCACCTGGTCTAAAATCAATCAAACGCATTATCATTCCATTTATCTCAAGATTAACTTTTTGGATCGGATAAAGTCTTCCATTTTGGGCATTCTCAAGTGGGGAAATAAAAATTGTACCTCGAGCAATATCACCAAATAAATACTTGCCTTTTAGTAATTCAATTTTAGAGCCACGATATAGAAAACCTCCAGATATAGCATTACCCTCATCATGATCATATTGGATAATGGGTGGAATGTAAGAAGCCTCTAATTCTTTTGAATTAGTCGGATAAAGAACCTCAATGTTAGCATTTAAGTCAAAAACAAATGTTCCTTCTCGGTAAGGCCATCCATAATTTCCTGCTTTTTCAACCAGGTTTACCTCTTCGATACTATGTTGGCCAATATTGGAAACAAGCATTTTATGGGGAGCTTCTCTGTCCCAAGAAATACGATGAGGATTTCTAAATCCATAAGACCAAATTTCATCTAGGCCTTCTTCATTAACAAATGGGTTATCTGAAGGGATACCATATTTTCCATTTTTACTGTTGGTTCCCAATGGATCAATTCTGATTATACTACCCCATATTTTATTCTTATTATCACATAATTCAGGATTACCAGAAAGAGCCAAACTTCCATCACCTACACCAACAAACAACAATTCATAATCAGAAGATTCAGAATTTGCAAAAGGATTAAAGGTCAAATCTTGAATACCATGGGATTGTAATGACATATCAACACGCAATATTTCTCTTTTCTGATTTACATTAAAAAAAGTACTTTTAGGGTTGCTTGTTTTCCATTCTGTTAATATCCACTGCAGTGTAATCTTTACTCCATCGGGCAGGGCATAATCGGCATCTTTAGTTCGAGCTGGCTCAGTATGAGTGGTGTAAAGCAAACCATTTTTTTCAAAATTAGGATGAAAGGCAAAGCTGCCAAAACCTGTGCCGAGTCCAGGAGAATCAATAAAATTTGGTTGTTTTGATTTTAAATCCAAAAAAACTTTAGGATTTTGATCTGTTATTTCATATAATTTTCCTCTAATATCAGATATGAATATTCTTTGTTTATTATTACTTGTCTTCAAAGTTCGCATTGTGTTAATTCGGGTATCTGGGGCTATTTCAGAACTAGCAGGAATGGTAACGAAATCCTCTAAAACCAAATGGTATTCTGATGCAGATATAGACTCTTTAATCGGGTTGATTAATCCTCCGGGACGATTGGATTTGTTATTTTTCTCTCCCTGAGAAAGGTTATGTATGAAGGCTAATATTTTTTCTAATTCTTCGTCATCAAGATGTGCAAATGAGGGCATATAAACTCCAAACTTTTTGAATTGGGCAACGGCCCTCTCATCACCACTATCAATCATTTTTTGAGGACTTTGAATAAAATTCTTGATCCATTGTTTATTTACTTTAAAAGTTATACCACTTAAGCTGGGTCCAATTTCAATATTATTGAAATTGTGACAATTAGCACAGTTTTGATTAAATAATACCATTCCCTCCTGAACGAAAAGCTCACCTCTTAAGTAATTGCTATTAATATGTTTTTTATTTTCATTACAGGAATTGAGTCCAATCCATAGAAGAAATGGCAATAAATATTTAAAAAGCTTTATCCTGTATATCATTCTTCAATTAAATATTATCTGAAACAAAAGGTTTTAGTTCTAAATACATAGAGCTTATTCTATATTAAATTATAATTTGTTATCATACATAATGTTTGCCTGAATATGTTTAATACTTTTATTTTAAATTTTTAATGATTGCATTAGTTAATTCCTTACTGCTTGCATTTCCGCCCAGATCTCTTGTTAACACTTCTCTTCTTTTAAGAACAAATTCAATAGCATTTGTAATCAATTTAGACGCTTCATTTTCCTCAAAATGATTTAGCATCATTGCAGCACTCCAAATTTGAGCGATTGGGTTTGCTATATTTTTACCTGCGATATCTGGGGCACTTCCATGAACAGGCTCAAACATACTTGGGAATTTTTTTTCAGGGTTTAAATTTGCTCCAGGAGCGATCCCCATTCCACCAACAAGAGAAGGCCCAAGATCGGATAGAATATCTCCAAATAAATTTGAAGAAACTATCACATCAAATGAACTAGGTCTAGTAACGAAGTGAGAAGTTAGAATATCTATATGGTACTCTGATGTTTTTACTTCAGGAAAATCGTTTTTCATTAATGAAAAACGCTCATCCCAAAAAGGCATTGTATGAAAAATACCATTTGATTTCGTAGCACTTACTAAATTATTTTTACGTTTTTTAGATAAATTAAATGCAAATCGCATTACTCTATCAACTCCTTTCTTTGTAAAAATACTTTGTTGAAGTGCCATTTCAATATCACTACCTTTATGCATTCTACCACCTACTTTAGAATATTCCCCTTCATTATTTTCTCTGACAATCAAAAAATCTATGTTACCGGGATTTTTTAATGGAGATTCGATACCCTTTAATAATTTTACTGGTCTTAAATTAACGTATTGTTCAAAAGCCCTCCTTATGGGAATAAGTAATCCCCATAGTGAAATATGATCTGGTACCCCTGGAAAACCTACAGCCCCTAAAAAAATATTGTGACAATCTTTTAGTCGCTCTAGCCCATCATCAGGCATCATTTTTCCATGTTGTTTAAAATATTCACAAGAATAATTATAATTTGAAATTTTAAAACTAAATCCACACTCAGCTCCAACAGCTTCTAAAACATCTAAAGCTAAAGGGACTACCTCTTTGCCAATTCCATCTCCAGGAATAACTGATAGATGATATTTCTTCATTTCAAATATTTTTAATTTATTTAAATTTAATTGTTTCTATGGTATTTTGAATAAATAAATTATAGGCACAATGGTTTTAGATATTATTTTTGTTCATTATACCTAATTTTATATTTAAATAACATTAAATTTTAAAAATGATTAATTCAAAAAAAATTGGTTTTTTTTTGGGGCCTATAACTTTCCTATTAGTTCTACTTTTTTTCAACCCTTCTGACTTAAATCAATCATCAAATGCTGTTTTAGCATCAATATTATGGATTGCAATTTGGTGGATCTCGGAAGCAGCTCCAATAGCAGTTACTTCTTTACTTCCAATAGTTTTATTTCCCTTAACTGGAGGGATGGAGCTTTCTAATACCACAGCTTCATTTGGACATAAATTAATCTTTTTAATAATGGGTGGTTTTATTATTTCAATAGCAATTGAAAAATGGAACTTACACAAAAGAATAGCAATTAATTTAATCTATGTTATAGGGACTGACTTAAAAAAAATCATTTTGGGATTTATGGTAGCTACAGCCTTTTTATCAATGTGGATTTCAAATACTGCAACTTCAGTTATGATGGTACCAATTGGTATTATTATTGTAAAACATCTAATGGAAAACAATAAAAATACTGAGATAAATAATTTAACATTTCCAAAAGCCTTGATGTTATCTATTGCCTACAGTGCTTCCATTGGTGGAATATCAACCTTAATTGGAACCCCAACTAACATGGTTATGGCAGGAGTAATTTCTGATACATATAATTATGAAATTTCTTTTTTTGACTGGTTCATTTTTGGATTCCCACTTTCTTTGTTTTTACTCATTGTATCATGGTTTTTTTTAACAAGAATTGCATTTACCTTCCCAAAAAATAGTTTTACGGAAGGAAGAAATAAAATTTCTCAAATGAAAAAAAAATTGGGATCTATAAGTTATGAACAAAAAATCGTCAGTATTGTTTTTGGTTCCGCTGCTATATGTTGGATTTTGAGAACATTTTTATTACAAAGAATTTTCCCTAAAATAGATGACACTATTATTGCTGTTTTTTTTGCAATAATTTTATTTATTCTAAACTCTAAAAATAAAAACGAAAAAATATTGAAATGGGAAGATGTATTAAAACTACCATGGGGGATTCTTTTACTCATGGGATCCGGTATGGCTATTGCGAGAGCTGTTGAAACTAGTGGATTGGCTATATGGATTGGAAATCAAATGGGAAATTTAGGATATTTTGATTTTTTCATAATTATTATTCTTCTGGTCTCGTTAGTGAATTTTCTAACTGAAGTAACTTCTAATATGGCTACGATCTCACTATTCCTTCCAATTTTGGCAGCAGTATCATTCAAACTAGATTTACATCCTTTTATTTTAATGGTGTCGGCTACTTTAGCAGCGTCATGTGCATTTATGTTGCCAGTTGCAACCCCTCCAAATGCGATTGTCTTTAGTTCAGGGTATTTAAATATTTCTGACATGGTTAAGAAAGGTTTTTTATTAAATATAATATCCATCTTAATTATATCATTATTTGTTTATTTTTTATTGCCCTTTCTATGGGATTTAATTCCAAACAAATTTCCTCAAGGACTTTTAAACAAGTAGGGCACCTTTTAGGTTTTTTATCTAGGAAAGTGAGATTTTAAATTTGCAGGTTATTCCTGAATCAACTATTTATAAAATTGGTATATTATCTTACAAAATTCTTATAGATAATAAAGATGTTCATTCCAAAAAATAAACTTTACACTATTATAATAGGCGTTTATTTAATTATAATTTCTTGTAAGATATCAAGAAAGGATAATCCTCCAAATGTTTTAATTATACTTGCAGATGATCTTGGGTGGTCACAATTAGGGTGCTACGGAAGTGATTTCTATGATACTCCAAACATAGATAAATTGGCTCATACAGGGATTAAATTTACTAATGCCTACAGTTCCGCTTCAATTTGCTCTCCTACACGGGCTGCGATTATGACGGGTAAATATCCCGCTCGTCTAGGTTTGACTGATTTTATTCCTGGAAATTATCCAAAAAACAAGCCTCTATTAACACCTGAAAACTGGCAAAAATTTTTACCGTTGGATGAAATCACAATAGCTGAAAAAATTAAATCCTCGGGATACACAACAGGATTTTTTGGAAAATGGCATTTGAGTCAGGAAAAACAACCTCCTAAATCATTGTTGCACAACCCAAACATGCAAGGTTTTAGTGAGTCTTTTGTTACTTATAAACCCTCTAAAAATTTAATTCAACACTGGCAGGTTGAAAATGAAGATTTTCATAATGTTGACACAATAACTAAAAGAGCATTAGACTTTTTGAATCAATATCAGAAAGATCCTTTTTTCCTCTTTTTATCACATAACACTATTCATGATCCATTAATCGAAAATGAAAAAACAATTAACAATTACCGAAACAAAGATGGTTCAGAAAAAAACCAAAATAATTCTATAATTGGTGCAATGATTAAAACGCTTGATAAATCTGTCGGTCAAATAGTTAAGAAGCTTGATGCTCTGAAATTACTAGACAATACCATAATAATATTCTACTCTGACAATGGTGGCAAACATGCTCACGCTTCACAAAAGCCTTTTAGAAAAGGCAAAGGATGGCTTTATGAAGGTGGTATTAGAGTTCCTCTTATTATATCATGGCCAAAAAAAATTAAAAAGGCATTTAATTCTGATATAATGATAAGTTCTATCGATCTCATGCCAACAATTTTAAAGGTTACCAATTTTGACCTTAAGAACCAAAATGAATTTGATGGAATTGACATTAGTCCAATTTTCACAAATCAAACTATTGACATTAATCGTGATGAGCTATTTTGGCATTACCCTCACTATCACAATGGATCTGGAATGAAACCAGCCAGTGCTATGCGATGGAAAAATTATAAACTTATTGAGTGGCATGAATCTACTCTTTTAAACAAAAAAGGACAAATAGAGTTGTACAATTTGGAAGCAGATCCAGGCGAGAAAAGAAATTTATCCGAACAAGAACCAGTAATTGCTCTTCAAATGAGAACTAAATTAAAAGACTGGATAAAAGAAATAGATGCAAAAATGCCCACTATAAATTATACGTTATCAAAAAATAAATAAAATTTTTTAGGTTTTAAAATATTGTAGCTCTACAAATGAGAAACTACTTGAGAAAGTTTGATAAAATTTGTAGATTTTATAAGTTTGATAGTCTGACCACGGTTAGGGTTTAAAACGAATAAAATACTTCCAGCAAATATCTACCTAACCATAATTTAAAAACATCTAGTTAATAATATTTAATTCTGAAATTAATGACTTTTAAAAGGCTATTTTTAATTTTTTTAGTGACACTTATATTAAATTTTAGTTGCTCAAAGGATAATGAATCAAATTCTACAGTTAGAGAAAGTAATACCACAAATGAAATCGAGCAAACTGACAACAAAGATAATTCAACAACATCATCTTCAGAATCTTCTAATGAATCCAATAATTCATCTGAAGCCTCAATTTACTTAGGG
>MDTG01299814.1_pt1 | contig 15388 bp, 13 predicted proteins | sample 811421 | NCBI WGS metagenome assembly MDTG01 (sample SAMN05326645, study PRJNA326480) | marine metagenome | isolation source: seawater | place: Pacific Ocean: South East | collected 2011
ACATCACCTAAAAAAAATCTCATTTTATTTTGATATTTTTTCTCAATTTTCTGAGACATATTAAATTGTTTTAATTCATCTCTAGAAAAAACAATTATTTTTTTTACATTTGGATATTTTTTTAGAATAGTTGTTGTAAATCTAGAGCCAAAAGAACCAGTGCCTCCAGATATAAAAATAGTTTTATTGTTGAGCATATTATTTGAAAACTTTTACTATTTAATTGTTAAAATTAAAAGAAAAATTAGTTAAGGTTTTCTGACTTGACTGACAAAGAGATGAGCGTTACCTTGTTCATTCTTTGAACAAATATTAAAATATATGAACATTAATTACATTTTAGAAAAAGTATACAAATCAGACAGGAGTTTTTTATTTAACTATTTTCTAGAGTTGAATAAAATTATTTTTATTTATTCTCAGGCTTTGCATAAAAAAAAATATTTAAATTCTGATGAATTATCAAAGATAAGGAAAATCTCAAATTTTTTAAAAAATAACAAATATAAAAAATTAATTAAAAAAAAATATGAACGAGGATTTTATTTTGAATACGAAAATTTTTTTAAAAAAAAAATTGGTGGAAATATTTCTGGCAAACTTCATATTGGAAGGTCTAGAAATGATTTAGACTCTACAATTTCAAAATTAATATTAAAAAAAAATTTACAAAAAAATCTTTCAAATCAGGCAAATTTATTAAAAAAAATTTATTTAAGATTTTCTAAAGATAATACATTGTTTCCATTTTATACTCAAAATCAATTTTCATCTTTTTTAAGTGTTAAGCATTATTTTAACAGTAACATACTATCTTTTAATGAATATTTAAAAAAGGTAACTCAAAATACTAACTTTTTAAATGAGTGTCCGCTAGGTGCTTGTGGTTTAAATGGATCTTCAATTAATATTGATTATAATTATGTATCAAAAAAACTTGGTTTTACATCATTACAAACTAATTCTCATCGATCAGTTTCAGAGTATGAATATTATCTTTCTTTTATTAATGATCTAAATTTATCTGTGATCAAGTGGTCGCGAATATTACAAGATTTTCAAATATTGCATAATGAAAATAATAAAATTGTTGAATTTAAAAAAAGATTTTATGGAAGAAGCTCTTTTTTTCCTCACAAACAAAATATTTTTTTAATTGAGCATGCTCTTAGTTTATCTAATAAACTCTGTAATTATAGTTCATTAATAACTAACAATATAAGAAAGTGTATTAATTCTAACTCTTTTGAAGTTAAATCAATTATTAAGACCTCATATGAATATTTTGAGGAGTTTAATGAGTTTATCAATTTAATATCTTTTATTATCCAAAATATTTCGTTTAAAAAAATTGATATTTATAACAAAAAATATGATCACTTATATATGACTTATTTTCAAAATTATATTGTTTCCAAAAAAATAAATATTAATTCTAGACAAATTAATGATGAGATTTTTAATCAAACTATTAATGGTTTTTCACTAGAAGAAATAATTCTAAAAAATAAAAAGTATTTACCAAAACACTTTTACAATGATCCAATAAAAAAAATTAAAATTTTTTTATTAAATTCAAATTCATATGGAAGGGGGCCACAAGACAAAATGGCAGCCGGTAGCAAAGAGATAAATAAAATATTAATTAATTTAAAAAAAGAAATTAAAAAATTTAAATAAAAATATGATTTAAATCATTTTTTGTAAATTATTTTATATTGCTTTAACACATTAAATTTTTTTTCATTTAGATGTATTATGTGACCCAATCTATCCTGAAAGTTATTTTGAATTTTAAAATATTTTGGAATTTTGTCTAAATAAATTTTTTTTTCAAAAATTTTTGGATTTTTTCTAATTTTTATTTTTTTGATCTTATTGTTAACGGTTGGAATTATATAAGTAATTTTAAACTCATCTTTGTTATAACTATTTTTATTGTCATTATTTAAAATTTGATTATTTTTAATAATATTCAAAAAATTTTTAATTAAATCAACATTCGTACTATATTTAATTAATGATGTGATGTTGCCCCCACATAATCTTGGATTTATTTCAATAATTTCAATATTATTATTAATAAACTTTAGTTCGATGTGTAAAAAACATGTACCTAGTTTTAATTTTTTTAAGTAATTGATAAGTTTATTTTGAAGAATTAATTTAAAATTATTTATTTTTTCTGATGAAATATGACCAATTTCAACAAATTTAGAATTTGTCTCTTTTTTTATGAGCTGCTTGTATACAATATTATTTTTATAAAAAAATAACTCTAAAGAATATTCTTGCCCTTTTATATATTCCTCATAAATGTAAAAATCTTTTCCTTTTAAGTTATTAATATTATCTTTATTGAATATTGTTTCTTTTGGGTATTTACGAATGTTAATACTTCCAGTTCCTGAATTAGGTTTGATAATAATTTGACAATTAAATTTTTTTCTAGGCTCAAATTTTCCAAATTTTCTTTTTATATATCCTTTTTTTTTTAATAATTTAAGTAATTCAATTTTGTTTCTACAAATATTTAAAAAATTTAAATTATTTTTGTATAATTTAAAAAAATTAGATAATTTGTAAGCACTAATTACATAATAATCCGAAGTTGAAAAAATAGCTTTTATATTATTTTTTTTAATTAAATTTTTACAAATTTTAATTAACTCATTTATATTATTTGTATCACATTTAATGTAATTAACTTTTTTATTTAATCGATATTTCTTTGGATTTTGTGTTAAGAAAAAATATTTAATTTTAAGTTTTTTACAATAATTTAAAAATGATATTCCAGAACCTGAAGTATTACTTTCAATAAATATTATCATTTTTTTATTTTTTTATTCCCCCAATGCATAAAACAAAATTTTTTAAAATTAGGCTCAATTTGTTGCATTTTTTTAGCTTTCAAATCTTTATTAAACTTCAAAAGTTTATTTTTTTTAATCCATCTTAAATTAAAAACAGTAGATAAATATCTCTCGCTATTTTCAGGAAATATAGCCAGTATTTTCTTTTTCGGATATAATCTTTCAATTTCTTTAGAAACCAAGTCAACAGCACCTACGCATGGACTAGATTGAAATTTTTTTATTTTGTAAAGATTGTATGCATTAGAAAACGAATCTATATCTGTAACCCAAAATATTTTGTTAAAATATTTATAAATTACATTTTTTGGATAGATACTACTTCCAGGTCCTCTTAAATTTCTAACACCATTTTTTTTACCAAATATAACACTATTAACTGAGTCCACTCCAATGAGTTTAATTTTTTTATTAAATTTTTTAATTAATCTAAAAAAGCCTGCAGAGTTACCCCCTGAACCAACTGGACAAATTAGATAATCAAATTTTGATAATTTTAAATTGTCACTCAAATATTTTTCTAAGATAGAATAAGATTTATAATTATCAGGATTATCATATTGTTTTGGCCAAAAATAATTATTTTTATGTTTATTAATTAAAACTTTAAGTTTATTTAATCTTAAAGTCTGAATATTTTTGTTTTTAGAGCTATCAATTATAATTAGCTTAGTCCCAAATGAAATTAATTTTTTTTGGAGTTTTTTGTCAATATTTTTATCACCAACTATTATTAATTTTAGTTTATAATATTTGCACACCAAAGAAAGACCATAAGCAAAATTTCCTGATGAGCTTTCTAGAATTACTGTTTTTTTGTTTATTTTTTTTTCCGTAAGTGCTTTATAAATTATATAAAAAGCAGGAACTATTTTCATGTATTGAAAATGAATATAAGAGTAATTTTTATTAAAAGAACCAATTAATGGAAAAATATGTTTTTTAAAATATTTAGGAATTTTAATTTTTTCAGTCAATACTTTTATATTTTGAAATTGGACATTTTAAAATTTTGGAAATTGATTTTAAATTTTTTATATCATTTACACTTAAAGAATAATTAGATTTAAAAACAATACCAATCATTGTACCAGAATGCGCACCAACAACAAAAGAATTTTTAATTTTATTTGCTATATTAATTATTTTGATAAAGTTTTTTTTTGGATAATACTTTTGATTTATATTTAACGATCCAGAACTGATTTTTTTAATAATTTTTAAATTAAAATTTTTCATTTTTTTTATTGAATTAAAAGACTCCTCAAAAAATTTTAATTCTTTTTTTGAGTATCCAGGAGTTTTGACTTTATCGGTTTTTATACCTTTTTTTTTCCAATTTGTATCAAAAGAAAATATTTTCAAAGATGGAAATTTTAATTTACTTGTAAATACATTTTTACCCAAAACGGTAGAAAAAATAGTAACTTTATTTTCAAGCAATGGATCGGTTGCCTCTATTTTGCAGCACATTTCATAAATTTTGGTTTTTGAAATTTTATTATTTTTGATCTTTTTTAAAATTTTAAATATTGTGATCAAATCTACCGAAGAACTTCCCATTCCTCTTTCTATCGGTATATTATTATAAAATTTAAAAATTCCTTTAATTTTGTGTTTATAATTTTTTTCATAATTTTTAATTAAATTAAATGATTTGCTAAATTTCTTTTTATTTATAATTAATTTATTATTTTCTTTGAATTTAATATAACTATAAAGATATGAATATTTTAGAAAATCTAAATCAAATTTTTTTTTCTTACTATTAATTTCTATTGGAAATGTAATTATACATCTGTTTTTTATACTATAGCTAGGATAAATCCCTTGTAAGATTTCTCCAAAATGTGCACGTTTAATAAAAAATTTTTTTTCCATAAATTATTTAAAGTTATCTTTAAAACCAGAACCAGTTAAAATTAAAAAGAAGTTTTTATTATGGATTTTATTTTTTTTAATATAATTTTGTAAAGATGCAAAAGATGATGCACTTGCTGAACAACAATTAATACCTAAATTTTTTAATAAAAATTTTTTTGCTCTTAATATATTTTGATCTTTTACCTTTATTATTTCTCCATTGACCCTTTTAAGATATTTATAAGCATAAAACGCGTCTAGCGGTTGGTCTACGTTAATGGAGTCACATTTAGATTTTGAATTTAATCTAATAGGGAAAGGACTATCAGAATTAAATTGGTTAAAAAAAGAAGGGCTTTCGTCTGACTGAACACCAATAATTTTTGGTATTTTTTTTAAAAGATTAGAAGTTTTTAATTCAATCGATCCTTTACAAATTCCACTAATAATATTTGCATCTCCAACAGGAACCATGATGTAATCACATTTTTTTTTTTTTAAATCATTATATATTTCATACATAAATATTTTTTTCCCATCTCTTGAGATAGGGTTAAGTGCCGAGGATCTATTAAAAGAATTGAATTTTTTGCTATATTCGATACATTTTTTTACAGTGAAACTATATGGTTTGTTAAACTCGTAAATTTTACATCCCAAATCTTTTAAGATTTTTTTTTTACTGTCAGATACAAAACTTGGTAAAAAAACACTAGTTTTTAATTCAAACATGTTGGCAAATGTTGCGGTAGAAATTGCTGCATTCCCAGAACTTGCTAAACTTATTTCCTTGAAATCACCTTCTTTCGCAAATAGACAGCTAATGAGTGACGCTCTATCTTTGAAAGATCCGCTAAAATTAAAATAATCAATTACAAAATATATTTTATTTCTAAATTTTTTATTAATTTTATTAAAGGTTTTTATATTTATTTCTGGAAGTTTATAATCATATTTTTTTTTAAGTGGTAGTATTTCGTTTAAATTTTTTATGTTTTTAGTTTTGAAAAATTTTTTAATTTTATTTTTATTTAAAATATTATAAAGATAATCTAAATGTCCAAAATCTAAGTTGTGGTTACAAATTTCTTTTTTTTTAATTTCATTACATAAAAAACAACTGATTTTATAATTCATTTGCATATAAGTTTTTAATCGTATTGGATAAACTTAGAGTAAGTTTATTTTTTTCACTAACAGATAATTTACTAAATTTTTGATCAATTTTTTTAATTTTCTTTTTTTTTCTATGTATGAAATTAACATCGTAAGAATTAAGTTTTTTTTTATTTAAAATAAATTTTAAAATTTCTGTTAGAGTATTTTCAGAATCAAACGATAATTTTTCAAAACTATAACTGTAAAAATTATTATTTTTTATTTTGCTTTTGTTTTTAAAAAAAACTCTATACCAATTTTCAAGCATATCTCCATATTTCCAATAAGGTTTTTTTTTATTAAAATTCCAATATGATAATTTTTTATTATTTATCATAAGTTCATACATCCTAAAAAATGGATAATTTCTCATTGAAATAGCTGTTTCTAGTGGGTTTCTATAACTAAAAATAATTTTAGAATTTGGAAAAAAATTTATAATTTTATCAAAATGATGGATTGCACCACCAGTTCTTTCAACAAAAAATTTTTTTTTTGATAAATTTTTTAGCAAATTAAAAAAATTTAATAGGTGTTTAGATTTTTTATTTTTCTTTTGAGAGGAGAAATAACTTTTTATTAAATTATATTTATTATTAACATCCTTAAACAAAAATGGCAGTGTATAACAATTAAGACAAGACACATCATCATCATTCTTCGGTAAAAAAAGAAATTCTTTAGTTTTATGTTTTCTCCAATAGTTTATTCTTGATTGTGATGTTTTTCTTGATATTTCCTCAAAAAATTTCTCACCTGTTATTTTTTTTTCTTTTTTTGTTAAAAAAGAATTATTTCCCTCAGGTTCAATCATATCAGATATTATACAAATTTCTCTATGGTCATTTAAAATATTAGAAATTAATGTAGAGCCTGTACGTCCACATGAAACTATAAAAATTGGATTTACTTGATATTTAAACATATTTAAATTAATTTTAAATTAGTCCATACTTTTTGAAAAGCTTTAGAGATATTTAAAATATCTTTTTTGCTCAAATCAAATTGAATCACTTTAAAGCCTAAAAAATTATTATCATGTAGAGACTCAGCTATTGGACAAATCCCTTTTTTATAACTAATTTTTTTATTATATATGCTCCATGGAAAACCTTTCTTCCCGTAGGCTATTTTTTTTTGATATAATGGAAATAAATGTAAATTATAATATCCAGGCCATAAGCCGTCTACACCTTCAGATTTAAGAAGTTTAACTATGTATGCTCTGCTCTTTTTGATTATATTTAAGTCTAATATCATTGGGTAAATGAAATAATTATGACTACATCCTTTTTTTATAACAGGAGTTTGTATACCTGGTAATTTTTTTAATTCGTTTGAAAGAAGAGAAAATATTTTATTTCTTTTCTTAATTAGAGATTTAAGTTTCTTGTATTGCTCTAAACCTATAGACGCTTCTATCTCACCCATCCTAAAATTAAAACCAAGTATATTAGAAATATCTTTTTCTTTCTTACCACCAACGACCGCTTCGCCGTGGTTTCTTAACAACCTAATACGGTTTGCATATTTGTTATTATTTGTGACAACTATACCTCCCTCACCAGTTGTTATGTGTTTTTGATCATTTAAGCTAAATCCTCCGATATCAGCTTGAGTGCCAGTGATTTTTCCTTTGTAATAAGAATATGGCGCATGAGCACTGTCGGTAATTATCTTAATATTTGTTCCTTTAATTATTTTTTTCAATTCTCTCAGATCTGATGGGTGTCCAAATACATCTGTTGAAATTATAGCCCTTGTTTTTTTTGTAATTTTTTTCTTTACTTCTTTAGGGTCTATACAGAATGTATTTTTTTCTATATCTGCAAATATTGGTATAGCATTCCAATGCAGTATTGCTGTAGCTGTAGCACAAAAGGTCCATGGTGAAACAATTATTTCATCTCCAGGGTTAATATCTAATGCACCAACTGCAACTGTTAGACCAGAACTCCATGAATTTACAACAATAGCGTTTTTGACATTATAAAAATTTCTTAGATATTTCTCAAATTTTTGAACTTCTTTACCACCGAAAAATCCCTTTGACCAATTACCCATAAAACCAGTTAAAATTCCTGAGTTAATAACTCTTTTTACAGCTTTAATTTCATTATGACCCACAACATTATAGGGTTTAAATTTTCTATTTATTATTGGTTTACCTCCAAAGTAGGCAAGTTTTTTATGTACTTTTTTCATTTACCTGGTATTATGTTGTTCAAAGTTTGAACATTAAACTAATCACTTCTTTAATAATTGTAAACTTAATTATTTGTTATTATAACATTTTTATGCCAATTAAATTTAAAAAAAGCGAAATAGACAATTTTCTAAGTAAATCGGAAACTGAAATTAGTTATTTTTATAATCTTATAGGCTCTCATGGTTTAATTATCTTAGAGCAGGCAAAACATAATTCGAGAGATTTATTAAAATTTGCCAAAAAAATTGGAAAAGTTCGAGTACATGAAATTAACTCAATAAAAAATAGTTTACCAAATTTTAAGGAAATTATGCTTGTAGGAAACAAAGAGTATAATGACAATAGTAAAGGACTAGAAACTTCTATAGGAACTTGGCATACAGATTATGCGTTTAAAATAAATACAGACTGTCCTTCAATTCTTAAGTGTGAAAAAAGTCCTTCAAGTGGCTCATACACAAGTTATATACATACTGGAGATCTTTATGACAGTTTAGAAGAGTCTTTTAAATTAGAACTAGAAGGTTGTGAAATGGTTTTTGATTATAATGCTTTTTATAAAAATTTTGCAGATAAAAAAAGAACAACTTTGGACAAAAAAAATTCAAATAATCTAATTCCAGTTTCAAAAAATATAATTTATGAACATCCAGTAACAAAAAGAAAATGTTTATTTTTATGTTTTGAAACATGTATGTACATTGTAGGAAAAAGTAAGGAACAAAGTGATAAAATAATTAAAAAATTATTTAATATTGTTGAAAATTTTAATAAAAAATACGTACATAAATGGACAGATGGTGATGTATTGATGTGGGATAATAGATGCACTCTTCATAGAGGAATGCCCTACAATCAAAAAGAGGTAAGAGAACTTCATAGAATAACAGTTGAAGGCAATTATAATTTTGGCAGTTTTGTTTAAATTATACTGATTAGCAAATATAATGGCTAATTTAAAAATAGCAAAAGACAAAGAACAAAAATTTTTTAAAGAAAAATTTGAAGATATATTATTTTTTGAACACAATAATACTCAAATCAAATTAGTTGGTTTAATAAGAGAAAAACCAGAAAAAATTGAGAAAAGTATACCCAAAATTTTCACTAATCCCCATAATTTTTTCTGCGAAATACCAGGAGAATATTTTTTAATAGTTCAAGAAATTAAATTTTTAAAAATTCTTTTGTCTTATTCTTGTCCCAGATTTTATGTTTCTAGAAAAGAAGATCAACTATATTTATCGCAAAGTGAAGTGGATTTTAAAGAAAATGGTTTTAATAGAGATGCATTTATAATTTCATCATTTGTACATCATAGTTATTTAAATCCATCAGGAGTGTTTGAAGGTATAACTGATTTTTTACTTCCTGGAATGCTAATGATTATAAATAGAGAAAACTTGAATTATGAGCAAGATTGGATTTTACCAATAGAACAGATAGGGTCAAAACAAAATCATGAGGACATTGCAAATTTAATTGCTGAAGCATTCATAAAAGAAATGAGTTCCTACAAATTCTTAAATAGTAATATTTCCTTGCAGCTTTCAGGTGGAGTAGACTCAGCTTTAATGTTTGCTGCAAGTAAATATTGTGATTTAGAAGTAAATCCCATAGCTTTTAAACATCCAAATTTACCAAGTGAGTCAAGAGAAGCTAGGAAAGTAACAAACTATTTTAACTCCGATCTAAAAGAAATTAAAATTGGACCCACAAAAAAGCAGAATTTTTTTACTAAAAAAACTGATATACACGACTATCTGCATAAAACTAAAAATCTCCTTAAAACAGGATCTGGGTTACATATATTAAACAATTCATCTCTTTTAGCTTTTGATGAATACGGATATCATAATTCATTGGAGAATGCATCTTATGCAGACGCACTATCTCTAGAGCATTACACAAGGTATCCTTATGGATTTTTTAAGAATGCTATATTTGACCCAAAAATAAATTCTAATTTAAGATTTCTTTACTCAAAGAACTATATTGAAGATAAACTTAAGTCAGAAAAATATAAAGATTTTTGGAATATTAAAAAATATTTTCCAGATATACATGAGTTTTACCACAGTTTTTTAGACCCATGTTTCAATGGGCATATTAATAAAAATTTAAATAAATATATCGTTGTTGATAATAACTTAAATTTTGTACCAGAGTTAAAAAACGCAATTACTAAAAGAGGAATTTTAATTTTAAAAAAGATACTTTTAAGCAAATATTTTAAAAAAAATCTTTTAAAACCATCAGTGGATACAGCCATGAAGTTAAATAAAATTTTTTCGTTTATTAACAATATTTCAAATTCTGCTTCAAAATTATTTAATTACAGAAAAGGAAATGTGTTAAGTCAATATAGGCCAGGTTTAAGCTCAAATATTTTGTCAATATTATTGTCTGTCGAACTTAACGAAAAATTAGTGTTCTATCCAAAGTGGCATATATTTAGAGCTTTTGAAATAATTTCAAAAAAAAATTTCTTTGAACTGATAAAGGAAAATAATTTATCATATAAAATACTTAACTCTATAAAACAAAGAATTTATAATAATGACATTAGAAATACGCAATTAAAAAATATACATTTTCAAAAGTTTTTAAAAGAACAACAGGTCTATGAAAAATATAGAAAGATTACTCATGATCTTGATTTAAAAAATTATCCAAATTTAAATTATAAGTTTAAGACAATTGATCAAGAATTTTGGTCAGTAAATAATATAGTCAATTTAACATCTATATAAAATAATTTTTAATTAAATTTAATAAAAACTTGTAAAAATTTATTTTTAAACTATGTTCAATGTTTGAACACAATAAAAATGAAAAATATTAATGAAGAATATAATTTACTTAAAACAATAAATAATAGTAAAAAAATTACTCAAAGAGAACTAGCATCAAGTTTAGGTTTTAGTTTAGGAAAATTAAACTACTGTTTATTAAGTTTAAAAAAAAAAGGTTTAATCAAAATAAAAAATTTTAAGAAAAATAAGAATAAAATTAATTATTTATATTTACTTACACCGAAAGGTATAATGACTAAAACTAAAATGACTTTAATTTTCCTTGAGAGAAAAAAAAAAGAATATGATGAACTTCTAAAAGAAGCTCAAAAAGAAAAAACAAATAAATGAACATTTATATAACGCTCGAAATTAAAAAAAGAGAGTTGCAGTCAAAATTACTGCTTAGTCTAGAAGCAGCGAACAGAGGTCATGAAGTTTATTTAGGAAGAATGATGGAAAATTTAAAAAAAGGTGAGTTTTATCCAGGATTAGTTCACTTAAAATCTATTACGCCAAGTAAAAACAGAATTAACCAAATGTTAGATTTAAAAAAAAAAGGTTTTAAAATTACAAGTTTAGACGAAGAACATGGATATATAGACGAAAACGACAACTATGTTAATCAACGTTATTCATCTAATACACTTGATATTGTTGACAAAATTTTTACATGTGGCGTTTTTGATTTTAAAAATATTAAAAAAAAATTCCCAAAATATTTTTCAAAAATAATTAATTCTGGCAATCCTAGATTTGATTTTTGGAGAAATGATTTTAAAAAATTTTATAAAAATATTGATTATATCAAATATAATAATTTTATTTTAGTAAGTTCAAATTTTGAATATGTTTGTACTTATAAAACCCTATCTGATGATATAAAATTTCTAAAAAAAGCTGGTTATTTTAAAAGAGGTGAAACAAAAGATAATATTATTTTCAAAGCTAAACAAAGTAAAAAACTTTTTAAACAATTTATAAAACTTATAAAAAAAATTAATTTTAATTTTAAACATATAAAAATAATTATAAGACCTCACCCAACAGACAATCCGAAAAAATGGAAAAATTATTTTTTAAATAACAACAATATAGAAGTTATTGAACATGGTTTTCTTAGCGACTGGATATCAAAATCAAAATGTATAATTCATGCTGGATGCACAAGTGGGTTGGAGGCAGCGGCCAGAAATATAACTTGTTTTAGTTACAATCCGAATAATCTTAAAAATGGTTCAAAAATATCTGATAATTTGTCAATAAAAATTAAAAATGAAAATCAAGCCATAAAATTGTTAGAAGAAGTTTTTAATAAAAATAAAAGATTTAAATTAAAAAATAATAAAAAAATAGTAACTTCAAGAGTTCGAAATATAACTAAAAATTTTGCTTATAAAGAAATAATAAAATCTTGGGAAAAATTCAATTCTTCAGAGCTATCAAAAAAAAATAACTTATTCCTCATAAAATTTAAATTCATATTGAAAAAAATACTGAAGGATGTTTTTAAATTAAATTATCATAATCATAAGTTTGAAAATTTTAAAAGGTCAGAAATTTATGAATTTTTAATTAGAATTAATAGAATTAAACCCGAATTTAAAAAAATAAAGTTTGAAATTATTAAACCAGATTTGATAAGGCTTTATAAATGAAAATTCAAAGTATTTATAAAAAGGCAGCATTAAAAGGATATGGACGTGACAGATACATTCAAGAAAATTTTATACCACTAAACTTTATTTTTAAAAAAATAACACCATTAATTGCTATACTTTTAGCAAAACTAAAAGTTTCGCCTAATATAGTTTCATTAATTAGTTACTTGTTTATTTTATTGGGTGCTTATTATGCTTTAAATTTAAATTTTATAAATGCATCTTATTCCTGGCTTTTTTTTTTATTTTTAGATTCATTGGATGGTGACTTAGCAAGAGTTCAAAATAAAGAAAATAAATATGGTCAAATAATTGATTCATTTGGTGCTGATATTTTTTATTTTTTATTTCCAATATCAATTAGCTTTAATCTTTTTTATTTTGATAATTTCCAAAATTATTTAAATTTAGAAAGTTTTTATCTAATAGGAATTTTTTGTGCTTTCTTTCATACAATGCATAGATTATTAAATATCAAAATAATTAATTTAGAAAATATTAAACATCAAAATAAAATTAAAAAAATTAAAAGAAAAAATAATATCTTTAAAAGAATTTTATTCTTAATTAATAATCAATATTTCAAAGGAAATTTTTTTTCTGAGCCTGGCATGATTTTTATCTTTTCAATTTTATCAATAACTCACAAAATACAATATATTGAAATCTACATGTATATTTTGATGATTTATTTTTTTATAAGATTTTTGCTATCAATAACTAAATTGTTCATTCTAGGAGAAAAATAATGTGTGGACTTTTAGGAGAAATTTATTTTAATAAAAATTTCAGCAAAACATCTATTAAAAAGTTTAGGTTTGCTCTTAATTTAATGAAACATAGAGGGCCAGATGATCAAAAAATTAGTATCGGTGAAAAATTTATTTTTGGATTTCAAAGGCTTAGTATTCAAGATTTAAGTAAAAAAGCATCACAGCCAATGTTCACTGAAGACGGAATGTATTCAATAATGTTGAATGGAGAGATCTATAATTTTAAAGAATTAAGAGAAGATTTAAAAAATAAAGGATTTAAATTTTTTTCGTATTCGGACACAGAAGTATTGTTAAAAGGCATGATTTCTGAAGGCATAGATTTTGTTAATAAATGCAATGGAATGTTTAGTTTTTGTTTTTATAATAAAAAAAAAAATGTTTCGTATATTTTTAGAGATAGAGTTGGAATAAAACCACTTTATTACGCAAAAATAAAAAATAAAATTATCTTCTCATCAGAAATTCCATCAATTTTATTTTTAGAGAACGAATTAAAAAAATTAAATCACCAAGCATTGTACTCTTATTTTTCCTACAGATATCCTATAAATAACCAAACATTCTTCAAAGAAATAAAAAGTCTCGAACCAGGTCACTTAATAATAATAAAAAATGAAAAAATAATTACTAAAAAATATTGGGATATTTCTAGATACTTCAATTTAAAAAAAAAAAATTATTCTGAAGGATATTACATAGAAAAACTTCATGAATTAGTAAAATCTGCTGTCAAATATCAACTCATATCAGACGCAAATGTTTCGTCATTGCTATCTGGTGGTCTTGACTCAAGTATTTTATCTGCACTAGCCTCAAAAGAAAGTGGTAAAAAATTTAGAGCATACACAATTGGATACAAAAATAATGGGTATAACGAATTTGATTTTGCTAAAACTTTATCTAAAAAATTAGAAATTAAACATTCTATAATTATGGCAAGTGAAAAAAATTACTTTAAAGATTTAGATAAACTAGTATCTATTAAAGGATCTCCATTATCAATACCAAACGAAATTACTCAATATCAATTATGTAGTGAAATTAAAAAAAATGCAAAAGTAGTTTTAGCAGGTGCAGGTGCAGACGAAATTTTTTGTGGTTATGGAAGAATATTTAATTCTGCCTCAGAATATGACATTCATAGGTATAAGCGATATCTTAAATTCAATGAAAAAAAGAAAAATACTTTCATAAATAACTATAACTTAAAATATCAAAATAAAAAATTTAGAAGTGATTTTGAACATCTAAATTATCTTTATAATTATATTTCTGATGACGAAAAAGAAATTATATTTAACAAAGACATTAAAACAAGTTTATATTCAAAATTATCTTTGAATTATTTTAAAAAAATATTTTCTCAAATAAATAAAAATGATTATTTGCAAAAAATGCAATATTTTTTTAATAAAGTTCATCTGCAAGGAATATTACTAAGGGACGATAATTCATCAATGTCAGGAAGTGTCGAACTAAGAGTTCCATTTTTAGATCATAAAATTGTGGAATTTGCAGCTCAAGTTCCTGATAATTTAAAAATAAAATGGCGGAAAAATAATGTAAATCATTTAATGTCTGAAAGTATTTCTGAAATTTACAATGAACCAAAATATTTGTTAAAAAAAACGTTTCAAAATTTGTTACCACAAGAAATAATTAAAAGAAAAAAAATTGGCTTCCCAGTTCCAACTCACGATTTTTTAAAAAATCGAAACTTAGATTATGTTAAAGATTTAATTCTAGAAAAAAATTCTAAAGTAAAAGATTATTTAAATAATGACTATTTAAATTCATTATTAAATAATAAAGAAATAAGTTGTTTTAAAGGTCATGCATCAGTATATCAGAAAAGTAATGCAAATAAAATTTGGATGATATTAAATTTGGAATTATTTTTAAGAAAATTTACATAGATTATGAACGAAAAATTACAAGAAATAAGAAAATATTGGAAAGGGAAAATGATACCTCAACAATGGTATTCTGATAAAATGCCGTTATCTATTCAATGGTTTAATGAAATAACTTTTAAAAGGTATAATATTTA
>MDTG01237041.1_pt1 | contig 15387 bp, 20 predicted proteins | sample 811421 | NCBI WGS metagenome assembly MDTG01 (sample SAMN05326645, study PRJNA326480) | marine metagenome | isolation source: seawater | place: Pacific Ocean: South East | collected 2011
ATCGCTGAAAAAAACAACGGTCAGAAATTTATGATTTCAAATTACGTTAAAGCTGCCGGTGGGTGTTCTGCTCCAAGTCTTGCTGACATGGATGCAGTTATGGCTAGAATTGGAAAAATGAAAATGAAATTTATTGAAACTTCACCCTATTCCAACAAAATTAACAAGGCAAGATTTCTAATTAGCCATCCTAATTATTCTGGTTTACAGTTTAACCAACTTACTAGATCAGAAATACCTGCGCATTTTGTGAATTATGTTAAAATTGAACAAGACGGGGAATTAATCTGGGAGGCTCAACCAGACATATCATTATCTGAAGATCCTTCATTTACTTTCAATTATATAAACACCGGGGGTACTTTAAGAGTAAGTGTAAAAGATAGTGAAGGCAAAATTTTCAATAAAGAATTTTCCTTAGAACAAATTTTATCTAAGAATTAAAAAGAACTTTAAAAGCATTCTAGTTCTGACGCTGCTTGCGCTCTGAACAGTTTTTTCATTCTCTCTTTCGATAACCCAACACTCTTGAAGGCTTCTTCCCTTGGACTTGCTCCTTCCCATAGTCTTGCAATTGCTTCTGCTTGAGCATATTCCTCATAAGTAATTCTTTTTGCTATTTCATCGATGGCGCATGAACATTTTGCCATAAAATCCCTGTTTGATGCATTAGAACTCATGCACGCAAAAACGAATTCAGACCTTGCAAGAGTTGGAAAATCATTTGATCGTAAACTATCGCAATATACTAATATCAGTAAGACAAACTTACAGATAAATATTTTAGTTTTCATAATTATCCCTTTTCCTTTCTTTGTTTGTATTCTTCCCTTAATTCCTTGTTTGTTCTTATTCCTTGGAATTGGAGTGTTTCTTTAACCTTATCGTCTGGATCCTCTAAATCTTTTATAAAAGTTTCAATTTTAAAAATATATCCAGGGATTTGTTCAGACATTACAATAACAAATTTCTTAGTTTTGTATCTGGAAACCCTATTCTTTAGTTCAGTTTCTGTAAAAGGTTGGAAAGAAATTTCCTTAGCAGGTAAGGATTCACCATTATAAGTTATATTTATATCTTTTATTTCTGTTGCAGCAATTGTATGTCTTATTCTACTCCTAAAGAAAAGAGCATTTCCTCCAGTTAATCTTTGCATGTCTCTAGAATCTCTCTCGAAGAAAAGCATAAATACAGGATTGCCTCTGGCACCTATTTGAGGAGGAAATCTAACTTTATTTCTACCTTTTAGGTACCTAAAGGTTATGTGTTTAGTATTATCTTGATCAACCTTTACAATATTCAAAACAACGTTTCCAATAAAATTATCCTCCCTAGTCGATTCTTTTTGAAACTTATAATAAATTCTTGAAGGTTCGTTTATTGATTTAAGATGTTCGTCTATAAACAAAGCTATGTTTGCGCTAGACATTTCTTTGATTAGTTCTAACTTGAATTTCTCAGTTCCCCACTTTGCTCTTTTCTCTTCAGCATTTTCAGCATTAGAGAAGTCTTGATCTGTTTCGTTTTGTGGATTACTTAAAGATACTGATGTAATAAAAATCGTAACGAAAAGTGTTAAAAGAACAGATCCATAATAAATTAATTTGTTAATATTATTCATTGCGCTATATTTATGGTTCATTATTATAAAATTTTCAACCAAGAATTTAATTATGCCAAATAAATATAAAAATGTCTCTGTAATTCCAACTGGATCTTGGGTGCCATCAGATTTAAAAAATAAAGCAGATACAAAAGGTATCTATCAAGTTCAAATCAATGAACTTATTTTAATGGCTTCAATTGGAATCCATGATCATGAGAAATTAAAAAAACAAAGAGTTTCAATTTCATTGTCAATGAAAGCTTTAGATAATTTACATGAGGTAAATGAATCTATTAGTAATGTTGTTTCATACGAAGAAATAATAAAGAAACTTAAAGAACTTATTGCAGAGGGTCATATAGAGTTACTAGAAACACTCGGTGAAAAAATATTTAATTTATGTTTTGAAGACAAGAGAATTATTTCTGTTTGGATGAAATTAGAGAAACTTGATGTTTTTAAAGAAACAAAGAGTGTTGGAATTGAAATAATTAGGGATAAAACTGATTATCTTGGAAAAGAAAAAAATTCAACAAGCGTCACAAAAATTAAAAAAAAATAACACCAAACTTGTTATGTGGATTATAAAAATAGGTGGTAGCTGGATAACGAGTCACCAATTGAATGACTTGTTACAGTTGTTAAAGAAAAAAGCTAAGAGTGAAAATATAGTTTTAGTTGTAGGTGGTGGATGCTTTGCGGATTCCGTTAGGCTTGTTTATAAAAAAAAAAAAATGTCTGAAAGAACTAGTAGTTTTGTAGCATTAAAATCAACTGAACTTTTTGCACACCTTCTCAAGGAAATTGACAAAGACATTGACCTAACCGAGGATTTTAAGTCTTTAAATAATAAAGGTAATCTTAAAGTTTGGCTTCCTTCAAATATTTTAAAAACAGAATCAAGCTTCATAAGTAGTTGGGAGTCAACATCCGATTCTGTAGCAGCATGGCTTCATAACAAAATGGATTCGAAAGGACTCCTATTCATTAAGTCTTTAAAATTAAAGAGAAAAAGTTATAATTTAAAATATCTACAAAAAGAAAAAATAATTGATCGAAATGTTGGTAAATATATTTTGAGAAAAAATAATATTAAAATAATTGGCCCCGAAATTATTGATTATCTTAAAAAATCTTCTCAGTGGAATAAAATATTTTTAAAAATGAATGAGATTGAGTTTTGACAAAAAAAGAAATTAAAAAAAAATGGGCATGGGTACTAACTGGATCTGGACACTTCTTTAGTGAAACCATAGACCTTATTAATAAGTTAGATTCTGTAGATTTATTTGTTTCAAAAGCCGCTGAAGAAGTTCTTGTTATGTATAAAAAAAAAGGAAAGATTTCAGAAAATGTAAAGTTATACCAAGATAACTCTGCTAGTTCAGCTTCAGTTGGAAAATTCTACAAAGGTACCTATCATACTCTTGTAATGGCACCAACATCGAGTAATACAGTGGCGAAATGTGTTTGTGGTATTTCAGATAATTTAGCAACTAATATTTTTGCCCAGTCTGGAAAATGCAGAGTTGATTGTATTTTCTTTCCATGTGATACAGCTCCTGAGCTAAAAACTATGGCACCTAGTGGCTATGTAGACGTCTTTCCAAGAGATATTGACCTTGAAAATGTTGAAAAATTAAAAAAATTTTCAAAGACGACAGTTGTGTTAAGTTTTAAAGAATTAGAAAATCAAATAAAAAAGAGAAAAGAATGCCTGAAAAAATCTTATTTCTGACTGGTAAATTAGCCGAAAGACAGCTAAGAAGAATTTTATCTTCTATGAAGCCTGAATTTAGATATAAGATTAATCAAATAGGTGTAAATGTAGCCGCATTAATGTCTGAAAATATTATAATGAGAAGGTTAGAGAAAGATCAAGACGCAGACAGAATAATTGTTCCAGGAAAATTTAGAGGAAATTTAAAAAAATTAAGTAGATATTTTAAAATTCCAGTTGAGAGAGGCCCCGATGATATAACTCATTTACCAGATTACTTTGGATTTAAAAAGCCTGATCAGAAATTGGAAGATTATGATTGTCAGATATTTGCAGAGATTGTTGACGCTGCTGATTTAAGCGTTAGAAAAATTTTAAAAATAGCAAAGGACTATGTCAAACAAGGTGCAAATGTAATTGATTTAGGCTGCATGCCTGACACAAAATTTGACCATTTAGAGGAAACAGTAAAGGCATTAAAATCGCATGGAATGTTGGTTTCAGTTGATTCTGCTAATTCAGACGAACTTATAAGAGGGGCATCGTCTGGAGCAGATTTTGTACTCAGTATAAGTGAAAAGAATATAAACATTTTAGACCAAATTAATTCAACCCCAATTTTAATCCCTTCAAATTCAGGAGACTTAAATTCTCTAAAGAGAATAATAAAAATTGTAATGGATAAAAAAAAAGATTTCTATGCTGACCCTATTTTAGACCCAATTCATTACGGATTTGCAGATTCAATTCAGCGTTACATTAAATTAAGAGAGGGTTTTCCAAAAATAAAAATATTTATGGGTACAGGAAATTTAACTGAACTAACCGATTGTGATTCTGCCGGAGTCAATGCCACATTAATGGGTTTGGCCTCGGAGCTATCAATTGATGCTGTACTTGTTGTTCAAGTAAGTGGACACTGTAAAAATTCTATAAAGGAGACTGATGCTGCAAGAAAAATAATGCATTTTTCAAAAGAAAACAAAAGATTACCGTTTAGAGTTGATAATAGCTTAATGACTCTTTCAGAGAGAAAACCAACAAGAAAAACAAAAAAAGAGATAAACGAAATTAGAAAATTCATCAAAGATAAAAATTTTAGAATTTACCTTGGTGAAAATGGAGTTAATGTATTTAATTCAAATTTGCATTTAATTGATGTTGATCCTTTTAAATTTTATAATGGTCTGAAAATTGAGGATGATGCCAGTCATGCCTTCTATATGGGAGTGGAGTTGGCTAGAGCTCAAATAGCATGGGAGTTGGGTAAAGATTATGATCAAGACAATGAATTACAGTGGGGAGTTGCATCAAAATCACCCGTGAAAAACCTAAATAAAAGACCCAAACCAAAGTCAACGCAAAGAAAAAAATGATTTTTGAAACAATTGTCTCTACTATAAATAACAAAGGTGAAGTAAATTTCGCGCCATTTGGAATTAAAAAAAGAAAAAATCTTATTTTTATTTCTCCTTACATTCCCTCAAAAACACTTGACAATTTAGAACAAACAAAATGTGCAGCAATAAATTACTTAGATGATTCTTCTTATTTTGTAAATTGTATTATCGGAAAAAAAAAGTTTAGAAAAAAAAAATGTTTGGTAATTGAAGGGTTCTTTCTTGAAAATACTTTATCTCATGATGAAGTTGTTGTTGAGTCAATAAAGAAAGATAAAATAAGACCAATTTTTAAATGCAAGGTTGTCAAGCAACTTAACCATAAAAGATTTGAAGGGTTCAATAGAGCAAACGGTGCGTTAATTGAAGCATGCATTCTTGCATCAAGGGTAAGAATTTTAGAAAAGAAATTTATCCTTAAAAATTTAGAAAATTTATCTGAATCGATTTTAAAAACAGCAGGAGTGAGTGAAAGAAAGAATTGGAATTTAATTAAGAGTTTTATTTTAGATGCAACAAAAAAAATATAATTGTAACTCCAGTAATTTATTAATAAGCATTAAGGATTTAAAAGAAATCTCGGATGAAGTTATTCAACTAATCAATATTCTTGATCTAAAAGATCCATCAAAAGGTTCAATTGGATCGTGGAGTCTTTCAGAAATTGAAAAAGCAATCATGCTTTACAAATCAGATATAACAATTTCAGCAACGATGGGAGATATATTTGACAATGATGAATTTTTAAAACAGTTAGAAAAATTTGACAGACTCAACTTAGATTTTATAAAATTTGGATTACTTTCGTATACGGATAAACTTTTATTTGAAAAAATAAAATTAATCTCTCTTAGAAATTACATTACCGATTTAGTATGTGTAATTTTTGTAGATAGAGAAAATAATCTTAAACTTGTAAGTCAAAAAATTTCTTTATTTAAAGATTCTGGAATAAGTTGTCTTTTGCTAGATACATTTGAAAAACGGACAGGAGATATACTCGATTTTTGTGGAATAAATTTCTTAAAGAATTTTATCTTTAAATGTAAGGAAAGAAATTTAAAAATTGGTTTAGCAGGGGGAATAAAAGAGCATCAAATTCCTAATATGATAGAAATCAGTCCAAATATAATTGGTTTAAGATCAGCACTCTGTGAAAATGAAAAAAGACATAGTTCAATAAAGATTCAAAAATTAAAAAAAATTTCTCAGCATTTTAATGTTTTCAATAGTAAAGCTAAAGATAGTGCAGGTGCGTGATAAGAGGCTTGCTCATTTAAGTCCGAAGTTTCTAGAAGTTTCTTAAATAAAATTGTTTTGAAACCTCTTTTTATTAGAAAATTATAAAGAACATCTTGACCTATTCCAGATATTACAACTGGTACATCAATTAATGAATGTTTTTTCATATTTTTAGTCAGTGTTGATAGGATCTTAGATAATTGGATCTCTTTAATTTGAACAGAAATTTTGATTATTTCATTGATTTTTTTTTTGTCATAATCTAATCCAAAACTTCTACCAATTCTTTTCAAACTATTTTTTAAATTTTTATTTTGTCCATCTGCAGTGTCATCAATATCATATGTTTTATTAATTTCTTTCAAAACTCTATATATGTCTGACATATTTGAGAAGAATTCAGGTATAATATTAAGTTTTTTGTTATTGATCGTGATTTTATCTGTAACTCCAAACAATGGTGTTCTTGTAAGGCCAGTGTAAATAAGTTCATGATTATTAAGTCTCGAAAAATCATCGAAATATAAATTCATTAATTTGTTATTTTTTATAATCAGAAAATCAGTTGTTGTTGAACCAAAATCAATTGCAACTGTACTAGTTATTTTTTTTTCAAGAAATTTTCCAACAGCATGCCAATTCATAGACATTATTTCAAAAAACTTTGGTTCTTTAGAAAAAAGTTTATTATTAACAGTGTAAAAAAATTTATCATGCTTTAACTGATTACATTTTTTTATTAATTTTTTGGCACCATCTTCTCTTGATTTGAAGTTGTCACAAAGTTCGGCTGTCATTGTTATTGCCAAAAGAGTTTTTTTTTTTTTTGAAATTATATTAATTTTTTCAAACTCAGTATTCAAATTTTCAATATCTTCCCAAATTTTACATGACGAATACTTAACCAATACGACTCGACTATTTTCATTCACACCGACTATTTTCAAATGCGCACCGCCAATATCAATTCCGAGATATAAAAGTTTTTCTTTCATTAAAAATTATAAGTAGATGGTTTTATAAATTTAGGTTTAAAATCCGAAAACCGTTTAGTTAAGTAAAATGAAGATATATCCTGAACGGTTTCATTTGAATATGACTCAGATAAACCGCAATACGAGCTGGTAAATCTAGGATTTATTTCTAGAACTAACCATTTATTTTTGGACCTCACTATATCAACGCCAATAACACCTGAAAGTCCTTTGAAATTTTTACAAATTTTTCTAGCTAAAGATTCTATTTCCACTCTGTGTGTTTCTAATCCTCCAACAATGCATCCAGTTTGGCATATTTTTCCGCTATTAATTTTCACAATTTGTTTATTACAACATAATACTTTAGTTGAACCTTCACTGCAGAGCATTAAAAAACTTCCCTTAATTCCTTTATAAAATTTTTGAAAAATAACGGATTTCTTATTTAGTATTTTACTTTCATTTCTAGCAAGTGAAACCTCCGATGAACCAGCACCATATTCGGGTTTTACTACAACAATATCACCAAGGAAGCTATTTATTTTTGAGAATTCGATGACAGGTATTTTTTTTTTTTTTAATACTTCCAGCGTTTTAATTTTTGAAGAAAAGGTCTTGATCGTATTAAGGTTTGATCCGAGTAACTTGAACTTATTTCTTAATTTATGATGATAGTTTATCGACTCTTTTTTAATTTCTGGAGCAATTAAAATTATATTTTCATTTGCTTCGAATTTGTTTAAAAATTTTTCATATGTATTCTTTTTATTTATAGGACAATATATTACTTTTTTTGATTTTATGGTTTCTAATTCGTAATTTCTTAATACAAATAATTTAGTTAGGTTGGGATTATTAATGAAATTTTCTATTATTGTATTTGCTATGTTCATTGCTTCTCTTAAAATGAGTATATCTTGTTTACAGTCAATATTTGACTGAGAAGTAAAATGTTCTAATAGTATCAAATTGGTCATTATCGAAACTAACTATGCAAATAATTTTAGCAATTGATATAAAAGATGGTTTGGTAGTAAAAGCTTTTGCAGGCTTCAGACTAAATTATAAACCATTACACATCAATAATGAAGATTTTTCAGATCCATTTAAATTAATAAAATACTCAAAACGGTTAATTAATCTTCAAAAAGTATATATTGCTGATTTAAATTCTATTGGGAAAAACGGTTCTAACGAGCAGCTAATTGATAAATTAATGATTCAATTTCCAAATTTAATTTTTTTAATTGATGCAGGTTTTTCATATCCAATTTCTATCAACAATTATCACAAAGAAAAAAGAATTAAGAAACTATATAATTATGAGCTTATTCTTGGGACTGAAACGCTTAGGAATTTTAATTTACAATGTTATACAAATCTGAAGAATATTCAATTTTCTCTAGATTTTAATGGAAAACAAGGAAAGTGGCTTGAAAAATTTTATAAAGAAAAAACTAAACTAAATATAATTTTAATGTTTATGAATAAGACAGGCGGTAGAGGCATAGATTTCAATCTAATAAAAAGGTTAAACAAGCGTCTTGTGCAACATGAAGTTTCGCTTGCTGGTGGTCTTAGTAATTTTTCGGAAATAGATAAGCTATCGAAGATAGGGATTGAGAGTGTATTATCTTCTACATTAATACATAAAAGGATTTCTAGGGACAGAAATTATAGTCCCTAGATATTATTTTCCTTTGAAAAATGAGAACAACCTTGAAAGCCATCCGCCACCATTAGCTTTTGTTGATGGCTTCATGTCGGATGGATCTCATTTTGCAGCAAATGGGTGCTCTGCCGAATCCTTTTCAGAAACAACATCTTTGGCTTTTGGCTCACCAGCAACTGCTCTTTCAATTGACTCTTTTGTAGCTTGATAATTATATTCTTGGATTTTTTTGTCATCCTCAGCTAACCAATGAATGAAAACACCAACAGATATAAATAAGTCATCCGCTTCGTCTGCAGGTATAGTGCCCTCAGCAACACAATCCATTACAGCTTTTGCTACACCGTGTTGAGCGGGACCAAACATTTGAACAGCTTGCTTTGCGCCTTTAATAGTAACTTTATTAAACATACATGTTGCGGGTTTAGTCATTAAGTTGGGTGCTACCACTGCTAAAAGAGCAGTAAAACCGTCTTTATTGTTTGTCAAGCTATTTGCAAAAGCAGTTTCGGCTGGAGTGCCTCTTGGACCAATTATCAAATCGATATGAGCAACTTCATTCCCATCACCAACTAACGATTCGCCAACAAGCATTTTTGTGATTTTAGCCATATTTCCTCCGTATAAAGATTATTATAATTTCCAGTATATATTATAATGGAACCTTGAATATATCTCTAATTTTATCCATTAGCAAGGTTGTTACTGTTAAATCAGCACAAGTTCCTGGATTCAAATGAAATTTTTTAAGATATAAGTCTAGTTTTGTTAGCAAATTTTTATTTTCTCTAAAAATATTCATTTTTTTTTGTGTTTCTAGGCTTTTTTTCATCACAATATTTGCTTTTTTGTAACCATGTTTTCTTTGGATGTGGCTGTCTAATGAAGAAGACAGAAAACCCAAATACAGATTTTCAATTGCACTTTCCATAGAAATTTTTTTTTTTAAAGACCTAAGAAGAGGTAAACCAAAGTCTAAAATTTCACTATAATTATTAATGTAACAATTTGAAATTCTATCCCACTTAGCACCCAATTTCATTGTTTCAAAAAAATTTAAATCTTCGCTAAATTCATTGACATTTCCAGAGCCTTTATAATTTGAAATTCCACCTGGTTTTACAAACCTTATGGATTTTATGATTAGTTGACCATCTTTTTTTGAAATTGAATTCAATAATTTTGTTAAAGCGTTTTTAAAATTTAATTTATTATTCATGGTAACCTTTATTAAAGGTGCACAAAGGATAATGATTCCTAAATTATAGTTTGAATTTAGTCGGATTTTACAATTCTTAGAAGCTAGATAGACTGATTCACCTAGACTCAATCCAGGATTTGTTAGAAATTCTGCTGATATTCTCGCAGCATATTTAAATTTGTGCTCACTCATTCCTAGGATTTTTGAAAATGAGCTGTGATTACCAGGTTTATTTATTCTTAATTCATCATAGCAACACTTGATATAAATTTTTTTTAATAATTCACTCGACATTTTTTTTTTAAATTTTGTAAGAAATCTTGGACGATAATCTTAGAAATATCCCTTTTTTCCAGTTTTTGCATAGCCTTCCACGATGGAATACTATTTACTTCTAAAATATAATATTTTTTTTTATGATATATTATATCAATTCCACCATAACTAAGCTTGAAAATTTTTGAGACTTTTTTAGCTACATCGTTAATTTGTTTATTATTGGGTATTTTTTCTGTTTCGGCTCCTTGGTAAACGTTTGTGATAAAATTTTTAGATATTCTCTTCATAACAGATATCACTTTATGGTTACTAACTAAAACCCTAAGATCCCAAAAATCCTTTTTTTTTGGATCTTTCAGAAATTCTTGAAGATAGAATACATTCCCTACAGTGTGAATTTTTTTCAGATCAATTAATTTGTCTAATAAGAAAATATTCTTACCTTGCGACCCAAATATTGGTTTTATTAAATAATTTTTCTCTAAGTTAAGATTTTTTAAATTTCCAATTTTGACAACAGTATTTGGTGTTGGAATTCCATTAAGATTTAGTAACCCTGTAGTTCTAACTTTATCAACCGTTTGTTCAATAATTTTAGCTGAATTATGAATATAGATTCCCATTTCTTCCATTAGATGAAGAAAAGTTAGTTTAGTTGTTATCTCTTCGATCGATCCATTTCCGATAAATCTTGTCCAAACTCCATGAATTTTTTTGAAGTGCGAATTAAAAATTCTCTTTTTAGAATTTTGCAATCTTAAAACTAGATCAGTATATTTTATTTTAAAAACTCTACAATCTTGTCTTCTTAAATTTAACTCTAATTGATCGCTATGCCAATCATGAATATCACTAACTAAAGCAACACAATACATTTTACGAATTAAATGATTTTTCGACTAGATCAAAATTTAGTTTGCCGGATGAATATGTTTTTCCTGATCTTTTTGAATTTATTATTACAAACGCTGGACTAAACAATGATCCGTCAATTTTATAAAAGTCTTTATTATAATCTAAAAAAATTTGTTTGAAGGGCTTGCCATAATCCTTTGAATTTAAACTTGGAAGATTCTTTGAAAGTTCTATTATTTTTTCTTCATTTTCATCAATGTATAGATGTACTTTGCCACCATATATTATTGCGTCATTTGTTCTACCCATACCAGATATAAAATTGTCAGCTAGAGGAGGGATAGGTGCAGTTGCAAATCCGTGTACTATTCCATCTAAAGGAAATTCTAGTTCATGTATTTTATGTATTGCAACTTCTAAGACTCTTGAGACTATTTGTATTGTTCCACAAATAGATGTTGTAGGTGTTAAGATAAATGTTATAGATTTTGGTGGAATTTTGCAGTCATTTGATATTTTTTTTACGATTTCAATGGGTGGTATCTTGTCAACTTCGAGAACAATGCATGTTGAAGAGCATTTATCTTCATAGTTCAATTCAGAAAATATTTTTTCTTTCTGAGCTAATGATCTTGCAGGCCCAGATCCAAGTGAAAAAAAATCTTTGTGGTTTAAACTCCATCCTGCATATTGTGAACCAAGACATGCCAAAACTGGATTGGAAGCGTGAACATTCAAATTTGTTATACAACTTTTATATTCAGTTGTTGATGAGATATTTACGATACCAAGCCCACCGAGGCAAATTTCTGATATTTTAATCCCAGCTTCAATACTTCCATTATAATTTATACCTGCATCTATAACTGAAGACCCCATTGGACCATCAACATTTAAACCTATTGATAGTTTAGTATGTTCTTTTTTTAAATTATCTACAAGAATGTTTGTATGTTTATTTATGCTGTATTTCATTGTTTGATTCAATTAAGGTTTTTATAAATCTTATACGACATTTTTCTTAGGTTTTCTCTCAGTATTTCTTTTTTTTTTGATTTTGAGTGAATCAGACAAATTGGCTGATTTGTTAAAATTGTATCATTATAATTTGGGAGTTCTGAAAATGAATTTGAAGACGATAAACTTCTGATAAACTTAATTTTATTTTTATCAATAATTATTTTTTTTTTGCTATATAAAATCTTGGTTCCATAAAAAAAATTGTTATTTGAAAAATTTGATTGCAAAAAATCACTATCATAAAGATTTTTATATTTTTTTAAGAGAATATTAGTACTAAGACCAGGTCTAGCATTTAGTTCTATTACAATTAACTTATTTAATCTTTTATCTAATATTAAATCAAGATTATTAATTCCATTAAGTTTAAATTTAATTATCAAAAAATTACAAATTTGCTTCATTTTCTTGTATATATTTAAATCAACATTTCTGGTTATTATTGTTTCTATTATAAACGGGCAGTCTTCTCTTTTAATGAAAATTTGATCGCAAATTGAGAGAATCTTCATAGTTTTTTTTTCACAATAAAATTGTACGGAGATATGTTCACCTTCAACTATTTTTTGGAAAAAATGATTTTTTTTTCTTATGCAATTTTTATTAAATCTTCTTACCTCTGTACCTCCAAAGCCACACAAATCCTTAACTAACCATTTACCAAGAACTGGTTTTTTTAATGACCAGTCGGGAATTGGTATGTTATTTTCTTTTAAACTTCTAAAAAAAAAAAAGAATTAATTTTTTTGTGAATAAAAGTTTTATTGCCTTTGTTTGCAATATTTGGAAGTCTTAGTTTTTTTGGATTTTCGGTAAAATCGGAACCTACCAAAACTTCAATTTGTCTTTCAATACAAATTTTATTAATAAATTTTTCAATTTTTCTATGTTCTTTAAGATCATATATAAAAATTTTTTTACAGTATTTTCTCAAATTCAAGCTGTTGAAATTACATACAACAAAGACATTATAGTTCAAATTGTAAAATACTTTTGCTAAGTCCTCACAATATGAAGAAATGATAAGTATATTTTTTATTTTATGCCTATTATTTCTCTTGCTGTTAAAAGGGCTTCATCGAAATTTAAATAAAGTGGGATGTCGCTTGTACACATTTTTTCAAACATTCTGTATTGAGTTTTTACTTTAATGTCTCCAGATGTTAGTGGCCCGATAGACAGTGCACCGCATGGATGCTTGGAATTATCATCTTTAAGCCCAACTCCTTCTAATCCTGCAGGAGGAACTGCATTCACGTCAGCAAGTATTTTTGAATTAGTAGCTAATTTTAATTGTTCTTTACTTATTACTTGAGTTCCTGCCCTTGCTGCACAAAAGATTATATCTGCATCAGGTAAATAACTAGAATTTAATTCATCATTTGATCCATCTGCAGGGTTAATGTCTACATTAAATCTGTTTTTATATTCATCAGCTTTTTTTGATACATTTCCAACACCATCATAACCTACGATAGTACATTTAGATCCGTATTTTGCGCACATAATTGCAGAAATTCCACCAACAATTCCTTTTCCACCATAAATTACAATATTTTTATCTTTCAGATCTGTTTGAAATTTTTCTTTTAAAGTTTTTTCTGTGCAAGCAACCATTGCAGCTGCTGTTGTAAAAGAGCCGGCTGGATCAGGAAAAACTGAAATTTCAAAAGGTGGTACCATTGATTTTTTTGCTAGATCCATCATGTCAAGCGCCAGAGAAGCGTCTTTTCCGCAAATAAAGATACCTGTTCTTTTTGCATCTTTAATTGATCTGGAGAAAATAGCGTCTTGAACAAGTCCTTTTACATCTGTAAGATTTACGTTTGTATAAGGTATCACAAGATCATAACCAGCATCGCATGCCATGTTTACATCAAATGGACTCACATTTTCTTGAGGACTGATCATGTGTAGAATATTTTTTTTGGTCATATGTCTCCTTCGGTAATTAATTTTTTTCCAAAATTTCTTCCCTCCACCTTTAAAATTTTTAGCCCATGTATATTATTTAAACTAATATAATTTTCTAAGTAATTTAACAACTCATTTCTTTTTTTGGAACTTTCAAAAAAAATGAAGCCTGTTGGTCCCCACGAAGATTGGCCAAAGCTCAAAACACCCTTTTTTTCAATATTAGAGAAAATTTTTTCTAGATTTTTACTAGCAAATTTTTTTGGGTTTCCATAAAATATCTCTGACATATTATCCTGAATATTTCTCAATCCGAATGAAAATTCTTTAAAATTGCTTTCTATAATTCCAGGAATAATATTCATAAGTAATGACTTACAATTTAAATCTGAAATTTTTGTGTCACTAACTTCAAGTTCTTTAAATTCTTTAATTTCTTTTTCTCCGTGAATACCTGTGATATTTGAATCCAAGAGAAGAAGAATACTCCAATTTTTCGGCCATTTTATGTTAAATAAATTTAAAGGTGCACTTTTTGAGTTTCTAATTTTCCCAACATCAACATTAAACCCCCCTTTTTTAAACGATTCTATACCAACACCAGATCTTCTACCTCTTTTCAAAATTAATGCCAGTTTATCTGTGGATAATTTCAATTCAAAGCATTTAGATATCAAATAACCGATGGACAGAGCTAATTGAGTTCCAGAACCTAACCCATTATGAAGAGGTATTTCATTTAAAATGGTAATTGTAAAATTACCAACTGAATATTTTTTTTTTATTGATCTAATGATTTCTATTACCTTGCACTTAGTGATTAAATTTTGGCAAATAACCTTAGATTTTTTCGACCTTTCTATCTTAATTTTATAAAAAAAATTATTGATAGTAAGTCCTATGCTTCCGAACTCTCTTGAACTTCGGCTATGAAGATCAAGAAACCCTATATGAAGTCTTGCAGGTGAATTAATAGTAAGTGTATTTCTCATATAATTTTTTTTGTGTATTTATTAATTTAAATTTTAAATATACTATTATATTCTTTTACTAGTGAAAAAAAAAATAAAGGATTAATTGTGAGTGAAGAAATAAAAGTTTTTAATGATTCAGAAATAAATGAAATCTTAGTAAAAAAATTAAAAGGCTGGGAATATGATGGGAAATGGATCCGAAAAACTTACAAGACTCATAGTTGGAAATCTACATTAATGGTGGTTAATTCGATTGGGCATCTAGCCGAAGCAGCCTGGCACCACCCAGATCTTCAAGTTTCCTATGCGTTTGTTGAGGTCAAGTTAATGAACCACTCAATGAAGGGTATTACACAACTCGACTTTGATTTAGCAAAAAAAATAGATGAGTTTGTGTTATGGAACCCAAAAAATGAAGTGAACTCTCTTGAAGGCACACCTACAGATCCTCGTTTTGCTTACATTAAATATTCTAAATAATGAATGAAAATTTGAATGACTTTTTCTTATTTGGGATTACAAATCAA
>MDTG01279369.1_pt1 | contig 15385 bp, 16 predicted proteins | sample 811421 | NCBI WGS metagenome assembly MDTG01 (sample SAMN05326645, study PRJNA326480) | marine metagenome | isolation source: seawater | place: Pacific Ocean: South East | collected 2011
ATCGGAGCCACGGTGATCGAGTCGCCGGTGTGGACCCCCATCGCATCGATGTTCTCGATGCCGCAGACGATGACGCAGTTGTCGTTCGAATCACGGACGACCTCGAGCTCGTATTCCTTCCAACCGAGAAGCGACTGGTCGATGAGCACCTGGGAGATCATCGAGGCATTGAGACCTCGGCGGACGATGTCATCGAATTCCTCGAGGTTGTAGGCGATTCCGCCACCGGATCCCCCGAGGGTGTAGGCGGGTCGGATGATCGCGGGGAGCCCGATCTTCTCCAGAAAGTCATGCGCTTCGTCGAGCGTCTCGACGGTCTTCGAAAGGGGCTGCTTCAATCCGACCTGGTCGACGATCTCATGGAAGACCTCTCGGTCCTCGGCACGGCGGATCACGTCACGGTCGGCACCGATCATCCGGACACCGTGCTTCTCGAGGATTCCCTGATCATGAAGCTCGCAGGCGCAGTTCAATGCGGTCTGACCACCCAGAGTCGGAAGCAAAGCGTCGATCGGGGTCCCCTCTTCGGCCTCACGCAGGATGATCTTCTCGACGGCCTCGGGAGTGATCGGCTCGATGTAGGTTCGATCACTCAGTGCGGGATCGGTCATGATCGTCGCCGGATTCGAATTCACGAGCACGATCCGATACCCGTCCTCACGCAGGGCCTTGCAGGCCTGTGTCCCGGAGTAGTCGAATTCACAGCCCTGCCCGATCACGATGGGGCCGGAACCGATCAGAAGGATCGTCTTGATGTCATCTCTTCGCGGCATCTGAGGTTGATCGCAGAAGGGTTTTTTCGGAAGAAACGTCCAAACTTGCGGCAGTGTAACGACTGCAGCAGAAGATCGGTACCGGATGGCCGGATCTTCCTCGGGGTTTGACGACAATGCTCGAGTTGGAGACCCTGAATGAATGGAACCGGGTCCCCAGAGCCTTCTGATCGTCGCCGCGATCATCGTTTCGAGTGCCCTTGCATGGTGGCTGGCCTCACGAGCTCGCGCCAGAGGTCATGACGACGTTGTCATGGGCGTGCTGACCTGGATCGGAACACCTCTGATTCGAGGACTGTGGCGTGCCGAGTTCCATGGAGCGGAGAAACTTCCCGCACCTGATTCCTCCCAGGGACTTGTGATCGTTTCGAACCACACCAGCGGCCTGGATCCGGTTCTGATCCAGTATCTGATGCCCTTCAAGGTCCGGTGGTTGATGTCCCGCAGAATGATGATCCCGGTCCTCGGATTCCTCTGGCGACGATTGAGCGTGATTCCAGTCGATTTCAACGGGAATGATCGGGCCGCGGTTCGAACCGCATTGAACGGTCTGAAGGGAAATGATGTGGTAGGCATCTTTCCTGAAGGCAACATTGCACGCCCCCCGGGCGTGATACACCCCTTTCTTCCGGGCGTGGGCTTCATCGTGGGCAAGGCCTCCGTTCCAGTGGTTCTGGTTCATGTCAGCGGGATCACTCCCGCGCGGACCGCCTATGGCGCACTGTTCCGGCGATGCCGTGCTCGAGTCGAGATCATGGAGGTCATGCGGTTTCCGGAGGGGACCAGGCCGAAGCAAATCACTGAACGCCTGCGGAACCGACTCCACGAGGGCAGTGGATGGCCGCTCCATGTCCCGGAACAATCCGATCCCGGAGCCCCCCCGGTGGTACCATCTGAAGCACCATGATCAGTCGCATCGAAGGTTCTCTCATCGACATCGAAAGCGGTCGCGCCCATCTGAGGTGCGGAGCGCTGGTCTATGAGGTCCTCACCCCCGCGGCCGACCATGGTCGACTTGCCATCTGCATCGGCGAGACGGTCGAACTGCACACCCTTCACATCCTCGAAGGAACCTCTCAGGGTTCGAGTTTTCGTCCAAGACTGATCGGGTTCGCCTCGGCGAGCGACCGAGCCTTCTTCGAACTCTTCACCACCGTGAAAGGAATCGGCGCACGTAAGGCTCTCCGAATCATGGAGATACCGGTTGGAAAGATCGCTCGCGCGGTCCACGAACGTGACGTCAGCCTTCTCACCTCGCTTCCCGAAGTCGGCAAGCGAACCGCGGAGTCGATCATCGTGGAACTGAAGGAGAAGGTCGAAACCTTCCTGGATGATGGCAGTAACGAGGGCACGAGCAGAACCACCACGGTTGGTTCGATGGGCGCCTTCGCGGAGGAGGCCATCGCGGTTCTCCTGCAACTCGGTGAACCCAGGAACGTCGCGGAGGATCTCGTGGATCGAGTGACCGCCGCGGACCCCACCATCGACAGCGCCGATCAAGTCGTCACCGGCGCACTCAGATTGAAGCAATTGAGCTGATTGAAGCGTAAGGAAGATTCGTCATGCGTCATGCCATGATCATGGCCGGAGGCTCGGGCACAAGACTCTGGCCGTTCAGCCGATCCCAGCAACCCAAACAACTGCTTCCACTCATCGAAGGTCGGTCCCTGCTCTCGTTGGCGGCGGGACGTCTCGACGGAGTCGTGGAAGCCGGTCAGAGAATGATCTGCACCGCTGAAAAGTTCAGAACCGCCATAGGCGAGTCGCTGGGTGACATCGAAGTTCTGGGAGAACCCTGCGGGAGAGACACGCTCAATGCAGTTGGACTGACCGCTGCAGTTCTCGCTCGACGCGATCCCGAGGCCGTCTTCGCCGTCCTCACCTCCGATCACATCATCGAACCACAGGATGCCTTCGCAAAGGCGATCAAGACCGGTTTCGAATTGGTCGAGGCTGATCCACGAAGACTGATCACTTTCGGCATCGTGCCCACCCATCCTGCGACGGGATATGGCTACGTCGGCCGTGGCGAGCCGATCGAGGGGTTCGCCGAAGCGCATGTCGCCGCGGAATTCAAGGAAAAACCGGACCTGGAGACGGCCCGGAGATACCTCGATTCAGGAACCTACAGCTGGAACAGCGGCATGTTCGTCTTTTCCGCCGCCACCGTGCTCGAGGCGATGGGTCGATTTCATCCCACCAACGCGGAAGGACTGAAACGCATCGCGGATGCCTGGGACGACGAGAATCGAAGAATGAAAGTGCTCGAGGATGTCTACCCCTCGCTTGCGAAGACGAGTGTGGACTACGGACTGATGGAACCCGCGGCGCAGGCGGATGATCTCCAGGTGTGCACCGTGGCGATGCCGGTCGAATGGCGCGACGTGGGAAGCTGGCCCAGTTTCGCGGAGACGCTCGACGCCGACGGTTGCGGGAACCGTGCCAATGTGCCTGCCGTTCTTCAGGATTGTCGAAACGTGCTTGCAGTCTCAGATTCGCAGGACCGGATCGTGACCGCGATCGGATGTGATGATCTCGTGATCGTCGCGACGCGGGACGCGGTCATGGTGTGTCCTGCCGATCGAGCGGAAGATGTGAAACGACTCGCAGGGGACGTTCCGGAATCTCACCGCTGAGACGAAGGAGAAGACCGCGTGAGACTGCTCGCCATCGACATCGGAGGAAAACGCACCGGATTTGCGATAGGCGACACGGAGTTGTCGATGGTGCAACCGCTCGAGGTCGCCGTGCATGCCAATGAACAGGAACTCTTCGAGGCAATCGACAGGGTGTGCCGTGAACATCGCCCGCAGGAGATCGTGATCGGTCTTCCTCTGAACATGGACGACAGCGAAGGCCCCGCGGCGAAGAAGATGCGCCTCATCGCGGAGAAGGTCTCGGCAGCGACGGACGTGCCGGTGCACCTGCACGACGAACGACTCACCAGTTTCGAGGCGAATTCGAGGATGGCGCGCAGCGGCAGGACGCATGCGGGAAAGAAGAAGATCAGAGACGCCATCGCCGCCGCCACCTTGCTCGAAGATTACCTTGCGGGTCTTGATTGAACCGATGAAGTGACGGTCCGGAACACCGACGCCCGGATCGAACAATGCACACAGGGAACCTCGTGATGCCGAGCGTGATCATTCCAGCCCACGACGAGGAAGCCATGATCGAGCGGGTCATCGAAGCGGTTCTCGCGGAAGGCGTGGATGACCTCGAATGCGTGGTGGTTGCGAACGCATGCTCGGATCGTACGGCGGATCTCGCTCGACGATTCGAACCCGACGTACGAGTTCTCGAGACGGAGACTCCTGGCAAATGCAACGCACTGAATCTCGGGGAGGCGCACCTGACTCGATTTCCACGCATCTTTCTGGATGGGGACATCGTGCTGCACCAGGGCGCACTCTCGGCTCTGATCGAAGCGAGCGGGCCTCGCAGACCGATCGTCTCACCGATGCCGGTGTTCGTCATGAATGGAGCCACGCGGGCGATCAGGCTCTTTTTCAGAGCACAGCGCTTCAACGGGTACTTCGGTGGCGAAGCACCCAATGGAAGCGGCACCTTCGTGCTCAGTGAGGAAGGACGTTCCAGATGGGGTGCGTTTCCTGAGATCATCGCCGACGACGGATTCGTGCAAGGCCACTTCCGACCCGAGGAGCGATCGGTCGTGAGGGAGGCGAAGGCGGACGTGGCTCAACCGAGAACCGTGGCCAGCCTGCTCGAGGTCAGGGCACGCGTCAGACGCGGGCACGCCGAGCTTGCCGCACGTCATCCGGAGTTGATGCGCAATCATGTGGCACGAGGCGGATCGATGATCCGGGCACTGCTGCCGAGACCGCTCGAGTGGCCGGGGATGCTGGTCTACGGATATGTTCGAATCGCGGAGAGGTGGCTGTCCAGACGTCAGCTCGAACGCGACGCGGGCCTTGAATGGGGCCGGGACGAATCATCGCGATCGACAGATCAGCCCTGAGCGGGATTCTCTTCCGAGGGCACGCCACACGCGGCACCATCCAGGTACCAGCGGAAGACACCACCCACAGGTGCAATGCCCTTGATCGGAAGATCATGGGATGACTCGTCACCCGTGGCGATGCGATGAAGCATCTCGTTCTTGCCATCACCCATGACCAGAGCGGCGATCAACCGCGATGCATTGAGCAGACGGTACGTCATCGTGACCCGATCCGGAGGCACGACGGTTGGTCCGGAATTGGTGGTCACGAGACGATCTTCGACATCGAGTGCGCGCGAATGCGGAAAGAGACTCGCGGTGTGACCGTCCGGACCCATGCCAAGAAGCACGAAGTCGAGCCGATCGTGCCCCTTCTCCCGCCATCCGAGCGTCTCCTCGAGCGCACTCTGATAGAGAACGTCGGCATCATCCTTCATGACCTCCATCGGATGAATCTGCTGCGGAGGTATTCCGGAGTGATCTCCGATGATCGCCTTGATGTGCTTGAAGTTGCTGAGGTCGTCGTCGAAAGGCACCCGACGCTCATCGACGATCCAGAGATGCGTCTTCGCCCAGGGCAGCGCGCGATAGAGAGGGTCGGTCATCAGACGCGTGTACAAGGGGAACGGCGTGCGACCTCCGGACAGTGCGATGTGGAAGTCACCGAACTTTCGAACGCATTGGAGTGCATGGTCGACGATGTCGCGTGCAAGCCGCGCGAGCACTTCGTCGGGATCCTTGAGTGCGATCACCTCCCCGGGAAGCGCCGGCGGGTCCTGAATGATTCCGCCATCATCGAGACTGATGGGTTCGATGCCCTCGCCGATGGGGATTCTGTGTTCGTCGGTCATTCGGAATCTCCTTGTGATTCATCCTGATTGTGCCAGACCGCACCGTATCGAGCCAGAAGATCATCCGCGGTCGAAGGACCCCAGCTCCCTGGATCGTAGTTGTCGGCGATGCCCTCGCGAAGTTCACCGGAACGCTGGTCGAGAAACGGCATGACCGCCTTCCAGGCGCCTTCGACTTCGGCACGATGTTTGAAGAGCGTCTGGTCACCGCGCATCGCATCGATGATGAGCGGGCCATAGGCCTCGATGGGCTCCGATGCGAATCGTCGCTTGAAATCACTGTCCATCTCGATGGTGTCGAGATCGAATCCGAGACCCGGTTCCTTGCATTCGAAGCGGACCCTGATCGATTCCCTTGGCGCGATCTCGATCACGATGCGATTGGGAACGAGCTGCTGACCCGGCCGACTGTCTGGAAGTGTGCGAAAGATGTTCGCGGCCGGTGGTCGGAACTGGATCACCACCTCGGTCAGCTTCTGCTTGAGTCGTTTGCCGCTGCGCAGGAAGAAGGGTGTTCCCGTCCAGCGCCAGTTGTCCACGAAGAAAGCGAGCGCGGCGTAGGTCTCGGTGGACCGGGAAGGATCGACTTCCTCCAGATCGCGATACCCGGTGGCACCGTCGGAATCGGATCCGTATTGTCCGAGTGCCCCGTAGACATCGAGTGCGTCCTGTTCGGGAATCCGGATCGCATCGATCACCTTGATCTTCTCCGATCGAATGCTCTCCGGTGAGTAGACCGTTGGCGCCTCCATCGCGACGAAGGCGAGAATCTGGAACAGATGGGATTGGATCATGTCACGGATCGCACCGGTCTGATCGTAGAACCCGACACGGTCCTCGACGCCCACGGATTCCGCCGCCGTGATCTGGACCGAGTGGACATAGGTGTGGTTCCAGACGGGTTCGAAGATCGTGTTGGCGAATCGGAAGGCGAGGATGCCCTGCACGACCTCCTTGCCGAGGTAATGATCGATCCTATAGATCGCCTCTTCCTCGAACACGCGACCAAGCACACGATTGAGTGATTCCGCACTCTTCTGATCGTTTCCGAACGGTTTCTCGACGATCACCCGTTGCCATGATCTGGAGTTCCGATCGAGGCTGCACCAACGTCGACCTTCCGTGACCAATCCCGCATTTCCGATGCAATCGATGATCGGACGATACAGAGCTGGTGCCACGGACAGGAAGAAGAGGACGTTTCCGCGACATTGATGCTCGGAATCGAGTTGGTTGATCCGGGCCTCCAACGTCGGATAGGAGGACTGTTCGGTCGCATCACAGGCGTGGTAGTGAATCGTCTGGGCGAATCGAGACCAGGATTCGTCGTTGAATCCGACCGCGTGCTCCTTCGCCCAGGGAAGCAACTCCTCACGCCACTGGTCATCCGTCTTCTCACGTCGCGCCGTTCCGAGAATCCGGGCGTTTTCCGGAAGAAGACCTCGCGCGAACATCTCGTAGAGTGCGGGAATCAGTTTTCGGCGCGTGAGATCCCCGGAGGCTCCGAAGATCACGATGACGGCGGGGTCTGCGTTCATGTCAGCATTAGAGCATCACGAACGAGGCAGGCAAGCCCGGACCACCTCATGAAGATGTGTGCGATCGACATGGGTGTAGATCTGGGTCGTTCCGATGTCGGAATGCCCGAGCAGATCCTGCACGATTCGAAGATCGGCACCACCCTGGACGAGGTGGGTCGCGAAACTGTGTCGCAACATGTGAGGATGGATCCCCTCCAGGCCTACGATACGGGCGTATTTTCGAACGATCTGCCAGACCGCCACCCGTTCGAGGGGTCTCCCCCCACCGGATACCAGCAGCCTGTGCTCATCACGTCCATCTGGAAACCGTGCCAATTCGGATCTCATTTCAGCCAGATACCGGTTGGTCCAGTCTCGAGCAGGTTCACCGATCGGCACCACTCGGGTGCGCTCCCCTTTGCCATGAATCGTCACCAACATGGTCTGTTCATGGAACTCGTTCAACCTGATTCTACCGACCTCCGACGCCCTAAGCCCAGCTGCATACATGAGTTCCAGCATTGCGCGGTCACGCATCCACAGCTTGCCATGCTCGGGAGCAGGAGCTTCCACCAGCGCTCTCATCTTGAGCGGACTGAGAACACCAGGGAGCTTTTTCCAACGAGTGGGCCGCTCGAGAATTCTGGCCGGGTCGTATTGAATGATCCCATTCGCACACATCCAGCGGAAGAAGACCCGAATCGTGGCGAGATGGCGGGCGACCGAACTGGCCTGAAGGCCACGGTCACGAGAAAGCCACCGAAGATGGGCGGCAAGCTCCTCCACGGAGACCTCGGAAGGGTCGGTCATTCCACGGCCTTCAAGATCCTCGGTGAGCTCGTTCAGATCACGCGCATAGGCCTCGAGCGTCGAAGCGGCGAGACCGGCTTCGACGCGGGCGAATGCGAGAAAATCCCGAACGGGTCGTTCAAACGTGTGTACTGAGGCCATCAATCGTCAATCGGATGGTCGAGGACGGGGCTGAAACCCCACCTGCGACTCGTGTCACGCCCTCGCGGGATTCCCGGGAAAGACGGTGGTAGATCGTGCAGCTCTCGAAACGATCACAGCAGACCTCGAAGAGGGCGTCCAACTGCATGAGGCTGAAGCGATGCGCGCAACGTCGATCATCCTGGTCGAGATGTGGGCACCGGTTGGGCATGGATGGTTTTCACCTTCGCTTCCACTGCAGACATCGACCCAGCCTCGGCCTGTGGTGCAGAATCGGCAACCAATCGGAACAAACGCGCAATTTCTGCGCACATGACCCCCAGGAGTGCGCATCATCCCCCCGTCTGAACGCCTTGAAGAGGGTTCGAACAGGCATGTGGGTTGCATATGTCTCATGCACCTCGGCGAGAGGCGCCGCGAAAGGCAAGGAGTGCCACCATGCGGACCAGTTCAATACGCCGGTTGCTTCGGGATGCCTGGAGGCAGGAACGAAGCATGGATCCGGAACAATACAGCACCATTGATCTCATCACGTCGCACAGGATGACGCAAGAGATCGACCGAATGGCAGCACGACTGTCTGCGGTTCATCTCATCGCCCTGCGAGACGAGGAACACATGGGAGGCACACGATGAATTACGGCCTCTATCTGAGTGCGAACGGGATTTCCAGCGCCCAGCACCGCATGAACATCCTCTCGAACAACCTCGCCAATGCGAACACGGTTGGCTTCAAGCCCTCCGAAGTCGTGCTCGGCGAACGAGCCCGTGAGCCTCAGGCGCTGAACACCCTGACCGACAGCAAGCAACTGCTCGAGCAACTTGGTGGTGGGACGAGAATCGCCTACAGCGGCTTGAATCTCCGCCAGGGTTCGATCGAGCCCACGAGCGTGCGGACGAACCTGGCACTTCGCGGAGAAGGCTTTCTTCAACTGGAAGACGGTGCCAATGGCGAAAAGAACCTCACGAGGGATGGCACCCTGATGTTCGATGGTCAAGGTGTCCTCCGGCACCAGGCAAGCGGACTCGCGGTCCTCGGCCGTGACGGCAACCAGATCAGACTCGACGGAGATGAACAGCTCCGTTTCAATGGCTTCGGAAGTGGCGGCGAGATGCTCGACAGAGCCAATCCTTCAAGCCCGCTGGCGAATGTCAGCATCATGAAGGCATCCGCCGAATCCCTCCGACCCGATGGACGGAACGTGCTGCAGACAAAGGATGCACTGACCAGCGACTCGAAGACCACCGTGGTGGGTTCGGCACTCGAACAGAGTGGATCGAATCCGATCTCCGGCATGGTCGACCTCATCAAATTGACGCGCGAAGTCGAAATGAACTCGCGCATGATCCAGTATCAGGACGCCATGATCGGCCAGGCGGTCACATCCCTCGGCCGCGTGGTCTGATCAGACCTTCGGTATCTCAACTCAGGAAAGCACTCGACCATGTCGACCATCTCACTCAACACGGCTTCCACCGGACTCAACGCGCTCAGTACGTCCCTCGACGTGATCGCGAACAACCTCGCAAACGTGAACACCACGGGCTTCAGATCCAGCCGCGCGAACTTCGAGGACATGTTCTATCTCGAGCGAGGTCAGCCGGGTATCGAACAGGAATACGGCAACTCGAACCCCACCGGTCTTCAGGTCGGACTGGGTGTCAGTGTCAGCGGCACCAGCCTCAACGTGGGACAGGGTGCCCTCGAACCGACCTCGGGTGATCTCGATCTCGCGATCCTCGGAGATGGGTGGTTCCAGGTGGAGGTCTCGCCCGGAATCTCCGAAGACGGCTACGGCTACACGCGAGCGGGAAACTTCACCCGTAATCAGGACGGCGAGATCGTGATGTCCAACAGCGAGGGCTATCGCCTGTCGCCCGACATCGTGATTCCACAGGACGCGACGAATCTCACCATCGATGAATGGGGATACGTGCAATATCAGGAGAACGGACAGGTCGTCCAGGGCGGACAGATCACACTTGCGCGCTTCATCAATCCGGCGGGGTTGCAGGCGGTCGGCGGAAACATCTACACCCCGACCTACGCTTCCGGTGATGCCGAGATCAACGAAGCGAACCAGAGCGGATACGGCTCGATCAAGCAGTACAACCTCGAAACCTCGAATGCCGAAGCGGTGACCGAACTGGTCTCCCTGATCAAGACCCAGCGCGCGTTCGAGATGAACTCACAGGTGATTCAGGCAGCGAACGAAACGCTGCAGGAAATCGTAAACCTCCGTCGATTCTGATCTGAAGGAACATGACACGAATGAAGACGTTCACACGAAAATCGATGACGACCCTGGGGACGATGCTGGCATGCATCGCCTGCGGATCGGCAACCGCGGACGAGATCACGCTTCGGCGCTCGGTTCGAATGCGGCATGCGGACGAAACGATCCGCCTGGGCGACATCGCGACACTCGAAGGCGAGTACATCGCGGAGTACGCCGATCTGGTCATCGCTCGTTTCGACGACCGCGGAAACGCGATGGAGATCACGCTCGATCGGATCGAAGGCGCGCTCGACAAGGCACGGTTGAATCGTGCGAGGTTCGACCTCTCGGGCGGCACGGTTGTGGTGCGACCTCACGCCTCCATGAACAATCTTGGAACGATCTCCGCATGCACTCCGATGAAGATCGCCGAGATGGATGCGAACACGGACACGCTCGTGAAGAAGTCGGTCCAGGCGGAAGACCACACCATCCGGAACGACGTGTTCGTCGACCCCCGATCAGTGGTGGGCGAGGACACCGCACGTGGATTGATCGCGATTCGAATGGCGGCGTTCTGGCGCGACGTCGACTCTCCAGTGCGACTCAGGATCACGGCGGAGGATCACGCACTGCTCGAGAAGAAGAATCACAGACCGAAACTCAAGACCGTCGGAAAGAGCACCGATGGCTCGATCGCATTCGACGTCACACTCCAGGGCGAGGCTCCATTCCGAGTGAGGACCTCTCTCGAGATCCAGACGATGACCCCGAGGATTCGAAGCACCACGGGGAAGGGAACCAGAGTCGCGCACGAGGACCTGGACACACAGTTCGAATGGATTCCACTGAAGGATCACCAGCGCAGCGTGAACGGCCTGGGAATGATCGGCACCAGACTGGACAGGAACGTCAAGGCCGGAACGCTGCTTCTGCCGGAACACTTCGAGCCCGCCGTCCACAGGAACAATCCGATCAAGGTCCGCTCCGGCGGAACCGGATGGGTCCTGGAACTGGATTGCATCTGTCTCGAGGACGGCCGGGTGGGCGAGACCATCGAGGTACGAACCAACACTCCGGACAAGAGACGCAGACAGAACGGTCGGGCCATGCACGTCAGAGTGATCGACGGCATGACCGCTGAATTGATCGATTGAACGCATTGAAACGCAGGACTGAAATGATGACCAGACGAAACGAGCATTCGATGACACAGGCCAAGAACGGACGGACCATTCTTCTCACCGCGCTTCTCGCGACCATCGCCTCGACCGGCATCGCACAGGAAAGCGATGATCAGGCCGCGAACAGTCCGATTCGACAGGCGTTCCTCGAGCGTGACATCTCGCTGGAGAAGGTGGTTCGCGAATCGAACACCAGAAAGATGCGTGATGCAGAAGAGACCATGAACACCTTCTCGGTGGAACAGGCTCCTCCCGGACGAGCGTCCCGGGCACGAATGGCGCTGCAGGGCATGGGTCCCGCGTTCGACGGACTCTTCAAGCCGATGCCGTTGAAGCAGTGGAAGGAACACGACCAGATCACCATCATCGTGATCGAGTCATCGACCGTCTCCAGAACGCAGGAACTCGAGACCGAAAAGGAATCGGAGCTTGCCGCTGAAGTGGCTGCATGGTCCGACTTCTTCAGCAACGGCTCGCTGTTCACGCAGAACACCGGCGTCAATCTTCCCAAGGTCGAGATCGCAGGCGCGATGAACTTCGAGGGCGAGGGTGACTACGGAAGCAAGGAGCAGATCACCTTCAGAACCACGGCCACCGTGCTCGAGGTGCTTCCGAACGGAAATCTCGTGCTCGAATCGCGACACACCACCAAGACCGACAACGAGATGACGGTGAAGACCGTGACCGGAATCTGCAACCCCAGGCACGTGGCACCGGACGACACCATCCTTCACTGGAGACTGTACGACCTGGATTTGAACGTCCAGAACACGGGCTTCGTGAAGGATGCGGCGAACAAGGGCATTCTCACGCAGATCGCGGACTTCATCTTCGCATTCTGAATCTGAGGTTCAAGGCAGGCCGACGAGACGCATTCAATCGAGCTTCAGAGTTCGCTTGAAGAAACCGAGCCCGGAGGCGTCCTTCGCGAGTGCGAGGGTGTCCTCGGTGACGGCGTTCGCGCGGCGCGTGCCTTCACGAAGCACATCGATCACGTCGTCGTCGTTCTGGTACTTCAGCCGTCGCTCACGCATGGGATCGAGAAGCTCGTTGATGCAAGCGCCGAGCTCCTGCTTGATGTGCCCGTCCCCGATGTCGTCACCTGCGGCGTAGCGTCGCTTGATCTCCGCGACCCGCTCGGTGTCGGGGATGAAGATCTCGCAATACTGCATCAGGATGTTCTCGGGATCACCCTCTTCGGTGGGACTCTGTCGACCGGTGAAGATCTTGTTGACCTTCTTCTGGACCTGCTTCGCGGTGTCACTGATGTAGATCGCATTGTTGAGTGACTTCGACATCTTGTTCTGCCCGTCGATTCCCACCAATCGGCCGACCTTGCCGACATCGGCGAGGGGAACGGGAAAGACCCCGCCCTCCGCGACATGATCATGGTCATCCACCTTGTCGCCGACACCGCAGTATTTCTGATTGAAGCGCCTCGCGACCTCACGAGTCAGCTCCAGATGCGGCACCTGATCCTCACCCACGGGAACACCCACCGGGCGGAACGCCAGGATGTCCGCGGTCTGCCCGACCGCGTAGAGAGGGAAGCCAAATGGATAGTTCTCGCCCAGACCCTTCACCTTGATCTCATCCTTGAGGGTGGGGTTGCGCATCACGCGATTGAAGGGAAGAAGCATCGAGAAGAGGAAGGTCAGTTCGGCGATCGCAGGGATCTCGCTCTGAAGAAAGATCGACGCGCCCTCGGGGTCGATGCCCATGCAGAGAAGATCCCGGACGATCTCGAGCGTGTCCTCCCGGATCGCCTCGGGCTGATCGGCTCTGGTCGTGAAGGCGTGCATGTTGGCCAGAATGAAGAAGCAGTCATGGGAACTCTGAAGTTCGACACGACGCTTGACGGATCCCACCCAGTGGCCGAGATGGAGTTTTCCGGTCGGGGTGTCGCCGGTGAGAATTCGCTGCGTTTGATTGGGTGCGCTCGACATGACTCGAATGTAACACGAGAAAGGATCAGCCGCCGAAATGGAAGAGGAGCAGGTTGGAACCGTTGAAGAGAGCATGCACCAGAATCGGTGCCGTCAGACGGCCCGTTCGCTCGTAGACCCAGCCCAGACAGAGGGAGAGAACCAGAAGCGTGGTGGCCGCGGATGCCATCGATGCGCCAGGAATCACCGGAATGTGCATGAACACGAAGAGCATCGAGGTCAGAAAGATGGCGCTAGGTCGAGCGGCTCCAAGCTTTCGAAACCCCTGCTGAAGAAGTCCCCGGTAGGTGAATTCCTCGATCATGGGAGTGATCAGCACGACGAGAATCATGATCACGATCGCCCATGGATCCGAAGGTGCGTCATTCATCGCCTTGAGCGTGTCGTGAGACAGCTGTTCGGGAGTCACGTCCACCAGCAGGGACTGGAGAATCCCCACGGCCTTGCCAAGGGACATCGCGACCGTGATTGCAAAGAGAAACACGCAGATCGCCAGACGCACCGAACGACCGAGCGGCAGAGTGTGCTCCAGCGGCTTGGGGAAGGTCGCCTTCAGAGCATGGCGACGTTCGAAGAGCAACACCAGAATCACCGCAGACTGAAGGCCGTAGCTGACAAGCATCGCATGGGCCTGTTCCTGCAGCTCGGTGTCGCCGGGAAGATAGGTCAGTGACACCCAGGCCGCGACGGGCGTGGTGATGAGAAGAAGAATCCAACCACCCAGCAGAATATCGGGGCGTGACGCCCAGATCGGACCCGCATGCGGATCCAATCGCCAGGAACGTCGTCGCACGACGATGATTCCCAGGATCAGAGCCACGGATGCGATCGACGATGCCAACAGGAGATCCCCTCCGGTCACGACTGGATCGACGGGTGGCGCCGCGTCGACGATCTCTGGCACGGTGGGCTGGGCTGGCGCGATGTCCTGCGCGGAAGCTATAACGGGCAGGCAGAAAACGGCCATGGCCATCAGCAACACCTGAACGGAACGATCACAGTTGAAGACCATTCTCGATGACATCGTGACCCGAAAACGACTCGAAGTCGCCCGAGCCATCGAATCGGTTCCCGTCACGGAACTCGAAGCAGCGCTTCGAGACGCCCCACCGACGAGAGGCTTCGCCGCGGCTCTGCGCGAAAATCCGGGCGAACTTCGTACGAACGTCATCGCGGAGATCAAACGGAAGAGTCCCTCGGCAGGTCTGATTCGTGAGGATTTCGATCCTGTCGACATCGCAAAACGGTACCAAGATGCCGGAGCGAAGGCGATTTCATGCCTTACGGACGGTCCCGGATTTGGAGGCAGCATCGAATATCTGGAGATGGTTCGAGACGCCACCAGCCTTCCAGTCCTTCGCAAGGACTTCATCATCGATCCCTACCAGATCACCGAAGCGAGGGCGCGAGGCGCGGACGCCGTGCTTCTGATCGCTGAATGCCTCGATGATGACATGCTGAGACGATGCCGGGACAGGGCGCTGGACCTGGACCTTTCCGTTCTGATCGAACTCCACGCCGAGGAGAATCTGGAGAGGCTCGTTGGAACGCACGACTTCGCTGGTGAGCATGAGCTTCTGCTTGGAATCAACAATCGAGACCTCGCACGAATGAAGACCGATCTGAACAGGACGGAAGAGCTCCTGTCGAAGCCTGCGGCCAGAGGCATCGACAGGGAAGGCGTGGTCTCGGAATCCGGGATCAGAACACCTGAGGATCTGGAGAGTCTCCGACGAGCTGGTGTTCGGATCGTTCTCGTCGGCGAGCACCTGATGCGTCAGGGTGATCCGGGCGCTGCCTTGAAAAAGCTCCTTTCCTGAGCCACCGGGGCCTTCTTGACGGTCAGGGATGGTTCCCCGACAAAAGCACTTGCCGAACTCGGATCGTTTTCTATACTTCTTTCTCACCCGAATGGGGATTGGTGTAACGGTAGCACTAGGGTTTCTGATTCCCTCAGTCCAAGTTCAAATCTTGGATCCC
>MDTG01327278.1_pt1 | contig 15385 bp, 9 predicted proteins | sample 811421 | NCBI WGS metagenome assembly MDTG01 (sample SAMN05326645, study PRJNA326480) | marine metagenome | isolation source: seawater | place: Pacific Ocean: South East | collected 2011
GTAATATCATGGCCAAAATGCCGAAAACCTTTTTCGATACGACATGTATCCATCGTGTGCATGCCACACAATTTAGCATTTACCTCCTGTCCAGCAGTCCAGAGGGTTTCAAAAACGTGCTCTGCCATGTCAGAGCTGACATAGACTTCCCAACCGAGCTCACCAACATAGGTCACACGATGCACCCGCGCCAGGCCCATTCCAATTTCAATTTCTTGAGAGGTGCCAAAAGGGTTCTTTGTATTACCAAAATCATTCGGCGAAACCATTTCAAACAGTTTTCTTGAATTTGGACCCATAACCGCTAAAACGCCTTCTCCACTAGTAACGTCAGTGATCACAACATTAAAGTCACCTTTGTTTCGTTGTATCCAAGTTTGATCTGCCAATCGAGTTGCAGCGGGTGTCACTATCAAATATGCTGTTTCAGACATTCGGGTCACAGTGACATCAGCTTCAATTCCAGCGTTATTATTTAAAAATTGAGTGTAAACAATTTTTCCAACTGGAACATCATATTGCCCACCCCCAATATAATTTAGAAAAGTACAGGCATCGGGGCCCTCAACCCGAATTTTACCAAAAGAGGACATATCATAGAGCCCAACATTTCCACGAATTGCCTTATGTTCAGTTGCAACATTCTCAAAAAAATTTTGACGCTTCCAACTATATTTATATTCCGAAGCTTGCCCTGGTTTTGCAAACCAGTTCGCACGCTCCCATCCAGCTAGTTCTCCAAAAACTGCACCATTTTCTTTCAAATAATTGTGGAATGGTCCCCGTCGAATACCTCGAGCAGATTTTTTCTGCAAATATGGAAAATGGTCTGCGTATAACAGGCCGAGTGTTTCTTTGGAGCGCTCAAAAAGGTAATACTTATTTCCTTGAAAAGGCTGCATTCGATTGATATCTACATCGCCTAAATCAAAAGGCTTTTGTCCGTCTTCCATCCATTGCGCCAAAGCCTGACCTGCTCCCCCAGCGGATTGTATGCCTATAGAATTGAATCCAGCTGCCACCCAAACATTATCCATCTCTGAAGCAAGACCTAAATGATAAGCATCATCGGGAGTAAAACTTTCTGGGCCATTGAAAAATGTATGAATGCCTGCTTCAGCTAGCATGGGCATTCGGGCGATTGCAGATTCTAAAATTGGTTCAAAATGATCAAAATCTTCTGGAAGTTGGTCAAATTCAAAATCTTTTGGAATTCCATCCATGGCCCATGGCTTGGATAACGGTTCAAATGCACCAAGCAACATTTTTCCAGCATCTTCCTTATAATAGGCGCATTCATCAGGCACCCGAAGCACAGGCATTTGGGTCAGCCCATCAATTGCTTCAGTAACAATATAAAAATGTTCACAAGCATGGAGAGGCACATTGACCCCCAACATTCGGCCGATTTCATGGCCCCACATACCAGCACAATTGATCACATTTTCACATTCAATTGTACCACTTTCGCCTTGCTCATTATTCCACTGGACTTCAGTTATCTGGCGTTTTTGACGATTTACGCCAGTAGCTTTAGTGCGCTCTATCACTTGCGCGCCCATCTGCCGGGCACCTTTAGCCAAAGCCAAGGCGATATTTGCTGGATCACCCTGCCCATCCAAGGGTAAAAATACTCCACCTGTAACATCCGCAATATTTAGATGTGCGTATTTACTTTTAACTTCAGACGGGCTGATTTCTTCAACCTCAACTCCAAAAGCCCGAGCCATTGCCGCTTGACGAAAGAGCTCCTCTTTGCGCTCTTCAGTAAGCGCTACAGTGATAGAGCCACAACGCTTAAAACCAGTTGCAACACCCGTTTCAGTTTCAAGGTTTCCATAGAGCTCTTGGCTATATTTTGCCAGCTTTGTCATGTTGGCGGTCGCTCTCAGCTGTGCAATCAAGCCCGCAGCATGCCAAGTTGTACCAGATGTCAGCTGCTTTCTTTCCAACAAAACAATATCTTTCCACCCAAGATGCGCTAAATGATAGGCAACGGAACAACCAATCACACCGCCTCCGATAATAACTGCCCGCGCTTTTTTAGGAACCTGTTTCACGTAGCCATCCGATCTAAAATTATTGACGTGTCAAACCCTGATCGTAAAATCAACATACATTTAATAGCTAAATTTTTTATCATTCTTTTAAACTCTAAAGTGCTCTGCGATCATAGCAATATGATCAGGACCAACTTCACAGCATCCCCCCACAATTGATGCACCCATCCCAGCCCAGGTTTTAACAAACTCTAAATATCTTTCTGGACCAAGGTCAGTACGAGCTTCTAAGAGGTCTACTGTTGCATCAATACTGTTAAAATCAGAATGGATACCAGTGAAGCCGTTAGCATAAGCACCTATGGTAAAACCATTTCCAATCAAAATTGGAAGTCCGTCAGACACCGCTTCAGGCAAAGAGCAATTTATCAGAACGGCGGCAGGGTTAAATTCTTTTAACATGGGTATAGCATCCACCAAAGGTTCACCTGACCGAAGCTTTGTTCCTCTACTATCATCCACTGACAATGCCACCCAGATTGGCAATCCAGTCACACTGGCGCCCATTAACCCACCACGCGCCTGATCAATTGAGGACATAGTTTCAAGAATATGAAAATCCACATATGTGGAATGAATACGCGCTAGTTCAGCATAAATCTCGGCCGCCTGTTCCGAGGGTGGAGCCTTATCAGGCTGATAGGAAAAGCCTAGAGGCCCTAATGAGCCAGCTACCTTCCCCAATCCGTGAGAATCCCTTGCCTCCACAGCCATTTTACACGCGGAATGTGTCATCGGTAAAAAATGCTCAATTAAGCCTTTAGTTTCCAATCGATCACGCAAAACTGCGTATGTATTGGTGGTCGCCACATCCGCTCCCGCCTTAAAATATTCATCATGAACTTGGCGAACCAAATCAGGCATATCAAGCAAAGCCTGCATTGACCAAAGGTCTGTCGCGGAACCTGCTCGACTAACTAATTCTTGCCCCATACCACCATCTAAAATAATCATAAGAACATCCAGCCTTTCAGAAACTTACTTACAGTACAAAACAAAACCATTAGGTTCAAAATAAAATTTTTAATTTTTTTAATTGCAATTATTAAGCACGTAAACGGCTATTATCTGCATCCCAAAGAGGTTGATCTTCTTGTACATTAGCAGCGTATCTTTGACCAAAAATTTCAACTTCAACTTCAGTTCCAGCAACTGCCAAATCAGTTCTCAGCACGCCTAATGCAATAGATTTATTTACCCGATAGCCGAATGCACCAGAAGTGGTTTCACCAACAACAACACCATTGTGCCAGATAGTTGACATATATGGGGCATCGAACAACCCTGTTTCCAATATTAAAGTGACAAACACTTTTTTGGAACCTTGCTGCTTTTCATTTAGTAGTGCAGCTTTACCTGGAAATGTCTCAGCTTTATCCAATTTAACAAAACGACCCAGACCACCTTCTAGTAAACTATAGTCGGTAGAGAGATCACCTTTCCAAGCGCGGTAGCCTTTTTCTATGCGCAAGCTATTTAACGCATACATTCCAAAGGGTTTGGCTCCAGCAGAAATTACTGCATTGTAGAGTGATGGAATCTTCGCGTTATCTGCATGAATTTCCCAACCCAACTCTCCTGCAAATGAAACACGAATTAATTCACAAGTTTGACCTGCTAAAGTTGCGGATTGGTGACTTAGCCAACTCAGAGATAAGTCTGCATTGGTGCCCATAGCAGTTAATACATCACGAGATTTAGGTCCCGTAACAATTAAAGTGGAAAACTCTTTGGTATTATCTTCTAGGTTTAAAAACTCAGGTAATGCATTATTAAGAACATCAAAATCATGCCATTGCGCAGATGCGGCAGTAATCAAAGTAAAACGATCTTGCTCATGACGAATGACAGACATCTCCGTTAGTATCCGCCCACGATCATCTGCAAAGTATGCTAAGTTCATCCGACCAATTTTGGGTAAGCCTCCAGTTACAAGTCCAAGTAAATATTTTGCAGCACCGCTGCCTGAAAGGGTGAACCGGCTAAATCCCGGTAAATCAAGAACCCCGCACTTATCTCTAACGTTCTCAGCTTCTTCTTTTATCCGCTGAGCCCACGGGCCCTCTCGTTCCCATGTATGTGAAGCTTCCTGGGACACATCATCACCACTTTTCGCAAACCAGTTTGCTCGCTCCCAGCCGTTGTAAGCACCCATAACTCCGCCTAAGCTTAATACTTTATCATGCACGGGAGATAATTTTTTATCCCGCCCAGCGGGCCATTCATGATAAGGAAAATGCATAGCATATTCATGACCATAAACTTCCATAGCTTTCTGGTTACAATAATCTTGGTCAGTATAATCAGTATACCTCCTTGGATCTACTGCCCACATATCCCACTCTGTTTCACCTTCTACAATCCACTCAGACAATACCTTTCCTGCACCACCACCCTGGGTAATTCCAAAAGTAAAAACACAGCCTTCATATGCATTTTTTACGCCAGGCATTGGACCAATTAAGGGCAGGCCGTCAGGCGCATATGGAATTGGGCCATTAATTACACGCCCAACTCCTTGTGAACCCAGAATTGGCACACGATTCATAGCATCTTCGATATACCACTCCAACCGTTCAAGATCGTCTGGATAAAGTTGAAAACTGAAGTCCTCTGGCATCGGATCGTCCGGGGTAATCCAATGTGCTTTGCAATTACGCTCATAAGGGCCTAAGTTTAAACCGTTTTTGTCCTGACGCAGATAATAAGACGAATCAACATCTCTAAGGAGTGGTACCTTTCTACCGTTTGCCTCAGTCCACTCTTTCAGTTCTGGAATTTCTTCCGTCAAAAAGAACTGATGGCTCATCACCGCCATTGGAACTGTACGACCACCAAAAGGTTTAAACCATTCACCCACACGTTGCGCATAATAACCCGCGCAATTAACTACTTTTTCACAGCGAATATCACCGTTGTCTGTATGAACAATCCATTCGTTTTCAACTTGGGACACGCCCGTCGCAGGACTAAATCTTTGAATTATTGCGCCCATATCGCGTGCACCCTTAGCCAATGCTTGGGTCAGCTGGGCGGGATCAATATCACCATCATCTGGGTCCCATAACCCTCCAGTCAAATCATGCGTTTCTAAAAACGGGTATGCATTCTTCATATCAGAAACAGACATCATTTCGACACCTAAGCCTTGATATCTGCCCATTGTACGGGCTCGCTCAAACTCCTGCATACGTTTTTTATCGTGCGCCAGACGTATAGATCCAGTAACGTGATAGTTCATCGGGTAATCAACTTCATCTGCCAATCCAGCATAAAGCCCCAAAGAATAACGCTGCATATTCATAACAGCCCAGCTAGTGCTAAATGATGGACAGTTCCCTGCAGCATGCCAAGTGGAACCAGCTGTTAGCTCATTTTTTTCAAGTAGAACACAGTCAGTCCATCCTTTCTTAGCCAAATGATACAATGTGGATACGCCGACAACACCACCACCTATGATTACCACGCGTGCTGTAGTTGGAAAATCACTCACTTTGGCTCCTCCTCTTTTCAACAAAGCGGCTATTATAACATTTAGGTAAAAATATCATGCCTTGGTACTGCCAAGCAGCACACCATCAACAAAAAAACAAGTTTGTTTTGCATAATTATTTCAAAAAATGCTTAAACAAAGATTGGTGTAGTTCGGGCAACTCCACATCCGTGAAAGCACTCTGCTCATCACTATCAATATCAAAAACCCCAACAAAGAGCCCAACCGCCTTCACAAGGGAAAAAACACTCGACTTTTCAAATTGAAGTACGATTAAACAAATGCAACCTTGATACCATCAAAACACAATGCCTATCACAACAGATGCGGCTTTACTAAAGACATTACTCCACGAAGGCATATTTTTAATGCGCGATTTTCATCTTCCAGGACGCTCAACAGTGTTAGCATCAAACGGTATGTGCGCTACATCTCACCCTCTGGCGGCCACAGCTGCAATAGATGTCCTAAAAAAAGGTGGAAATGCTGTAGATGCAGCCGTCACCGGAGCACTACTTTTAGGAATCTGCGAGCCACATATGACTGGGCTAGGTGGGGATATGTTCGCACTAATTCAAAAAAATCCATCTTCAGATGTTTTAGCTTTAAATGGATCTGGACGTGCACCAAAAAATTTAAGTGCTGCAAATTTAAGAAAGCAGGGCTTCAGCACTGTTCCACTAAACAGCGTTGCCTCAATTACAATACCAGGGGCTGTTGATGGCTTTTGTCAGATAATGAAGGATTTTGGCAGGTTAGGCTTAAAAGAGGTGTTAGCACCAGCAATCCACTATGCGCGCGAGGGTATACCAGTAGCACCTAGGGTCGCTTTTGACTGGGCTGAGGGAGCTACCCGTCTCCAAGGCACCGCCGTGGATAAATTCTTATTAAACGGAGCAGCCCCCAAGATGGGTCAAATATTTTGTTCTTCCACTCAGGCACAAGCATTAGAGCTAATAGCAACCAAAGGACGGGATGGATTTTATGATGGGCCAGTTGCTGCTGACATGGTAGAAAGTCTACAAAAACTTGGTGGTTCCCACACATTAGAAGATTTCTTAGCCACAAAAGCGACCTACAGCACACCTCTTCAAAGTAATTATCGAGGAGTTGAAATGTTAGAACACCCAGCAAATGGGCAAGGGGCTACGGCTCTTCTCATGTTGAACGTCATGAAACATTTTCAATTTTCAAAGTTAGATCCCTTTGGCGCCAAACGTGCACATATTGAAACAGAAATCTCAAAATTTGCATATGCTGCACGCGACAAAATTATTGCAGATTCAGATTATACAAATCGCATTTCACACATGCTAGCATCAGAAACTGCTTCAAACATAGCTGACAAAATTAATCCCAAAAAAGCCATTAAAAGCTTATCGACTATTTCTGAGGCTATTCACAAAGATACAGTATACATCACAGTGGTGGACAAAGATCGAATGGCAGTTTCACTAATCTACTCGATCTTTCATTCATTTGGTTCTGGGATTGCATCAAATAGATATGGAATCCTTTTTCAAAACCGAGGTGCGGGTTTCACACTTGAGCAAGATCACCCAAACGAGCTTGCCGGAGGAAAGCGTCCAATGCACACAATTATACCAGGTATGTTGGCGGAGCGAGGACGAATAACTATGCCATTTGGAGTTATGGGAGGCGGCTACCAACCCAAAGGGCATGCTAGGCTTTTGTCAAATATATTGGATTTTGATCTCAATATTCAGGAAGCAATAGATGGGCCAAGGTCTTTCTATGAAAATGGGGTACTAAAGTTAGAACGAGGATATGTTTCAAACGTACGTCAACAGCTAGTAGAAATGGGTCATAAAGTTCAAATTCCAAATGGACCAATTGGCGGAGCTCAAGCAATCATGATTGGAGAAAATGGAGTTTTGACGGGTGCTTCAGATCCGCGTAAAGACGGATGTGCGTTGGGTTATTAACGCTAATTAAGTTGAAAGTGCAGAGAATAAGTTCCATCTTCAAATGGACCAAATAAATCAGGAATGTCTGGGTGGTCGACAGGCTCACCAGAAATATCTGCTATTAAATTTTGTTCAGATACATATGCTATATAATAACTTTGGTCATTTTCTGCCAACAGGTGATAGAAGGGCTGGTCCTTAATGGGCCGAGCCTCTTCAGGAATTGCTGCATACCATTCTTCAGTATTTGCAAACTCTGGATCCACATCAAAAATAACACCACGAAAAGGATGTTTTTTATGACACACAATTTGACCCAAATGATATTTCGCTTGTATCTGCATAAACCACCTTTTCTTAATAGCTTTTTAATAAACGATCTATAATGAAGAAGTCTATCCTTGCAGAACAAATTTACCTGAACAATCCAGAAAAATTCAAAACTAGAAAATTAAATGATGCATTTTCTCAGCATTGCATAAGTATCCCAAGACGTTATACGTAAAGAAAATTCAAAAAAGCGAGTGGCTAAATGAGCAGTACCTTTCGCGCCCTAATCATATTAATACTACTTACGAGTTGTTCCTTATCAGGTAACTACACGAAGGCACCAAAATCTTTAAACAATGCATGTTCGATCCTGGATCAGCGACGCAGCTTTCTACCAGCTTTTAAAGCCGCTAAACGAAAATATGGCATACCCATCTCTGTACAAATGGCGGTAATTTGGCAAGAAAGTAAGTTTAAATCAAAAGCAAAAACACCAAAAACATATTTTCTATGGGTTGTTCCAACTGGCCGTCAAAGTTCAGCATATGGTTACGCACAGGTTCTTGATGCGACTTGGCAAGAATACAAGTCAACCGCAGGTCGTTGGGGGGCACGCAGGAGTAATATTCGAGATGCGGCTGATTTTATGGGTTGGTATATGGCCCAAAATAACAAAAAGCTTGGCATATCTATGTGGGATGCGGGAAACCAATACTTAGCCTATCATGAGGGTCGCAATGGATATCGTCGAGGATCTCATAAGTCAAAACGCTGGCTTTTAAATATAGCAAGAAACCTGGATAAACGAGCAGCAATGTACAAAGATCAACTGATAAGATGTGGTAAAGGTTAAACTACTAAACCAACTAACGAGACCTTTTTATGATTTCAGCCTGAATATTGAATAAAACATCTGGGACTTGCTGATCCTCAATCCAATTTTCAACTATTACAGTAGAGTTGTTTCCCGAATTATTATCTACAATCCATTGTCGTAATCTCACTGGGTCTTTTGTAAATATGAGCTTAATAAAACCATAATCAGAATGAGTTGGGTCTTGAAGAGTCAGGACTGTAGTTGGGCCGTCAGCAAAGTGCTCTCTAACCATGTCTTGCTTTTTGAAGTCGACACTATTTTGAAGAATAATATTCAAAGGTGTCTGATTTAATGGGAACCGGAAAGGTTCGCTGTCTGATTTAGGATCGAAAATAGCGACCTGCCCACCACCAACTACGACTAGCCCCAAGTTAGGTGGATCATACTCTAATCGTATTCGACCTGGCCGTTTTAAAAACATCCTGCCAGCTGAAACACTTCCATTGCCATTTACTTGGGTGAAGTCAGAAACCGCAGTAGTGACTCCATTCAAATATGCTGACAGCTCCTCCAAACTTAGTTTTTCTGCAGAAACTGGCGCAGCGATTAAAAATAGAAAGATGGTGAAGTTTTTCATATGTAGGTTTATTTCAATCGTTTAACATTGGAAAAGTACAGATTTGCAAACTTGTTATTTAATTTACTATTATAAAGTTACAATTTAACTCCGTTCTGGTACTAGAATTTCCCGCTTTCCAACATGGTTTGCAGAGCTTACTAACCCACTATCTTCCATTTGCTCAACCAAACGAGCTGCCTTATTATAACCAATAGCCAGTTTACGCTGAATATAGCTTGTGGAGCATTTGCGATCCTTCATCACAATTTGAACTGCTGTATCATATAAAGCATCCTCACCATCACCATTTCCAAGACCCAAAACTGCATCAATATCGCTCTCCTTGCCATCTGGAGGTCCCTCAACCACACCTGATACATATTCTGGAGGACCAAAGGCTTTCAGATGGTTAACCACATCTTCAACTTCTTCGTCTGAACAAAATGGACCATGCACCCGAGTAATTTTTCCACCCCCCGCCATGTATAGCATATCACCCATCCCCAAGAGCTGTTCCGCACCCATCTCACCCAATATAGTACGGCTATCAACTTTTGATGTTACCTGGAAAGAAATGCGCGTTGGAAAATTAGCTTTTATAGTACCTGTAATAACATCAACAGATGGGCGTTGCGTCGCCATAATAATGTGTATCCCAGAAGCCCTAGCCATTTGCGCCAGACGCTGGATGCAGGCTTCAATTTCTTTGCCAGCAACCATCATCAGATCTGCCATTTCATCAACTACTACAACAATGTAGGGTAAAGTCTCTGGAGCAAACTCTTCGGTTTCAAACAACGGTTCCCCTGTGCCATCGTCAAAACCAGTTTGTACTGTTCTGCTGAACATTTCACTTTTTGCTTGGGCGTCCTTAACCCGACTATTGTATCCATCAATATTGCGGACACCCATTTTTGACATTTTACGATAGCGCTCTTCCATTTCACCGACTGTCCACTTTAGAGCTACAACAGCTTTTTTTGGGTCAGTGACCACTGGGCTTAACAGATGGGGAATTCCATCGTAGACACTTAATTCTAACATCTTTGGATCTATCATGATCATGCGACATTCTTCAGGAGATAACCGGTAAAGCAGAGATAAAATCATAGTATTAATTGCCACAGACTTACCAGAGCCTGTAGTCCCTGCGATTAACAAATGAGGCATCTTTGCAAGATTCACCACAATCGGTTCGCCGCCTATATCCTTGCCCAATGCTAAAGGTAATTTCATATTTGCATCACCAAAATCCCTTGCAGACAGGATTTCACGCAACGCACACATTTCTCGATTGTCGTTTGGTAACTCTATGCCAATCACAGACCGTCCAGGCACCGTACTAACCCGAGCTGATAGCGCAGACATAGAACGCGCAATGTCATCTGATAGACCAATAACTCTGCTTGCTTTCAATCCTGGCGCAGGTTCCAATTCATACATTGTAACGACTGGCCCAGGACGAACACTAACAATTTCTCCTTTTACACCGTAATCATCTAACACACTTTCAAGCATGCGAGCGTTGCTCTCCAATGCATCATCACTCAACACATGACGCTTTATTGAAATGGGGTTCATCAGCAGACTAAGTGGTGGCATTTCATAATTTTGGGAAGAACTTTGGTTTTCAAATTGCAATTTAGGTTGTGCCTCTTTTGCAGCCTGCGAGGATTGCTGAATAGGTTTTTTGATCGAATGCTGTACAACTGGCCTAATTTTGCGATCATCTGGCTTTTGTGACACATCCCCAAAGGGTAGTAATTCAGCATTAATAGGATCATCTTCAAGTTCAGAATCTGTTAAATTTTCGCCCAATTGGTTCTCAGAGCTGGTATTAAGCACAATCGGCAAAGGTTTTGTGGGTCGTCCTATTTTAGGTGAGACCAAACTACCCGTGGAGTTGCTTTCTGCCGTCAATTGGGGCGTTCTCGAACGAATAACATCAGAAATTTTATCTCGAATACGATCATTGTTAAAACTTTCCAAATCTTCTGAAAAATTGGAAAGAGAAGGATTGTTTTGGTCTGTCTGATGTGAACGTTTAAACAATTTAGGCAACCAAGAAAACATTGAATTTGTTTTTAACTCTGGCTCAGAAGTACGCTGCTGTTGCGAAAAAGAATTAATTCGAACGATAGGTTTAGAGCTACTATTCTCTGTGTTCAATCGTATTGGCTCAGAAGGCTCTAAATTTACAAAAGGTTCTGCTAGATTACGACGCAGTTTAATAGCCTGCGCTCCTTTAGATATACTGAACGCAAATAGATTGCCCAATAAGAAAACAGATTTACTAACTCCCAAACCCAGGGTTCTTACACTCAAGCGTAGTTCAGAAAATACAAGTCCAGTCACATAATACCCCAGTAGTAAAACTAATAATCCGAGTATTACGGCTACAATATTTGCCCCTAAAGCTGCTGAGCCAGGTAACAATTGCAACAATATGAACAAGACAGTATCACCAAAAAGGCCACCCATTGAAAAATTATGAACCCAATACACGCTGGGTGTTAATGTGGCTGCGTACAGAGAACATAATGCCCAAAAAATTGGAGCATATATCAAACGAATTAGCATTCGTTCTGAACCAACATGAGCGATTAAACGTATACTCCACACTATAAAAAGAAATGGGATACTCCAACTACCCAGGCCCATTATTTTTATCAATGGCGCTGAAATCGTAGCGCCGGTTTGGCCGGCCAAGTTCCCAATTTCACGATCACCTGAACTCATCCACGCAGAATCTTCTGGAGAATAACTTAAAACCACAAGCGTTAAAAAAACACCCATAAGAAAAAGAATCAGACCAAGGGCTTCTACACCCCGCTTTTGTAAAAAAGCCTGTGTTGTCGCGTCCAAGAGAGGGTCGCGTCCACGGGTTGGATATGCCATTTATACCTCAACATCACTTATATAAACAGTCGCGAATGATAGTTAACCCACGCTGCATTTCTTTTTTTGGAGCCACTAAAGCGACTCGTATATAGCCAGACCCAGGGTTCTGCTCGTTTGCGTTTTGCCCCAGGTATGATCCCGGTAGCACCCGCACCCCTCTTTTGGTCCAAAGTTTTACTGTTGCCATTTGATCATCTTCAACAGCTAACCACAAGAAAAACCCTGCCTCTGGTGAATTATATGCCTCAATACCAGCAAAAATACGGTCTGCTGCCTCAAACTTATCACAATATAGTTGCCTGTTAGCAACAACATGATCATCATTTGCCCATATTTTGGCAGAAACATCCTGAATTGGGCCTGGTAATGGACAACCCGCATATGCACGAAGCTGCTTAATTTGCGATATATTGAATTCTCCAGAAGCGACAAACCCCGAGCGCAAACCAGGTAAATTCGAACGCTTTGAAAGAGAATGAAATGCAACGACACGCTCAGGATCTGCCCCAATTTTTGCTGCAACCTCTAAAATGCCTGGAGGGGGTGCATAACGATAGATCTCACTGTAGCACTCATCAGCAAATATTTTAAAATCATAAGTTTCAGCCAATTTAATAAGACGCGTCCAGTATTCAAAGTCAGCGACTACTCCCTGAGGGTTCGATGGTGAACACAGAAAGAAAGCTGATGTCTCATTTAATTCTGTCGGTGTAAGTGTATCTAGATCAGGCAAAAACCCTGTTTCAGCACTTGCTGGCAGGTAAGCTGACTGAGCACCAATCGCCATAGCTGCCACCGTATAAACTTGGTAAAATGGATTGGGAATTAATATCTTGGATCCTGTTGGACAGAGGGCCACAACAGCATTAAACAATCCTTCACGCGTGCCATTTAATGCCATAATCTGACTATTTGCGCTAATGGAAACACTATATCTTCTCTCAAGATAGCCACTTATGCTGTTTAATAACTGCTCTGTACCATTATTATTAGGATAACTATTAAAACCTGATACAGAATCAAGAAGCACCGACCCAACCCACTCTGGAAACTTGTGCTTTGGTTCACCAATAGTCATGTTAATCACATCCCCACCGGGAGCATGGCCATTTAATAGAGCTCGCAAACGAGACCAGGTAGCAGTGGGGAGCATATCAAATCGGTTAGTCATTATGAAAAGGAACCTCCTAATTAATAGCGTTAGGTCAACTTATTCACCACTTCAAATCAAAACCCAGCTCAAGCCAAAGCATTTTCAACAGCCGCGCCCAAACGTAAAAGGCGGTGCTCCCCCATTGGAGGACATAAGATCATAAACCCACATGATGGAACCCCAGTGGGTAGAGTTAATGCACATGATCCCATAAGGTTCCCAATACGAGTATTGCGCAATGCTAGTAAATTTTCAGTAACATAATAATCATGGTCTTGTGCTAGCCGATCAATATTAGGAGGTAGGATTGGACTGCTAGGCATTAGAATAGCGTCATACCCTGCAGTGGCTTCACTATACTCAGCCCTTAATCGATCAAGCGCTTGCCAAGCCGCAACATAATCAGGTGCCAACACGTTAGAACCACTGCGAAAGCGAAGAAGTATTTCTTCAAACATGGCTTCGGGGTTACTTTCGATTTCATGTTTCCAGGTTCCATAAGCCTCAGTTGGAAACAATATGCCAGTAAGTCCTAGGGCCTCTGTTACAGTTGGAATATTAATATACTCAACAACTGCTCCCATTGCTTGCAATCGTTTAATGGAATTATCAAAGGCTTTTTTTGGGAGTTCTCGAATGTCATCAAATACAGCTGTTTTACAGACTGCAAAACGACAACCCTCCAAATTAGCGTTAGTTAAATTTACAGGCGTATCACCCTCGAGCGCCGCCAAAGCAAATGAGGCATCTTCTACTGACCTACAAAGAGGGCCTATCGTGTCAAATCGAGCACATAAAGGCACCACTCCACTCAAAGACAGACGATCACTGGTAGTCTTAAGCCCAACCAAATCATTCCAAGCCGCAGGAACACGCACAGAACCGCCAGTATCTGAGCCAATAGCCATGGCTGCCAATCCGAATGCAACAGACGCTGCAGCACCAGAAGAGGAGCCTCCAGCTACGGCAGAATGATCATTTATACATGGTGAAGTTTCTGTTTGAGGGTTAAAACCAAGACCAGAAAACGCAAGTTCAGACATGTGAGTTTTACCAAGACATACCAGACCAAGAGAGGTAGCATTTTTTAAAACTTCACAATCAGCATTGGGAGTTCGACCTTTCAATAACAGGCTTCCAGCTTCGGTAAATATTCCCTCGCTATCAAATAAATCTTTCCATGATACGGGAACGCCGTCTAATATAGACCTACGCTGGCCAGAAACTGCGCGGTCAGCGGCACCTGCCGCTTCAGACAATGCCCGTTCATCAGTGACCACCGTATAAATTCTATCTTTAAAAGGATGTGCATGGATAGCATCCAAATATTTTTGGGTTAAGGCAACAGGATCAATGTTGCCCATCCCAATCTCGCGGCCAAGTGCCGCCGCACTCATTGCCAACCATCTTTTCATCAATAGGCTCCTTTTATTAAATATATGCTAGCGATGTCGTACCCCCTCGACAACATCTCTTAGCTATATCATGTCAGTAATGTGGATTATGAAGTTATCATCTCCGGTGGTGGCCTTAATGGTATTACCTTAGCTTTAGCATTAAATCATGCTGGAATTAGTGTGGCTATAGTTGACAAACTGCCACATGAAACCAATTCATTGGGTAATTTCACTGGTAGGTCTTACGCCCTTTCGTCTGCCAGCAAAAAAATGCTCTCCGTTCTTAATTTATGGCAAAGCTTAACTAATACTGCTCAACCTATGCTGGAAATAAAGGTGACAGATGGATCTGTGGGAATTGGACCGTCACCTTTTATGATGCATTTTGGTCAAAACGATTTTAGTGATGGTCCAATGGGTTTTGTTGTTGAAGATCGACACCTAAGACAATCTTTAATTAAATCTTTGATCCAATCTGACATAAAATATTTCTCAGAAACTACTATTCTAAAGCAAACGCTAAATGATTCAGCTGCAACGGTTGATCTTGATAATGGAAAAACCCTAACTGCTTCTGTCTTAGTTGGTGCAGATGGGCGAAATTCTAAAACAGCGTGGGCCGCTAAAATCAATCGTACTGGTTGGAATTATAAACAATCATCTTTAGTTTGTGCTATTGAACATGAAAAGCCACACAATGGTGTTGCTTATCAACACTTTTTGCCTACTGGGCCCTTGGCGATATTA
>MDTG01322978.1_pt1 | contig 15383 bp, 13 predicted proteins | sample 811421 | NCBI WGS metagenome assembly MDTG01 (sample SAMN05326645, study PRJNA326480) | marine metagenome | isolation source: seawater | place: Pacific Ocean: South East | collected 2011
CCAACCAGGGAGGCATCGCGGGTGGTTCGTCCAACGACTGTTCCTGCAATAGGACCAATCCCTCCGCGACCTACGATCCCGCGACCGGAGTGGTCTACCGGATTCCGGTGGTCGTGCACGTGATCCAGAACACGAGTGGTACCCAGGGATTCCTGTCCGAGGCCTGCGTCCAGGACCAGATCGACACGCTGAACGAGGACTTCAACGCGCTGCCCGGGTCCAACGGGGCGCCCGGGAACGACGCCCTGATCGAATTCTTCCTCGCCACCGAGGATCCGAACGGCAATCCCACCAACGGCATCACCTACTCGCAGAACACGACGTGGTTCAACGATGGAGGCAACTACTACAACTCCCTCGCATGGAACACCCGCGAATACCTGAACATCTACACCAACAGCGCCAGCGGCGCCCTGGGATACGTCCCCGCCCTTGGGTGCTCCAACATCGACGGACAGGCACAGGATCGAGTGGTGATCCTCTACTCGGCCTTCGGCAACTGCGCGACATCCAGCCCCTACGTGCTGGGACGGACCGCGACCCATGAGGTCGGTCACTACCTCGGGCTCGAACACACGTTCAACGGCGGATGCTCCAGCGCGAGCAACTGCTACCAGAACGGCGATCTGATCTGCGACACCAATCCCGAGCAGGAGCCCAACTTCAGCGGCTGCACCCAGACCACCTGTGGAACGCCCGATCCGGCCCGGAACTACATGGACTACTCGCAGGACTCGTGCATGAACAACTTCACGCCCGAGCAGAACATCAGGATGCGATGCATCCTCGATCATTATCGAGTGGAACTTCCCTGCGACGATTGCGGAACCGCGCCGGCCAACGATGAATGCTCCGGCGCTCTGGCCCTGGTCTCCGGTCCCAACGATGCCACCACCGTCGGGGCGACGACTTCCGGCGTGAACGCCCCGATCTCCTGCAGCTCGGTGAGCGGCCCCCAGGTGGAGAACGACGTCTGGTTCAGCTACACGGCTCCGGGGAACGGTTTCCTCACTCTCGGCACCTGCGGTGCCGGATTCGATTCCCGCCTGGTCGTCTGGAACGGTTCGGCCTGTCCCAGCACCGGATCCCCGATCGTCGCCTGCAGCGACAACGATTGTGGTGATGATGCGGTGTTGAACACCCTGGTGCTGGGTGGGCAGCAGATGCTGATCCAGGTCGGTAGTTCCAGCGGGGAGGCCGGGACCTTCACCCTGGACCTCCAGTTCGAGGAGATCACGAATCCCCCGGCCAACGACGACTGCATCGATGCCGCCCTCGTGACCGTCGGGCAGACGACGTTCACCAACGTGGACGCGACCGGATCCGGTTTCGACGACGCCCTCGCCTGCTCCAGCAGCACCGGCGGACAGGTCTTCGCCGACGTGTGGTTCCGATGGGTCGCACCCTGCACCGGGTTCGCCGACATCGGCACCTGCGGATCGTCCTTCAACTCTCGCTTCAGCGTCTACAACGCGAGCTGCCCGAACAACGGTCTCGGGGTGATTCTCTGTGCCGACGATGGTTGCGGAGACGACGCCACCGCCCAGACCCTCGTTCTGGAGGGGCAGGTGGTGCTCATCCGGGTCGGCTCTCCGGTCGACGGCGACGAAGGCAACGGTGTCCTCACCATCACCTGTGATCCGATCGGCGGAAATGACTGTCCCGAAGACATCAACGATGACGGGGTGGTGGACGGTGCCGACCTCGGGCTGCTGCTCGGCGCCTGGGGCACCGGCGGATCGAACGCCGACGTGAACGAGGACGGCAACGTGAACGGCGCGGACCTCGGACTCCTTCTCGGAGCCTGGGGTGCCTGCTGACCCTCGCTGATTGCTTCAAGATCCAGTGCGGGTCGCGACCTCTCCGGTCGCGGCCCGTTTCATTTTCGGGGACTTCGGTATCGTCCGGACATGAAACAGATCGCCATCACCGGGCCGCTTCTGGCGGCGATTCTCCTGCTGGCTTCCCTCACCGCCGGAGGGGCATCTTCCAACGATGTCGCGGTGGTGAATCTCGAACCGGTGTTCGGCCAGAGAATCCGCCTCTTCAACGGCGAATCGCTCGCAGGCTGGCGATCACACTTCCGTGACGGGTCGACCGATTCGGCACGTGCCTGGATCGTCGAGGACGGGAACCTCGTCTGCAAGGGCCAGCCGATCGGCTACCTCCAGACGGAGATGGAGTTCGAGAACTACGAACTCGTGGTGGAGTGGCGGTTCGATCCGACGAAGGGGGCGGGGAACAGTGGAGTCCTGCTCCGGACCATCGGCGAGGACACCGTGTGGCCGAACTGCATCGAGGCCCAGCTCCACTCCCGAAACGCCGGGGACATCTGGAACATCGGCGACTTCCCGATGCAGGCCGATGCATCGCGAACCAAGGGTCGGCGCACCATCAAGGCTCATGAGACGAACGAGAAACCGCTTGGGGAATGGAACCGATATCGAATCAGGCTCGACCGTGGCAATCTGACTCTGGAGGTCAACGGCCTGGTCCAGAACGAGGCGAAGGACTGCCGCGAACTCCCCGGACGCATCGGATTGCAGAGCGAGGGCGCCCACATCGAGTTCCGCACCGTGGAGCTTCGGCCGATCATCGGCTGGACGGCGAACCCTCGTTGAGGCGGTCCCCCGGTCGATTCCCCGATGAGCTGAAGCGGCCGGAGTCTTGGACCGTCTGATCGTCCGGACGCATGAGGCTGGTCGTGGTCCGCAGTACCATGATCCCATGGACCACTACCAGCGAGAATTCATCGATTTCATGATCGAGGCCGGTGTTCTGACCTTCGGAGACTTCACGACCAAGAGTGGTCGCAGGACTCCCTACTTCGTGAACACGGGTCTGTATCGATCCGGCACCCAGCTGGCGACTCTCGGTCGTGCATACGCCGATGCGATCGAGACCTCGTTCCCGGGGGGTTTCGACGTCCTCTTCGGCCCGGCGTACAAGGGCATACCGCTGGTCAGTGCGGTGTCGATGGCTTTTGCAGAGCGAGGTCGTGAGGTCGAATTCTGCTTCAATCGAAAGGAAGCCAAGGATCATGGAGAGGGCGGCGTGCTGGTGGGCAGGAAACTCCGCGACGGGGATCGCGTGCTCATCGTGGAGGACGTCACCACCGCGGGAACCTCGATCCGGGAGACGGTCCCGGTTCTCCGGGCGGCGGCCGACATCGCCCTCGCCGGGCTGGTGGTCTCCGTCGACCGCAGGGAACGAGCCGGTTCGGAAGGGATGAGGTCCGCGCTCGATCAGCTGGCCGATGAGTTCTCGATGCCGGTGGCTTCGATCGTCGATCTGGACGACATTCTCGACCACCTCGGCACCTCGCTTCCCCGTGAGGATCGCGATCGCATCGCCTCCTACCGAACCGCCCATGGAGTCCCGCCACGTTCGTGATCGACCCTCTCCGGGAGTCGACCCCCGCACGAGAGCCGGGAGACAGCGGGACGGCGATTGATTTTTCCGCCAATTCACGCCAATCCGTGCCATTCTGCGGCATGGATGTCGTCCAGTACCCTGTATTGACAATCACTTCTGGATGAAGGATAAATAAGTCATGACCATCAACAAAGCGATGACAATCGGTTTCACGGCGTTCACCATCCTTCTTGCAGGATGCGGTGTGAACACCTATTCGACCGCGGAACCGATCTCGAATCGCGGCACCGAGAAGGTCATCCGAAATCCAGGACTGAATCGAAGCATATCGGTGCTGGCTACTCGGATCGATGATCAGGAGGGGGTTCTCGTGGCCCAGGCCACGATCAGGAACCTTTCTGATTCGGATCGAGACGTCGCCTACCGATTCGACTGGTTCGACGGTGACGGTGTCGCGACGGGCGGGCGGAGCGGGCGTTTCCGCAGCCTGAAGCTGCGTGGTGGGGAGACCAGCGACATCACGTCCGCCGCTCCCGATGGAAGCACCGATTTCAGGCTGACCCTTTCCGACAAGTAGACGAAAACCGAAACCGTTCAGATGAACAGGAGCCAGACGACATGATCGCGAATCCAATGAATCTTCTCGGCCGACTTCTCGTGTGCACGTGCCTCCTGGCGCTGGGATTCGGCTGCGCCGGATCGAACGCGAACCGGGCCCGAGCCCAATCGGAAGGGCGACTCTCCATCAGCGATGCGAAGCAGCAGGCCTACGAGCTCGCAGAGGACATCATGGCGTCGCGGCAGTGGACCAGATTCCGCAACGAAGCCGCGGACCGCAACGAAGAGGTGATGGTGCTCCTCGCGAACTCCTCGGTCGACGACGACTACACGGGCGAATTCTCGCGCAAGCTGGATCTCTTCCTCGAGGAGCTCCCGAAGGCGTTCGAGGACAAGGGCGTCGGTGAGTTCCGCTTCTCGGCTCAGGAGGATCTCGGCAAGGAGGACGCCAAGCTCTTCGCGGAGCTGGACGCTCAGGACGCCGATGACAACTTCGACAGCAGATCCGGGGATGTGACCACCGGCAGTGCGGGGAAAGCGGTCGTCGTGATGAGCGTCCGCGGCCGCTACTTCAGTCGTTCCAAGGAGATGTCGGTGCAGGTGCGTCTGCTTTCCGGGGTTGGAAGGAAGCAGGTCTACTCCAGCAGCTTCACGATGGATTGACGGCACATCAGGGCCGGCTTCCTCATGTCTCCGGGCGATCCTGGGAATGCCTCCCCTCCTTGGCATCGTCGGATGCACTCCATCCGAAGTGAGGGGGGGATGTCTCGGGAGGACGTCCGGGAGACCAGTGTCCCACCGGCCGTGGATGATGATCGTGATTCCCTCCCCCTACGTGCAATTCGCACGGGGCGGGCTCGTCAAGGGTCATGGGGAAGCACAGAGGAGCCCTCGATGCGATTTGAGAAGATCAAGCACGCCTTCGCCCTGTTCTTCGTGGCCAGCCTCGTGCTGTCCTTCATGCCGGTGAAGGCGACTTCTGCGTCCACCGAGGAGTCGGCGGTGGATCTGGCCCAGTCCTGGCTTCGCGGCAAGGGATGGGCGGAAGGATGGGACCGTGACGACGGCCGTTTCGTGACCACGACGATGGCCTCCTTCCCGTCCGATCCCTCTCGCCCGGATTTCATCGATCGTCGGCAGAACGCCTTCGCGACCGCGTTCTCCGAAGCGCGGGCCCGGATCGCGGAATTCCTATCCGCGGCGATCGAAACGGAGCTGGAATCGAAGCGATCGCTGGTCGAAGTGGTCGGCGATCCGGAGCTGGCGGAGATCCTGGTCGGTGCTTCCGAGAGCGAGGCCTATCTGGCCAGGGACTCCTTCAGGGAGCTCGTCCGGGTCGCGGCCAACGCGACCCTGGTCGGGAGCACTCCGGTCCAGACCTTCGTCACGTCGGACGGCGATCGTTCGCAGGTCGCCATGGTCGTGGCCTGGGGGCCTCGATACGCGGCCGCGGTTCGGGGCCGCATGGAAGACGTCGTTTCGACGGGACCGGGATTGGATGCCTGGTTCTCCGCCCAGTCGGATGCGAGCCTGGCCAGCACCTTCGGACACCGATTCGTGCGGGACGAGCGGGGGGCGCTGCGACCGGTGTCCTTCGGTGTATCGCGACTGCGGGCCGGCATGGAGGATCGGGGTTTCGATCAGGCCGAGATCATCGCCGATGGTCTGCTGGGAGGGCTTCAGGGCGAGAGGCTTGCCTCGGAAGAGGCCATGTCGAGCGCATCGAATTCGCTCGAGGGAACCGCGATTCCATCCCGCTTCGTCTCTAGATCCGATTTCATGAGCGAAGTCGGGGCACGCTCCTCGATCGAGGGCCTCGGGCTGCAGACCGTGGGCCGGCGGACGATCACCGATCCGCTCAGCGGGGGCAAGCTCGCCGTGGTGGCGAGAACCGTGGTGTTCGATGAACCCGACTCCATGATCGATAGTGGAAACGCATCTCGCCCCGCGAACGATCAGGAAGACGGATCCTCCGGGACGGGCGGGTGTCCCGAGGTCGAGGAGCGGATGCGTCCCTTCATCCGGCAGGTTCGGTCCAGCGGGCTGGGCAAGACCCGTGAGGAGGCCGTTTCCAAGGCGCTCTACGAAGCGATCCAGACCGAGGGGGTCCGGATCGAGGGCGACTCGAGGTTGTCGAAGCGATTCAGCGAGGCGATGGAGTCGGTGGGTGAGGAGATCCGCGAGAAGGCGTCCTCCTCGACCGAGATGGAAACGAACGTCGACACCCATGCCGACGGCTTCGTCCATTCCTTCGGAGTCCTCGGGGAGTCCGCGGGCGGAGAACTGGTCGAGGTCGATATCTGCGCGAATCTCGTGCGTTTCGATCCGAAGAATCCGAGATTCGGTCTCCCTCCGACGGTGGCGGTGCTGCCCTGGGGAACGGGGGAAAGAGGGGTGCGCATCGATGGTCGCCGAGAATCCCCCGACGTCTACACGGATGATTCGGAGGAATTCCTCGAAAGGATCCTGTCGCTTTCAGGTCGATTCCAGGTGCTCGACGAACGCAACGACGCCCAGCTCGACGAGGTGCGGGATCGCATCCGTTCCCGTGCGGACCAGGGGCGGGTTCCCCAGCTCGAGCTGATCAAGCTCGGGAGGGCTCTCACCGCGGACTACGTGCTCACTGGGGAGATCGATCGAATAGAAGTCGTCGAGCAGACGGCGAAGGACATCGCTTCACGGCGGGTCGAGGTGGTGCTGGATGCACGGCTCGTCGGTGTCGCGGAGGGAACGGTGGTCTGGAGCGACTCGGCGAGGGGGAGCCTGCGTGGCCGTGATCTGATGCTGGTCAGGCGTGGCGAGCAGCCCAACGGCGAGGACGTGCTCGATCCCGAGGAGGAGCGGATGTCTCCCGATGATCTCGGGTTGCTCTGGGCGCTTCGAAAGCTCGGCGATTCGCTTGGTGAACACCTCGAAACCCTTTCGGATCCCAGTGACGCGGCCGAGCCGGCGACGGCTCCCATCGTCCTGCGGATCTCCCTCGGAAAAGTGACCTTCGAAGCCGCAGCCGGGACCAAGGTCGGTGATCGATTCGCGGTGGAGAACCCCATCGAGGTGATCCTTGCGAACGGGCAGGTGCTGGAGGACGTCGATCAGGTGGCGATCGTCAAGGTCGTCTCCATGAGAACCCCGCCCCTGGCCAAGGCGGAGGTGATCGAAGGGGATCCGGATCTGATCGAGGCGAATCGAAGCCGGTTGGTTTCCATGGTCCCGGAGTGAAGGCGATGGATGACCGGGGCGATGATCGTGGGGAATGAATGGATGGCGAGTTTCGGGCTGGCGATGGGCAATGACGCCCGTATTCCGAGTTGAAACGACTGAAAGGCAGATGAGATCATGAATCGATGGACACACCGTGCGAGCGGCCTCCTGGTCGCCGCCCTCGCCCTTCCTCTGGTCGCCGCCCCCCAGGATCCCGGAGGCGTGGTGGTCGAATACGAGGACGGGTATGGAGGAGGCGAGGCAGCGCCCCGGAAGGCCAGAGACCAGGCCAGTGACTTTCTGAACGGCAAGCGTTGGACGGAGGGGTGGGATCGTGCAAAGGGGATCTACACGGCCATCGGTGTCGCCGCGATCAACGCCCCCGCCGGAAGCCCGAACTTCGACGCCGCCCGTCGCCAGGCGGCGACCATGTCCTTGATGAATGCGAAGGCGTCGCTGGCGAGATTCCTCGCCGCCGAAGTCGAGGCGTCCATCGACAGCAAGTACTCGGAGCCGAACATCGGGGCCACGCTCGACATGTCCACGGAGATGCCCTCCGAGCCGGGCATCATCGACAAGGTCGTCATTCTCGTGAACGACGAACTGGATTCCATGCTCCAGGAACGCGACATCGATCCCGGCGATCCGGACGGTGCGCGTGCGGCCGCGGCTGCGGCGAAGCAGATGGTCGCTTCCGAGACCTTCTCGTCCGCGGTCTCCGTGCTGGCTCGCCAGGAGATCGGTGGAGTTCAGGCGTATCGAACCTTCGAATCGATCGACGGTGGCACGGGAAACCAGATCGCCTGCATCGCGATCTTCAGTCCGAAGAGCGCAAAGCTCCATGACGCCTTGCTGGGGGTTGGCGATCCGCCCACCGGCAGCCCCCGGGAGAATCTTGCGGTCTGGGCCCGTTCCCAGGGTGCGGAGGAACTTCTCTACACCCATGGGGTCCAACCCCGAACCGATGAGAGGGGCGAGGTCTGTCTCGTGATGTTCGGACAGTCATCGCCGCGGACGTCTTCGTCCCGTTCAGCGCAGGCTGCCACCAGCAAGGCCCGGAACAACGCTTTGGCGGAGGCCAGGCGATTCCTTGGGGAGATGGTGGTCATCGCCGAAAGCCAGGAGGAGTCCTCGAGTTTTGCGGAGTATGCCGACGAGTCCAGCATGTACGCCTCGAATGATTCGTTCGAAGAGGAGATCCGGTCCCGGGCCGCGAAGTTGAGCATGCCGGGAATCTCGCAGATCCACACCTGGGAGTTCAAGCATCCCCTTTCGAACAAGACCACCTACGGTTGGGTGGGGAAGATGTCGGTCACCGATGCGCTCGATGCGAACCAGCTTCGCGACGTCTTCAACGAAGTGGCCGGATCCAAGGGTGGGAAGGGGATCTCCAATCGTCGGCCGAAGAAGACTCCCCGTCCCTCCGATCCCGCATCCGGCGGCGGCGGCGGCACGGGCGGTGGTGCCGGGGTCGAAGGCGAGGACCCTTGAGCCGGAAACGCTTCATGGTCGTCGCCGGTCCTCGAATCGCTCGGTTCGCACGGGTGGTTTCCGTCGCCTGGATCCCGATCGTCGGCCTCCCGGATGGCGCGGAGGCCGCCGCCCGGCCCGTTCCTTCCGAGGCGGTGCAGGATGCGGGCGGGGGGGCCGTCCCCTCCGAAGCGGACTCGACGGGTTTCGTCGGTCGAGCCGAGGCCCGCAGCGATCGGGAAAGATCCATCGACGCCGCGGGTTCGAAGGCGCGGTTGCAGGCCATTCGCAGGATGATCGAGTCGAGGCTGGTCCCCGATGCTCGATGGGAAGCCCTGTCCCCCGCGGTTCGGGCGGTGGGCAACGCCCTGGTGGTGGGTTACCTGCAGGACTCGATCGATCTCTCCGATGCCGCCATGTTCGAGGTGGAGACCGACGGTCGGCGGGTCACGGTGACCCTGCGGGTCCCGCAGGGAGTGCTCGACGGACATCGGATGTCCGTGGATGAATTCATCGTGACTGGATTGTCTCGCAGCCGGTCCGGGGAGGCATCCTTCCTCGAGCAGGCGTTGATCCTCGAGCTCCTCGAGCCCGACGACTCGCGGCGGATCGACCACCGCTCGGCGATGGTCGATGCACTGGGGCCCTTCTTTCAGTCCTCCATCCAAGGTGGGTGGACGCCGGCATCCGTGCAGAGAATCACGTGGGCACCATCCGAGGTTCCTCCCCTGGGAGATTGGGCCACGTCCTCCCTCGAGCTGATCACCGAGGGCCGGCGACTGCCGGCGACGCCGGGGATGAGCTACGAGGATTCCGGTGGGCCGTGCCTTCCCGCGGGGATCTCGATCGAACGCATGATCGGTCTGGCTTCGTCGTGTGAAAACCATCCGCGACTGGTTCGGGAAGTCGGAGACCGTCTCGACGCGGCGGGCTGGTCCTCGACCGCGACGATCTTCCGGACCGGATCGGCCGGGCCCCCGGCATCCAGGCCTCTTCCGCCGGCCGCAAAGCGGAGTGAGACGCCACGCAAGCTCGTGACTCTGGTTCTCAGCACCCACCAGCTTCTGCGCCAGTACGTGTCCGAAGGCATGGCACCGGTCCGGGCCGCGGGAACTCCAGGTCCTGAATACGCGGACGCGCTGAAGTCGTTCGGTGCCGGCGGGGAGACGGACGTGATTCGCGCCGGTGCCCTGTTGTCGTCGGCGGCGGGGAGACGCGAGCTGGCGATCGACGAATGGAGTCTGCTCGCAGCCACCATGTTCTCCCTCGACGAACACGCCCTGGCGAGAGCATTCGCCCGCACCGCCTGGCGTCTCGATCCGACCCACCCCTATGCCGGGGTCAATGCGGTCCGGGCGGCACTGGCCCTCGGCCTCTACGAAGAGGTGGCGGAGGTCATCCCCGCCGTGACGAAGGAGGCCAGGCTGGATGGATGGGGTCGCGGGCAGCTCGACGAGGCCCGCATCCGCATCGGCGAACGATCGGAACCGACGGATGGATCGTCGTCGAATGCATCGGCCCCCTTGACGCCCTCCGCAGAGGAGAGCGCTTGGGATCCGGGCATCTCCGAGAAGGATGACCGTTGAAGGACTCGGCCGCCAGCAGCAGCCGGCGGCTTCGATGGTCTCTGATGGGATTCCTGATATTCGTGATCGGCACCGGCCAGGCGGTGGCTCTCGCCCTGGACGATCGTTCGGGAGGCCAGCCGAGCAATGGACGGGTTGATCTCGAATCCCGGGCACGGTCGGTTCTGGCCCAGGCCGACCTCCGCATCGAAGGCACGTCATCCGGGGCGGTGTGCATCCGAGACGACGACGGTGAGATGATCGGCCTGGCTGCGATCGACGACTCGACCACCGCCGAGGACCTGTACGCTGTGGTCTATGCGATGGCGAAGTGCCAGTCCGACGCCAGTGCCCGGGAGATGCAGCTTCGAGTATGCAGGATGATCATCGAACGATTCCCCGAGAGCCAGGAGGCTCAGCTCGCCGGTTTCGAACTGGGCGGGTAGCTCCCGGCGGCCGGCCGGAGGTCCTGGTGTTGGCGTCGGTGCTGGCCCTGCTTGCGAGCACGGTCGATGCGACGATCCTCCAGGCCTTCCCGCTCCCCGGACCGAAGACGGCCGCGGACGTTCCGGACATCCGCCGGATCGCGGTCACGCCGTTCGGCGTCTCCGATGGGGTTCCCGAGATCCTCGGGGCGGTGGTCGCGGACGTCCTGGTCTCAGCCATCGACGCGGAGGACGTGGAGCTCGTCGAACGACAGCGGATCGGACGGGTTCTCGACGAGCAGGCCTTCGCCGCAAGCGGACTCACGCAGCCCGGTGACGCGGTTCGGATCGGTCGCATCGCGGACATCCGTTGGATTCTGATCGGCGACCTCTATCGAGTGGACGGGGTCTACGTGGTGTCCGGACGACTGGTCGATGCGGAGACCGGGACGATTCACGAAGAGGCACGAGGGTCCGTCCAGTTCCGAACCGTCGACCAGATGCCGGCCCGGATGGGTGACCTCGCTGCGGCTCTCGGCCTTCGTCGGTCCTCGGTGGATGGGGGGGCGACGCGGGGATCGACCGGAGTCGAGCCAGGGGATTCATCCGCACTCGGGGAGCTGGCGGGCATCGTGAGTGGGGAGGATCCCTTCGGGCTTCGTCTCGCAGTCCAGCCCGGCGGTGACGTGGTGAGGGTCGGGACCGCGCTCAACGCCGAGATCGAGGTCGATGCGGCCGGGTTCCTCACCTTGCTGGCGGTCGATGCGGGGGGGCGAATCTCCCGACTGGTGCCCAACGACCGCCTGCCGGAGCTGCAGGTCATGGAGAACCGCCGGGTGAGGATCCCCAGTGATCTGGGGTTCCGGCTCGTCGTGCGTCCCCCGCTGGGACCGACTCGATTCAAGGCGATCGTCACCGAACGTCCGCTTTCCCTGGGCGACGACACCATCGATTCCGCGGCCCTCGCAGCCCGGTTGGCAGGTCGGGACTGGAGTTCCGCGGAGACCGAATTCCTCGTGGTGTCCAGCGACGGAACGCTTCCCGAGCGGTTGGATCGGGAGGAGGCCGATGGCGTCGAGGGTGAAGGCCCCGTCGATTCCCCGGAGACCGAATCCACTGCGGACGATCAGGCATCGATTCGCGAATCGGACATTCGCGACGCCTATCAACGCTGGCTGCTCGGCGATCGGAATGCGCAGGTGCTCGATCACCTCGCTTGGTGGGAGACCGCATGCTCGCGGACCGGTGATGGGAAACGCGGACCGGATCTGATCGATGTGTCTCGAACCCCGCTGGTGGCGGTGATCGACGCGGACTTCGACCCGGACGACGACTGGCTGGAGCTGGCCTTCCGCGATCTCGACCCAGATGAACGCGAGTCGCTCCGAAACGAGATCCGCCGTCATGGCAGGGTGGGATTCCGCCATGGAAATCGAGTGGCGGCGCTCCTGGCCGGCGATCAGGATCGACTTGCTTCCGCATGTCCGGGGTGTCGGGTCCTTCCAATACCGGTGACTTCGGTCGCACGGGGAAGCGTTTCTCGAATCAGGATCGGGGGTGCGGACGAGATTCTCGAAGCCCTTCGTGAGGCGGCCGGGGCCGAGGCTCGAATCATCAATCTCAGCCTGTGCATCCGACTTGATGGCGATGACCTCGCTCGATTCCGGTCGGACCCGATCTGGGATCGCCTGGAGGCGGACGAGATCGTGGTGGTCTGCGCTGCGGGCAACGACGGGAAGAACCGGGATCTCGATCCGGTGTTCCCCGCCGGACTGGACCGGTCGAACATCGTCGTGGTGACCGCCACCGGTCCCGACGGTGGGCTCCTCGACACCGCGGCCCACGGCAGGGTGGCGGTCGACATCGCCGCTCCCGGGGGCCCCCTCTTCACTTCCGATGGTGGAGGGGTGGGAGTTTTGGCCAGCGGCACCTCCTACGCGACAGCCCTGGTCAGTGGGGCGGTCGCATCGGTACTCGCCACCGAACCCGGGATTTCCGCCTCCTCGGCGATCGAGAGGATCCTCCGTGCGGCGGAGATGAGGCCCGAACTGGCCGACAAGGTCCGTCACGGGACATTGCGCTGGCCCGGCTGACCAACCGCGATTTTTCCCGATCAGAGTGCAAATCCACCTTCGCTGCGGCGTCCAGTACTCCGGAGAAGGCCGCGCGGCCTTCCGGCGACGGCATCACGTGGTACCGGAGGATGGAACCATGAGAAAAGCACTCGGACTGCTTCCAGTCGTCCTGCTCGCCATCGGCGGGTGTGCGACCGGGGAGCGGCAGGCCAGATATGACGAGGCGATGAGTCTCACCGTGGCGGAACTTCGGCAGGGGGATCTCGTTTCCGCGCGTTCTTCCGTCCAGATCGCTCGTTCGAACGCCCATGGCGATGAGGATCATCAGCGGGTGGAGGACCTCGCCGTCCTCATCGACGGGGCGGAAGCCTATTGCAATGGAGATCGAATCCAGGCCGGAGATGCCTGGTCGAGGGCGGAGTCCCCGGTCATCCGTCGGGCGATCTCCTCGCACCAGTCGGATCTCGGGGTCGTCATCCGGTCCGACGACAAGGGAGGTGCACGATGAATCGGATGATCATGATCATGCCCGCATTGTTCCTGGCATCCACGGCATTCGCCCAGGCGGGTGTCGAAGGAGAGGAACAGACCGTCATCCCCCCGGGCCCGCAGCCCGTGGCCGCATCGGTGTCGACTCCGACTGCGCGACCCACCACCGTCGCCGCAGTCGCTGCGGCGGTCACCCCCGGTGTTTCAAGCAATCCCCCGGCATCGAACGCGATGATCGGCGATTACGACTTCGGCGAGGTCATCCGGACCCTTGAATCGTCGGTCGAGCCTCTTGCGGGGCAGCTCTCGGGCAGCTTCGAGGCCTTCGCCCTGGACATCGAGGATGCGGTGGCTCTGATGGAGGCGGGCCGGACGGAAGAGGCCGTGGCCCTCAGTTCGGCGGCGATCGACGCGGTCCTATCCAGTCGCGACGGGGTCGTCGATCCGCTCTGGGATGCGCAGTTCTATCTCAACGAACAGATCGCATCGGTGCGGTCTCGTCTCGCGGAGAGCCTGGTGGTCGACGATCCCGAGGCCGAGGCGGGACGCCGGCTGGCCGCCAACGAGGCGATGCTCGATCGGATCGCGAACCGGGTCGCCGAGACCCGGGACCCATCGAGAAAGCGACGCCTGATCGCCCACTACCGAACCGTCCGTGACCTGGCGAGACTCCAGGCGGACACGGTCAGGATGAGTCCCGACCAGCGAAAGCTCTGGTCGGGCGTCCTCAGGGTTCTCGAGCAGGGTGCGGCGGCGCACCAGCAGGTCCTGATGGGGTCCGAGGTCCTCTTCGCCCAGCTCGACGGGACCGCGATGCAGTTGCGCGATTACCTCGCTCTGCTCCAGACGGTCGAGGGAATCGACGGACTTCTCGGTTCGGTCGAAGGCGGAGCCGGGGGACTTCAAGGGTTCGTCGAGACCATGCGTTCCCTTCAGGGTCGGATGGAAACCTTCTCCACCGCGGTATCCGATGCCCTCGGGGGATCGATGGCGGACCTCGAGGTGAAGGTCGATGCGATCCAGGGCGTCGAGGCCGGGCCGGGGATCCAGTCCACCGCCATCGACGACGAACTGGCGGCGAGGATCGGTCGGATCAATGCCGACGGACGCTGAAACGAAACAGGAAGGAACATGAACATGCAATACAGAAACATCATCATCGCACTCGTATTCGCAGCCTGCACCGGTGGTGCGGCCATGGCGAACGACGACGTGCCGGTCGAAACCAAGCGGGAATTCCGTGAGAAGGTGGCGCAACGCAATCGGATCATCCGGGAGCTGGCGAAGATCGATGGAGAGGCGGCGAACGCCACCCTCGCGGGTCGTGATCCGATCCAGATCCATGCGGGCCAGATCGAGATGCAGGACCGCGTGGACCTTCTGCAGCTCCGTCTCGAGACCATGTCGGTCCGATGGGGCATGCCGATTCCCCAGCCGCCCCAGACCGATCCCGCGGGGATCAGGAACGAGGACGAGGAAGTGGCGGCTCGAATCGGTGCGGCCTTCGAGGACGGGCGGGTCCGGACCAACGGAGTACTTCGGGCCAGGTGCCTCAGGATGCTCGCGTCGATCGACTACGCAGCCTTCCTGGGGGGTGGTCGATGACCCAGTGGTTCCAGGCTGGAGGGCCGTTGATGTGGCCCCTCGCCCTTTGTTCGGTCGGATTGCTTGCGTTCCTGATCGAGCGCGCCGTCGCGGTCCCATCCTCACGCTGGCGGCGAGACCCGGCGGTGCGAATCTCGCACCGCCGGGTCCTTGCCTTCTTTGCCGATGTTCCTCCCGCACTCGGGTTGATGGGCACCGTGCTCGGGGTGGTCGAATGTTTCCACCTGCTCGATGCCGAACAACCGGGAGCGGGGGTGGCCGGCGGGCTGGGAGTCGCCTGCATCACTACCGTGTTCGGGTTGGGGATCGCCCTGGTCGCGGGCGTGGCGGGACATGCACTGGACCTGCTTGCGCTTCGGGGGGAGGCCTCCTCATGATGGCGAGAGGATTCGTGGATCTGCTGTTCATCCTCCTCTGCGGCGCCATCGTGATGCTGTCGGATTCGATTCGAGTGAAGGGCCTGCCCGTCGATCCCGCACGATCCTCGTCGATGGAGGACGAGTCCGCGGGTTCGAACCCGGAGATTCTCGTCGTATCGACTGACTGGGTGGGCATCGATGGGAATCGCTATGCATCGGTGGGAAACGCGATCGACGAGTCCGGGTCGGATTCATTCGTCA